>Ga0180437_10002055_pt1 | contig 33150 bp, 38 predicted proteins | sample SS_ome_4_FD_132410 | JGI IMG/M metagenome (GOLD analysis project Ga0180437, IMG submission 132410) | Hypersaline lake sediment archaeal communities from the Salton Sea, California, USA - SS_3_D_1 metaG | ecosystem: Environmental > Aquatic > Non-marine Saline and Alkaline > Hypersaline >... | reverse complement strand
TGGGGTGATGGATATTTTTCAGAAACAGTTGGCCAAGTAAATTGGGATATGATCAAAAAATATATTAAAAATCAGTAATTCCTATATGTTAAGCACCGGCCTTTAGGCCGGTGTCTTTACTAAAACAGGAGATAAAAATGAGCAATCGCTCAACTCAATTAAGTTTGTTACTTGTCTTGTCAGTTTTCACACAAGCTTCAGAACCGCCATGTGCTCAGGTAATGAGTTATAATAATTCAGATTACTTTAGTCGTTTTGTAAGTCCCCTTTATTCTTTTTCTGAAGGTTCATTTGAACAGTTTGTTCAGGATCCATCCAGTTTTTGCAATAAAATGCAACAAGAAAGCCATGCAAAATTAATTTGTGGCCTTAAAGCTGATCAATCTTTTGTAAAATGGGTAACATCAAACCCCCAACAAGACTTTTATAATGCTGATCAATACGAATATAGCTTAGAGGATTTCAATTCAATACCATTATCGCGATTGGTTTTTCTTGTTGCTGCTTATGATGCCAGGCGAGAAGGGCGGTCTTTTGATATTAGTTATAATGAAGCGTTAAAGAAAATTTATAGCGAGTTATGTTGCCCCCTCAAAAGAAAATTATGGGATAATGTTGCGATCAATAATGACTTAGGCTATGTGCGAAAATTTTTGCAGGAGACTGATCCAGGGCTAAACGTTATGTGTTGTGTTGAGTGTGCAAAATTTGCAATACTTACCTCAGCAATTTATAATGATAATTTCATTAGCTGGACGAGTGGAATTGGTTGTTGTATTGGATGCTCGGCTTACGCATTTTTCTATCGCTTGACTGACTTTGGTAAGCGGTTGCGCCGTGTGAAAGCTGATAATACTTTGGCAAGGCAGTTTAACGGCCAAGAACACACTAAAATCGACTGATTGTAGGTCAAGACGCTGACAAGGTCAATGGTAGGTTACTCCATTTCCAAGAACATATTTTTCCAGAAAACAACACTACTTCCAGGCATTGGAGGCTTGAGTAGTGCTTTCTTTATTATATCAAGTTTGTGCTGTGCCTTTGCTGATAATTTTTTGTTGCCTTCAGCTATTGCTTTCTTGAAGGTGTTCATCCAGTAGGTAAATAGATTGTCAAGAAGTTCAACACTTTCCTGTTCATTTGGTTTTAAGGTATCGAGTACTTTTGTAAATTCAACGGGATTATTGATAGAGCTTGCTTTGAAAAAGTTTAGTAGTTTGTCTTTTTCATGTTCGGCAGTTGAGATTTGATAGGTGTTGACGGTACAGCGGGAGCGAATAGTGGGTAGTATAAGATTTTTTCGTTCAGTTAAAAAGATAAAATGATACCCGGTTGGAGGTTCTTCAACTGATTTGAGTAAGCTATTGGAGCATGCAGTTGTCAAACAGTCAGCCTTTTGAACAATAAAAAAGAACTGTTGGCCAGGTGCAAGTGCAAACGATATGGTATCAAAAATAACCTTAATCTGTTCAAGCGTATAGCGTTTTTCCGGATAAAGCCAGACAGCTGCATGAAATTGTCGTTGGCGAATCAAGCGGCAGGTAGTACATGTGCCACATGCATGATGCAGACAGAACTGTTGTTGGAGAAACTGCTCTGCTTTGGTGCTTAATTCTTCGTGAGAGCCTATCCAGAGTTGGGCAGGTGGTAAGAGGTTACTGCTGACATTCACGTTGTTCATGTTGTTCCGAAATCCATGTGGAAAGATGTACGAGTGTTTCTTCTGCCAGCTCTTCAGGAGTGTTAGTTCCGTCGAGCCAAATGACATTGGATCTATGTTTAAAGAGTGTATTGAATCCTGTAATAAGTGATTCAATAAACGCTTTCCCCTCTTTTTCAAATGATGTTAATGTCTTGTTGCGCTTTTTGATTCGATCCATCGCCTGTGTGGCTGAAAGTTGAACATAGAATATCAGGTCAGGCTGTATGCCGTTCATTGCCCAGCTATTTATGGCTTCAATCATATTGATGTCAAGCCCACGAGCATATCCTTGATAAACGACTGAAGAATCACCCATGCGATCCGATATTACTATTTTATTATCATTTAGCGCAGGCAATACTACCGTATCCATGTGTTGTGCACGGTCAGTTGCAAAAAGTAGATACTCAGCTTTGGGACAAAATTCAAATGGTCTTTCATGCAAAATTGCCCGCAATTGTGTTCCAAGTGCTGTTGCCCCAGGTTCCTTGGTTAAAACAGCAGGGATTTTTCCCTCCCCGAGTTTATTATAGAGATTGTGGGCTAATGTACTTTTGCCTGATCCATCGATGCCTTCAATGGCAATAAGAATGCCGCGTTTTATAGCTTTCATGGTTCCCGATACATTTAGGCTCTTTTCATGATTGTAAACATAGGTTAGTATACATGATGTTTTGACTGTTGTCGCTAAGAGATTTTTGAGGAGGCGGGATGAAAAAGACCCCAAAAATATTACCCGGATGCATTGGATGTGGCTTGTGTGAGGCATTAGCACCACAAGTTTTTAAGGTCAACAATGTATCGAAAGTTATTAAAGATGCTGATTTTCGCACATATGATCAACAGATAGAAGAGGCTGCAGCAGCATGTCCGGTTAATGTTATTGTTTATGAAGATGCAGAAGAAGCCGAATAGTTATAATACAGCTTCAATGAATCTGCATAATAATTGATAAAAGGTATATTATGGTATATAAAAAGCTGACCCCAAATCTTGTTGTTGATGATCTGGAAAAATGTATAGAATTTTATAAAAATATTTTGAAGTTTGAGCTGATCATGACCGTACCAAATAATGGAAACAATAACCTTGTTTGGGCATTAATGAGGCGTGATCAGGTCGAGATTATGATGCAATCACGTGAAAGTTCGATTAAAGAAATTCCTCTCATGAAACACAAAGAAGCAGGTGGTTCATTAACACTCTATATAGAGATGGACAATGTGTCAGATCTGTATGAAGCCTTGCAGGATAAGGATGTGCTTATTGAGGAATTGCATGCAAAACCTTACGGTATGCGAGAATTTTCGATGCAAGATTGTAATGGATTTATACTAACATTTGCTGAAAAAGCTGATGAGATAATAGATGAAGTCGAATGAGCAAAAATTTCTATCGCATAAAAAAGGTTTATAGAGTATGACGAATGAACAGAAGATTTACAATGCGCTTTATCAATCAATCATTAATGATGAGAAAATTACATTTCTTGGGCAGATACTGCGGCGGGCAGCTCTTAAGCATCCTGATCGTGTAGTCTTGATCAAACGTGGGCGTTATGTTCGCTACCGTGAACTATATTACTACGCATCTGAATGTAGTCGAATTTTGAGAGAGCGCTCGATAAAGCCTGGTGATCGTGTTCTGCTTTTTTTTGAAAATTCTGTTGAATTTTATATCGGATATTTTGGCATATTGCAGGCGGGTGCCGTTGCCGTTCCCCTTAATACGTTTTTAAAAGAACATGAATTGAATCATATTATTCAAGATGCTGAGCCATCGCTCATCATTTCTTCAGTCAAGCTTTTAGAACGAATTAAGTATAGTGATATTCCTAATATGCCTCCAGTTTTGACAGAAAATGATTTAGTTGTTGGTGGTCCAGTTCCGGATGATTTTGTGGATGCGCCAATTGATCTGTTGCCATTTGATGCGATGGCTGTTCTTTTATATACATCAGGGACTACCGGTTTGCCAAAAGGTGTTATGCTCAGTTCAAAAAATGCGATAATAAATGTAATTCAAACGGTTGCCCGTTTTGGTCTGGTTGATTATGAACGTGGTTTTGCTGTTTTACCACTTTTTCATAGTTTTGCGCAAAACACCTGCATATGGGCTTTGGTCTTAATGTATTGTACCGTGATAGTTGTTCCACGTATTGATCGTCGTGCAATGCTGGAAGGTCTTGAATACAAGCCTACGATTTTCTTGGGTGTCCCCGCTCTTTATGGTGTGTTGTGCCTTATGGGAAATGCGCCACTTTCATCAGTCAAATATTTTTTTTCGGGAGGAGATGCATTGCCCGATAAAATTCGCGCAGCATTTAGTCTGGTTTATCGTCGCAAGTTGTGCAGTGGTTATGGACTGACTGAAACATCACCTATTATTGCTGTCGAAATGGATGATGTTGTCGAAGCTACTGATACGGTTGGTAAACCATTGATTGGTGTAGAAGTTGCCATAAAAGATGAACAAGGCAATGACGTGCCCCATGGGAAGGTTGGCGAAATTTGGGTAAAGGGTGATAATGTCATGCTCGGTTATTATCATGCTCCTGAGTTGACGAAAAATGTTCTTAAGGATGGGTGGTTGCATACTGGCGATCTCGGTTATTTTGATCCAAAGGGAAAATTAGTAATTTCCGGTCGCATTAAGGATTTAATAATTCACAAAGGATTAAATATCTATCCTCAAGAGATAGAAAATATTATCTTGTCTCATCCGCAGGTGCTTTTTGTCGGAGTTATTGGCCAAAAAGATGATCTGAGTGGTGAAGTGCCGGTGGCTTATGTTCAGCTAAAAGAAGAAATTCCAGATATTGAAATGAAGTTGCGTGAACTGTGTATTCAGCATCTGGCCTCGTATAAAGTTCCTCGGCAGTTCTTTTGTAGTAAAGAACGCCTATCTCTTACAGCAACAGGAAAGGTTGATAAAAAAATCTTACGAGCGCGGCTACGTGAGCATGAAGCATAATAAACCTTTAAAACTTGTTCACCTTACCACCAGTTTGAAAATTGGTGGAGCTGAAACGTTACTGGTGGATTTGGTTGATCAGCTAAGAAACTATAATTTTGAGCAGAAGGTGATTTCGTTTTATGAAGGGCCTCATGCTGAGCGTATCAGGCAACTCGGAGTAGAGGTTTATCACGTCAAGGGTTTGTTCTGTCGTTATGACCCTCTATTTTTTCTGCGCCTTTTTATAATACTGGCAAGATTGAAACCTGATTGTCTTCATTCTCTGCTATGGTCTGCAAATTTTATAGGGCGACTTATTGCTCATCTTCTAGGTATTCCTATAGTTTGTGCCTTACATAACAACAATGACCAAAATGGAAAATTTCGTACATGCCTTGATCGTTTGACTGTTTCAAGCTCAGACAGATTTGTTGCGGTATCAGAAGAAGTCAAAAATTCGGCATTGCGATATATTCCGAGTATCCGAAGTAGTTCTGTAAAAATTATTACCAATGGAATTGATGCGTTAGGTTGTCGTGATAAGGCGGTCCAGTTAAAAATAAGTCGGCCTGCGTTGAAGCTTTCCAGTCATCATTTTGTTGTTGGTTCAGTGGGACGTTTGGTTTCGCTTAAAAATTATTCTTTATTAATTGATCAACTTACGTCTGTTGTGGAACACTATTCTCATGTGCGATTCGTTTTAGTAGGAACAGGACCTGAAGAAGAGATCCTTAGGGAAAAAATAAGGCAGAACAACTTAAATAACAATGTTATTATGATTATAAACCAGCCAGCCTTGCCTTATTATTTGCTTTTTGACTGTTTTATTTTACCTTCATATAAGGAAGGGATTTCGATGGCACTGTTGGAAGCTATGAGCATTGGGTTGCCATGTATTGTTGGAAATCATTCACCAGAGCACTCTGTGATCAAATCCGGACGGAATGGATTGGTAGTAACTCCTGATGGTAGTTTTGCAGAGGCCTTAATTTCGGTAATTCGAGAGGAAAAACTTCGATTATTATTATCCAAAGGGGCCAAGGAAACTGTCGAGGGCCGTTTTTCTTTTAATAATATGGTAAAAGCATATGCAAGTGTATTTAGCGGTTTGTCTAATAGGATATAAAATGGGTGTGCGTGTATATGCTACGTTAATCGTTAATTTGAATAAAGTTGCAAAAAAATTTTTTTCAAAAAAATTTGATTTTTCAGAACGCTTGACTTATACTAGTTATCGTAATGCATCAATGTTGATCATGATAACCTCCATTTCCCCTATCCATGGCGTTCTGTCTGGGTAGGGGTTTATTTTTCATCATGAAAGAGAGACAATCGCGGTTTAAGCCGTATAAAAAAAAGAATCGATATTATAACAGCGAGCGTGAAAAGCAACCCGGGTTTGCATTTGATACACTGTATATGGTGCTGGGCTCATTGCTTCATCGCGTCCGTGATGCATTTAGAGGTGCGCATCAATGGGGTTTGCATGAAAAACCTATTGAGCGAAGCAGTTCCCTTGCAGTTACGTGGATAGGTCATTCAACATTTTTGATTCAGGTTGGCGGTATAAATTTTTTGATTGATCCACTTTTTGGTAATGCTTCCTTTATATTTCAACGTCTTTTGCCACCTGGAATTTCGCTTGATGACTTGCCAGATATTGACTGTGTATTGATTTCTCATAATCATCGCGATCATATGGAAAAGTCAGCATTGCTTAGGCTCAAAGAAAAGAACAGCCCCCTTATTTTTGTTCCATCAGGGCTTGGTCAATGGTTTGATTGCCGTGGATTTAAGCAGGTCAATGAATTTGATTGGTGGGAACAACGTGAATTTACTCCTGTGCAAGATAGGCCGGTTGTACGTTGTACATTTTTACCCGCCCAACATTGGTCTCAGCGCGCTCTATTAGACAAAAATATATCATTGTGGGGAAGCTGGATAATTGAATGTAACGGATATACGATCTATTTTGCCGGTGACACTACCTACTCAGGTCATTTCAAGGCAATTGCGGAAGAGTTTCCGCATATTGATCTGGCAATTTTGCCTATAGGGCCATGTGAACCCAATTCTGTATTGAAACATTCTCATATGAATGCCCAGGAGGCAGGGCAAGCGTTTTGTGACCTGAATGCATCTCATTTTATTCCCATGCATTGGGGAACCTTTCATTTTGGCGTGGAGCCCTTTGATTTACCAATTAAGCGGCTGTCTGGTTGGTGGAATGAACATGATGATGAGCTTGCCGGCAAACAGCTTCATGTGTGCAAAGTTGGTCAGCGGATCAAGTTTGACAACATTCTCTAAAAAACCTGCGTAGGTATGTACAGTTTCTAAAGAGTTTTCATATTGTCTGTAAAGTATTATTTCTGTTGCACTTTGTATCTGGATCGTTACAATAGATGCCTCAATTATGCGAATCCTTGGCTTATTATTGACAGCCTGTAAATATTGTGGCATCCTGGTAAAAAGTAGTTTTAGATATTTGTTGACCAGGAATGTAATCATGAATAACAAATCTTTTATCCTTTTAATTCTTGGAAATTTTCTTGTCAGTTGGCAGCTCTATACTATGGACAGTTCCAAGCCTAAAAAAGTAGCCGTTATACCCCTTGAACAAAAATTTGTTACAGATAAAGCTGCATTTAACGGCATGCGAGCGGCATATACATTTCTTCTAGATACATATGGAGGAATTGGGTCTGCCTTTGTCAGCACTATTCTTAGTCATGAAGAACCACATTTTGCAGCTGCGCGGTTGATGAAAGATGTTGTGATATCCAAAAAGAAGCAGAATCGTTATTACTTGCTTTGGCTTGCAGATCATATTCATCGTAATGCGGTCGAATTAAAACATGGTGACTATGTCTATTATGTAGTGCCTTTACGATTAGATAAGAGCAGAGTGTATGTAAAAGGATTTTCAGAAGAACAAATGAAACGTTGGCTGAATGCTGTTGAAAAACCATCGACAAGTGGGCGCCATTCACCAATGCCTCAGACAGTTGATAAAGGGTTGCTCGATCTCTTTGTACAAAACCGAGAAAAGCTCCGATGGCGTTTTAATATTTAAATTGTATCGTTTTAAAAATCCCGTAACATATCTGGGTTTTTTTTATACGTTATACAATTTTAAGAAATTACTCTACCATAATGCATACTATTTTCTTTTTTATGCCGTAGGCCGTAGGCTCGATTTATTTATTCCCGCTCGTCCTGAGCCTGTCGAAGGACACGCTCACCTGTTTGACAAGATGCCGTGTCTGTTCGTAGCCTTGGCGAAGACGGGAGCCGTAGGCGAATGCTTGGAGTTTGAGCGTCGGAGCAATCCAACAGCATGTTGGTGCCCTTGTATCAAATATATTGGGCAAGCAATATATTTGTGCTGCGCGCATAGCGCAAAAGAGAAAAAAAAGATAAAAAAATAAATGATCTTGAAAATAAGAAGCAACCAAAAATCCAAAACATAAAAAAGCTGATTGTTGTTTCTTGATGCTGCCCGCACAGGGCAAAAGAAATTTTCTTAAAAAATATGATCCTCGAAAAATAAGTTTTGACATCATAATTACATAGAAAGATATTATATGTTACGATGTTCTTGTTCTTCCGTGTTGCGCGCGGGCTGATAATAATTATCTACATGCCACCATTCTTTTCCAAGTAGGCGGTATACCAGTTGGTCTGCCAACTCTTTATCAAATTCATGCTTAAGTTTGGCATGATACCATAATCCGTCGAATGTCATGTCAGGATAGCTTTTTGCAAGAGCTTCTTGTACGCTTTCTAAAAAATGTAAATTATCATCAATAAAAATGATAATGTGAGGTTGATAGGCAATCTCTTTAAAAAATCTCAAAAGAATAGTGCCTTTATCAAAGCCTTCTGCCCCCGGAGTTGAAAATATAAATCCTTTGCTAAAACCATGATATTTATTGATGAGGTTGAGGTCTTTATCATAAAGAGTGTATCCTGTCAGATCGATACCAGCTTTTTTCAATTGATTGAGCGTAACTTCTTTCATATCTATCCCACGAGCCGTAAGCCCTATAGTGGGAATTCCTCGTTGGTGCAGCTGTGTAATAAATTGGCCTATATGAGGTTCTATAGCTTTAGCAGACAACAGTTTTCTTTTATGCAAATCGGCAAGAATGGCATATGTTTTTCGGGTTATTGCATCGATTAATGCGGGATCAATATAGCGAGCAAGCTCTTCTTTCTTATTAATATCTATATCTTCGGGAACTATCTTTTGCGCAACTGACGTAGGAATATGTTTAATGAGCATACTATTTGCGAGATAAGGGAAAAGATCATGGGCCATGATCTTTTTTTTGACATAATCTTTTTCTGCAAAGCTGGTCAATAAGGTCTCATCAACATCAAAAATAACAAGGATGTCAGATGGTTTATAACCTTGCTTAAGATGAGTATCGATGAATGTTTGCACCGTGTGCATTTTTTTGATCGGCCATATGCATAAATCATTTTTGCAGGTTAGTGGCTTAATAACAGTTTTGGGTGCTGTTACACCACATGAAGGTGTGATTCTCTTTTTCTTCTTTGTTTCAAAACAGGAGGGTAGACAGAGAATAGATAAAATTAATGCTACTTTTCTGAACATATCATCCCCTTTTTTAAAATATTATGATCGGGCATATATAATGCTTACAAAAAAGTAGCAAAAAAGTTTAGCTTTTTATATCAGTTAGCTCTAAAGCTCCTGTGTTTTTTCGCTTTTGCTTTGTGTAACTTGTGGCTTTTCTGCAGGCATAAGATGAGAAAATGCTTTGCTCAAATATGAACGACCAGAATCACCAAAAATAGTAACAACACAATCATGCTCTGATAAATGTTTGCTATATCGTTCTATTGCGCATGCAACTGCACCGCTGCTGAGCCCCACCAGAAAACCTCGGGATGCGAGAGCTGGTACGTACGAAAAGGCATCTTTATCAGATATTTCTATAAACTCATCAATTGCTGAATAGTCCACTAGCTCTGAATCCAAATCAACGCCAATACCTTCAATATTGTATGGCTTTGGGTTCCCTTTTGTTGATCGGAATGAATTTGGTGAATCAATACCGATTATTTTTATGTTGGGATTTTGTTCTTTCAAATATCGCCCAGCACCAGTCAAGGTTCCGCAGGTTCCGGCGCCAGCAATAAAATGAGTTATCTTTCCCTTTGTTTGATTCCATATCTCTTTGCCGAGTGAGTGATAGTTGCCTTCAGCATTTGCAGGATTTGAATATTGATTGGGCATGAATGAATTTGGAATTTCATGATGGATTTGTTCCGCTTTAGTATGGTATCCACAAGGATTATCAAGGTCTGCAGTATCTGGGCATACGACAAGATCTGCGCCATAGGCTTTAATTGTTTGTTGTTTTTCAGGACTTGTTCTATCGGGAACACAGATAATGACCTTGTATCCTTTGATTGCTCCGATCATTGCAAGAGCTATGCCATAGTTTCCTGAAGAAGCATCTATTATAGTATCGCCCGGCTTTAGTTGCCCATTTTTTTCTGCTTGTTCAATCATGTAACGTGCAGATCGATCTTTTAAGCTGCCGCTTGGATTAAGATATTCCAATTTTGCCCAAACGGTAGCAGGCGATTTAAGATTGATTTTAACAAGTGGAGTGTTACCTACTGTATTGAGTAATGAATCATGCATCTTATTTCCTTTTTATTATAACCCGTAATACCCCAAGTCATTCAAGGTTGGGGTTGTAAAGGGCGATTAAAATGTTCGTATCCTTCGACTCACTTTGTTCACTCCCAAGTTTCGCATAAAAGCGGAGTTTATCATGAGCTTGTCGAATGGCCGGGCATAGCAGATGACCGGCCCCAAGCCAGAGAGTATTGCCGAAGGGCGGAGTGAGATTCACTGGTTGACAATTATAGCCTACCGCGCGCGAAAGATATCTACTATATCACAAATACTTTTTGCTGTCACGATAGAATTGACTGGTATGTATTTATATGATTAATTAAGATATAGTCACGTTATTATTCTGGAGTTGGTATGAAAAGATATAGTGTTTATAAGCTTTACATTGTATTCATCACATTACTAGTAGGATCTTGTATGAACGAAATATATGCACAAACGGTGGCCTTGGAGACTGAAGGTGCGCAGGCATCGATGGCCGTTGATGTTGCGATAGCAAAACGACGTTCAATTCGCTCCTTCAAAGATGAGCCAATTTTGCTCAATGAACTTTCGCGGTTATTATGGGCAGCTCAAGGTATAACTGATAAACCACAAAAACTTCGTGCAGCTCCATCAGCAGGTGCATTATATCCGCTTGAGCTATACGTTGTGGTGGCAAATGTGCAAGGTCTTCCTGCAGGTGTCTATAAATATGTTGTTGAGATACATGCCTTAGAAAAAGTCAGCGAGGGAGACAAGCGCACAGAAATAACAAAAGCTTCCTATGACCAATCATGGATTACAGATGCTGGTGCCATTATTGTTATATGTGGTGTATACGAACGAGTGCGCAGAAAGTATGGCATTCGTGCATCACGTTATGTTCACATGGAGGTTGGAGCAGTAGCTGAAAATATCTATCTGCAAGGCCAAGCATTAAAGATAGGAACATGCTTTGTTGGTGGTTTTGAAGATAAAAAAGTGCAGAGGGTTATTGAGAGCAAGAGATATGAAATACCGCTTGCTGTCTTACCCTTTGGCAAGATTGAATAGTTGGCAAACCTATCTTAGGGAAAATAAATGTTTTTGAATGTACTGTTTAACAGATGGATTATTGTATTTCTTTTATTATATGGCAGTTGCTTAGTAGCCACTAATGATAAATGGATTGTGATCACTTCGATTAATTATCCAACTAAGGCGGTTGAAAAATTGGCGTCGTTAGAGGATTGGAATGTTGTTATTGTTGCAGATAAAAAAACACCGTTAGACTGGCATTTTCCTTCGGTGACTTGTTTGACCGTTGAAATGCAAAAACAGTTGCCCTATAGAATTGCAAAGCTGTTGCCCTGGAATCATTATTGCCGAAAAAACATAGGGTATTTATATGCTATTGAGCATGGAGCATGCATTATCTACGATACTGATGATGACAATATTTTGTGCACAGATATTCTTTCGCATTTGCCTGAACGATGTCTATTGCCTTCTGTTGCCACAAAAGGTCCCGTGTTCAATCCATACGCTTATTTTGGACAACCGACAGTATGGCCACGAGGATACCCTCTTGAATACATACATACGGCTAATTTTTCTGTAACAGAACCGTTGCCTTCAAGGTCGTTAATTCAATCTGGTGTTGTTGACAATGATCCGGATATTGACGCAATTTTTCGCTTAACGCGAGAATTGCCTATCTTTTTTGATAAAAAGCCTGCAATAAGTTTGCCTTCGGGAATCATGGCACCTTTTAATACGCAAAACACCATTTTTCATTATGATGCTTTTTGGGGACTTTTGATTCCCATGACAACACCATTTCGTGTTTGTGATATTTGGCGGGGCTATTGGGCGCAGCGTTTATTGTGGGATATAGGGGGCAATGTATGTTTTGCGCCTCCTGAAGTGCGGCAAGATCGAAATGAGCATAATCTAATTCGTGATTTTGAAGATGAAATTGAACTTTATTGCAAGTCTGGAAGCTTGATAACATTACTTCGTTCATGGAAATCTGTTTCTGTAAATCTGAGTGATCGTCTATGTGAGATTACACAGCTAATGATTGACCATGGATTTTATGGAAATAAAGAAATTGAATTGGTTGAAGCATGGATTGCTGATTTGAAAGATGTTGGCTATGTTATACCAAATATCAATACTGAGGATTTAATATGAAAAAATATAGTAGTTTGAGCGCAATATTATTCTTTCTGATTTTGATTGCATTAAAAAATAGTGCTGCAAAGCCGTTTGGGGACGATGTTCTTTTGATTGTTAATTATAATTTTCCTCATTATGAGTCAATTGATTTTCTTAAAAGCATTTATAATCCATGTTTTCCGCATATTGTCTTTTATGGAGCTAAAGATCATCCAGATGTTATACAACTTGACACCTACAGAGGTTGGTATGCATACGCAGTGATTTTGGATGCAATGCAACGATTTCCAGAATACCAAGGGTATCTTTGCATACATGACGACTGTGTGCTTAATTTTTGGAATTTATATAGATTTGATAAGTACAAAATTTGGGCAGATGGTTATGGTCGAGCTGATCTTGCCAAAGCCAAGAACGCTATTCATGGCTGGGGATGGTGGCCTAAATCGTGCGGTTATGATGCGGTAAAACAAGTTTATGATAAACTTCCAGAAAAATATATTGAAAATCTTTCTCATAATTATGGTGATTATTCAGTATGTTGGGGGGTATTCTGATCTTGTTTATATTCCTGCACGTTATAAAAATGATGCTATCGAGATTCTTAAACGGTTGCTAGAAAAGAACGTTTTTTTAGAAATAGCAATTCCAACATTGTGTGGATGTCTCGATATTAAAGAAAACCAAGAATGTTTTAAAGGGTTGGCTATGTGGGGTGCTGATCGGAGAGAGCTTTTCAGAAATTATCAGATTGGTTTAGATTATGTTCATCCTTTTAAATTTTCTCAACAAGCATATCGGGATTTTATTCACAAACAGTTTGAGTTGCGCAAGTTGTCTTCACGTATGATCATGGAAATGAAAAAAGGTCTTAATGTTGATAGCTAATACCATTTTAAGAAATTACTCTACCATAATGCACAATATTTTCTTTTTAAGTGGGTTTAATGCTTGTCGGTAACTTTTTGGTTGTTTTCCTTCACGCTCACCTGTTTGACAAGATGAGCCGTAGGCGAATGCTTGGAGTTTGAGCGTCAAGGCAATCCAACATCCTCCTACGCATAAAGCTACGGAGAACAGGGCATGTTGGCCGTGCCCGGCGCCCTTCGACTCACTTTGTTCGCTCAGGATGAGCGGGGCGAAGCTTGGGTGCCCTTGTATCAAATATATTGGGCAAGCAATATATTTGCCCTGCGCGGGAAGCGCAAAAGGGATTTAGTTTAATATTTTGATAAACGATCTCGAACTTAAAAGTTTTGGCATTATAATTTTTTAGCATTGTATAATGATTAGATTATCATATCAATTCTTTATAAAGCTCGATATGTTGCTCAATCATATGCTGATCATTAAAATCACTCAAATTATCTTCATATGACTGCAACTTATAGTAAAGTTCCGGATTTCCACTGATATCAAGCATACCATTGGCAAGTCCGTGCCAGTCCCGTTGCTTATAGAGCAAGCCATTGGATCCATTGCTGATAACATCAGGGATTCCTCCGGTAATGTAACTTAGAACCGGCAATCTAAGAAGGCGAGCTTCAACAACAACACAGGGCAATCCTTCCCACAATGAGCTAAAGCTGAAACAGTGCCAATGTTTCATGATAGGCAACACATCATGCTGCCATCCATAGAGTTTTACTGCATCCTGTAGATTATGATTGCGGATCCATTCTTCAAGCGCTGCATGAAGTGTCCCCCCACCGACAATTTCAAGTTTGGTGTTTTGATTATTCTGATGAACATGTTCAAAGGCTTTAAGAAGTTCAAAAAGATTTTTTCCGGGTTTTAAACTTGCAACCGTTCCGAATATAAATGGTTCAGATTTTTGTGGAAAGGGGTTTGCTTCGGATTGATTGAACTTATTCCATTCTACAGCTGCTCTTATTATCGAATGTTTTTTTCTAAACCGAGGAAAATAACTTATTCCTCTTTTTGCATCAACCGATGAAACACATACAAAATGAGTCGTTACCAAGCTTGCCATGAGTTCATTGAGATAGATAAAAAGATTATATATTTTGTTTTGATAATTATGGAGAGCATATCCATGGATTGTATGAATGCGGGTCTTGATCCCAGCAAAAAAGGCTGCCCATCTTCCCATTATCCCGGCTTTTGTACTGTGTGTATGAATTATGAGGTGAGGATGTTGTTTTTTTAATTTTCGCATAATCGAAATCATGTGAAATAAGCATCGCAGATCAGTAAATAAACCTGATGGGGAAATGGGATGACGAAATTCTTTAAGAAGTTCTACACCTTGCATAGAACTAACAGATGGTGCTAATTCTCCCCCGGTTCCGGAGATAAGATTTGTGGTGATGCCGTGATCACGCAATCCGTTGACAAGTGTTAAGCAAACTTTTTGAGCGCCCCCCAGATCAAGTCGCGTTATGACATGTAGAACATGAATCTCCTTTTTGCACTTCATACTTCCTCATGGTAATAGGATTAATAATATAGCAATTAACAGCGAATAAATGGCAAATGTATCTAACAATCCTTGTGCGAACATACTTGTACGAGACAAAATCGGATGCAAGTCAGGATTTTTTGCTATCTGGTGACAAGCTGAACCTGCCGTTCTTCCCGAACTTATGCCGACGCTAATTGTTCCTATTCCCATGCATGTTGCAGCAGAAAGCATAGCAATTCCTGTAATAAGACTTTCTACATCAGTTTTTACGGGAACAAGAAGAATCATAATAGCGACAACCAGAGCAAAAATAATAGGCGTTTCTATAATTGCATTACTGATAAGTGTAAATGAAAGAAGCTTATTATATGCTTTTCGATTAATTCCAAGACCTTGACATGCTATACGCGAAAAGAGAGCAAGACCTATTGAAGGGCCAACACTTCCAAGGCCCATGCACAGGCCTGTTGCAAAAAGCTGAAGACCTTGTGTAAGCGTTGTACAAGCACCTGCTTGCGTATTGATAAACATAGCAACAAGAAACCCAAACACGATTGGAGTTTGATTAATCGACTGAGTAAGAAGCATGAATCGTTTGATGCGTGGTGCAAATAATGGTTGGCGTGCTATGGCAAGGCATGCCTCTTGTGCTGGTAACGATGAGGCGATTCCTATGGCGAGGCCCGGTAGGCTGATAGCTATTGCAATACCGAGGTTTGCAATTCCTGCAAATAATTGGTTTGCCGCTTGTCCTACACCCATAAGAAGAATAAAGGCCATAGTGACACCCATAATTGCAGCAGTTTCTATAAGTGCCATTCCCAAAATAGCAGTATTTGATATTTCATATTTAGCTTCTGGTTGTAGGTTTATAGCATCAACGGCTGCGCCGCTTGTGAGCCCTTCACCTATGCCTACGCCAAGCGAATTAAAGGCAACAACCGAAGCAATAGTGCCATAATGAAAGAATGCTGCGAGTTCAATCATCGTTTTGCTTCCTTAACTACAGGTTCTTCCTTTTGAAGGGCAATGGATAGGTACGTTAATGAAAGCATTGCAAATACGAATGCTTGAAGCAACCCTTCAAAAAGCCCAAAAAAGAACAAGATGACAAAATTTAAACCGCTAAATAATCCCAATGTTTCCCAAATGACCGATCCTTCAATCATTTCGGAGTATTTTGCACCGATTGTAGAACCTCCAAAGATATTACCAAAAAGACGGAACGATATTGAGATAATATTGGATAATTTTCCAATTATATTCAGCGGCAACATGACAAAAATTGGCGCCAAAAATGATTTTAAATAGGCGCCGAAGCCATGAGCCTTGACTGTATACCATTGCGTATAGAAAAATGAGATAATACCCAAGGCTAGCGTGGTATTAAGATCACGTGTAGGTTCTTCGAGCCATGGAATAGCAGGTGCAGAATTGCAGGACAAAATAAAGAGAAATAATGAGGTGATAAATACGAAATGATTATAATGAAATCCGCCTAATGTTTGACTCGTCAAATCCATAAATGAACGAACAAACTGTGTAATGAGAAAGTAAGGGAGGCTTTTTTTAAACTTAAGAAAATAACGAAAAATGAAAATAGTTCCAAGAATAATTGCAAGTACGATCCATGTTTGAATGACAATGGTGCCATCAATGGTAAAAAAGGGGTGCTTAATCCCCAACCATGCAAGAGGCTTCCATGTATAAGTGGCTGTTAGGTCAAAATCTTCCATGATATTTATTTTGATTTATCCCTATAAATATGGAACACCAAAAGGTTAAACTAAAACTTATCAATACTAGTATAAAATTGATTGCGCTCCAGGGCAATAGATAAAACCAAATAACTGAAAGAATTATGATCCGTAGCGATGAAAAAAGAGAAAAAATGAAACGAGAATGGGTTCTTGTTTGCTGAATTGCAAACAAGAACCCATAGCTTATTCCTGATAATAATCCGATAATAATTGGATAGATCCAGGTTGTCATAACGTTCTTATAATTTTCGGATTCCTTTGAGTTGCCAATATTCATGTACCAATGCTGATGAACCGGTAACGACAACTAAGCCATGACGTTCATCAACGTTCTTTTGTGCCACGTCAAATGCTTCTGCAAAGTTCTTGCTTGCTTTAGCTTTTATTTTCATGTTTTTGATGTCATTGGTTATTTTTTCGACATCCCATGAAGAGCGGTTCTTATCATATGGCATGTTGTTTACTGGACATACGATAACCTGTCCGGATGTTTTCTTGAAGAAATAACGTAATAATTTGAGGAATTCAAGAACATCAAGATCAGGATTATTACATCCGACAATAACAGTTAGTCCTTTAAGAGGTCGTTGATAATGAAGTAAGCGTATACCAAGGAGCAAGTTCTTGAATGCATCAAGATTATTTGCATTATCTAACAAAATGCTTGGTTTTTCTTTATCAAGCAATTGGAACCTACCTGGCAATGTATTTTCAGTCTCTTTCCAGAACTGCTCAACGGTTCTTTTAGGATTAAGTTCTGCTTGTCGCTTTGCTTCCAATGTTGGTCGACCACGCTGTCCTTTTTGTTTAGCAATTAAGCTTTGATTAACAAGGATAGCATTTTTATTTGCAAACGTATTGATATAAATGTCGCCAATACGCTCTGCCAAAGCTGCGCAGCGGCCATGTAGTTGCTCGAATGGGTAGTTCAGCTGTGCCAACTTACGGATAGGCATAGCCCATGTACCACCTTTTGCTTTTGTCATTTCAAGCATGGTTTGAAGATGAAGTTTGCTTTGATCTGCAGATACGACGTGTGTTCCTTCTTTTACCGTGCTGAGCATAGCATTGATATCATCCTGAGGAATACTGTTTTCCGGTAATGTTTTGTCGCTTACAACACGTGTAACGGCGACAATTTTTGGTGAGCATATTGAAATAGGGGTAACTTCATGGTCATTTGAAGTTTCTATAAGAACTACGTCAACATGTTGATCAGCAAAATGTGACAATGCCATCATCAGAAGAATTTCATAACTATTTGGTTTAATGCCGGCAGCTTCAGCGGCATGTATGACGTCATTGCCTAGTTCGGTAAAGTTTTTGTTTGCAACAGTTTCATTATTAATGGTGATACGCTCATTGTAGGTTAAGATGTGAGGAGCATAGAAGCATCCCACTGTCAGACCTTCTTCACGTAACAACTGTGAAGCAAAGTTGATAGTGAGACTTTTACCATTTGTTCCGGCAACCGCAACAACATCCATTTTTTTGGATGGATTTGATAAAGCTTTGTCTAAGGCTGTAATACAGCGAAGCTCTTTATCATTAATATTGGTTGTCCAGTGGGCATCCAGAAATTCTATAATTTCATTATAGTTTCTGATCTTCCCTGGCGTAACAATACCTTTTGATGTGGGTTTTTGTGTGCTCTTGGTATTCATTGTTATCTCCGTCGTTTAAAAGTTGTAACAACGCATAAACGTTGCTTTCCATTCCTCCTATTGTAGCCATTGGTGTTTAAAATTTTCTGATATGATAATTTTTGCTAGGTGTGTTATAATTAATTAGTGGCTGTTAAAAAACAAAAATTACCACAATCCGCGACTTCTCTTAAAATATAAGGCATTCTTCAAAAATGTCAATCTATAAATTATACTTTTTATTGCGGGTGCTTTATTTATAAACTATAAAAAACAAAAGTGATGATTATGACGGGGTTTTCGTAGAAGTGATAGATGAATGATGAATGTTACAGGTAGAAATTTTATTCAGATAGGAAATTTCCATGAATAGCTTGCTCTTTTTTTGGACGCGTGCCAGTGATAGTATTAATGTTATTGAACTTTTGAAAAAGAACAAAATCATACTTGGTACATCTGATACCATCCTGGGATTCTTGGCTCCATTAACCCAAGAGGGGTTTGATTCATTAAACTCTGTTAAAGGTCGTTTTGCAAAGCCATATATTGTGTTGATCGGTGATCCCCGTAAGATAGATCTTTTCGTAGAAATGCCCATTTCACCTGCAGTAAAGATGTTGATTGATCATTGTTGGCCGGGCCCGTTAACGTTGATTATGAAAGCCAAAAGGGAGCTTGCTCCATATCTTAAATCACAAGATGGTACTATTGCCTTGCGTATGCCGGATCATCAAGGGTTACTTTCGGTGCTCAAAGAGGTTGATGGTCTTTTTTCAACAAGTGCAAATAAAGCAGATATGCCCGTTCCGCTTTCTATCGATGCAGTGGATCAGGAAATAAAAAAACAGGCAGCAGCGATCATTTTAGATAGCCCAGAAAGCCAAAAATCACAATCGGTCCGGCCTTCAACAATTTTGGATTGTACCGGTGAAACAATCAAGGTTATTCGAGAAGGTGCCTATCCGATTGAAGATTTGGAACAGGTGGCAGGACAGACATTTAAGAAATAATAAGGACGATCTTTTCTAGATGAAATGCAAAGGGTGGACATCTGATTGATGCCACCCTTTATTAGTATTTATTTACTGTCGTCACCAAGTCTGTGTTTTGCTTCACGGAGCCATTTTTCAAAAAAATTTGATTTTGCTACATGACGGTTAAATTCCTCAACTATTCGATCAGCTCCAAGTGCAACGGATGCACCGCCTGCAAGCAAGATTAATCCTCCAAGTGTAGATTTTTTCTTCGCGCAGACTGAATAAATGCCTCCTAATGCTGCCGCTGCTCCTATGACACGAATTGCAGTTGTCGAATCGAGTTTAAATGATTGAGTAGCGTGAGCACGTGGACTCGTAAGCAAGAAGGTTAATGCAGCTCCTGCAATTATTTTTTTATTCATGGTTTACTCCTTTGTAGTTGTTATAAAAATTATTATCTAGGGTAAATATATCATAATGTGCAAGCTGAGAAAACAGCCTTGCATTATTAGATTGTTGACTTTTTTACATATCATATAGCTAGGATAATAACATGATAATTATCAAAAAAGGAGAATGATAATGAACAGATCTGGATTTACCTTGCTTGAATTGATGATTGTGGTAGCAATTATGGCTTTCCTTGCTATGATTGCGATGCCAAATCTTATGAATTTTCTCGCAAAGGCCAAACGTGCAGAAGCATATCTTAATTTACATTCAATTTATGCCGCAGAAAAAGCCTATTTTGCTGAAAATGGAATCTATTCGCCAGTTCTGAGTGGACAAGGCGGGATCGGTTGGAAACCTGAAGGTTATAAAGGTGGTGGTAGGCAAGAGAAATTCCATTACACCTATGGATTTCCTGGAGCTGAAGGCAAAAACTTCTTTACCGGCAAGCTGGAAACCCCATCTTCACATTTAAACAACGGCAAAGCTGATAAAATTAGTTTTGTGGCTGTAGCGACAGGATACATCAACGGACAGGACAAACCCGACATTATTACCATAGATCAGGATAACACAATAACGATTGTTCAAGATGCCTTAGCTTAATGATTATCTGAATGCTGATTAAGATCATTGGACAATAATTTTGGTTTCTTTACCACAGGTTGTTCAGTTATTTGACGAGTTTCTTTATTAAAAAACAGATCGGCTACTGTTGCAAGCTCTTCGATTGTTTGTGCTTGGCTACATCGGTTGGCAATTTCCTGAACTACTGCATTGAACATTTGCATTTTGTATTTCGGCTGCTGTGTCCACGTGATATCTTTCTCGATACCTTCAGAGAATGTTTTAGGTGGCGTTGTAAGTTGGTTGTGCCATACATTGTATTCATGGTGCAACTGAATATTGGACATTGTTTTGAGCCGTGAAGCGAGGGTTTGTGGAGATAGAATTTTGCACAATAGATGTGAATGGCCCATTATTAATAAAAGCGTCATAAAAAAGTGCATACCTTTTTTCATCGTTTCTCCTTTACGAGCATTTTATAATAAGAACAATTTCAAGATCATTTCTTGAAATAATACGAAGATAATAGCCGCAATGGCAAGAAACGGCCCAAACGGAATTTTGGTAAATCGACCTGCCTTACCCGAAAGCAGTTGAATAAGGCCAAATAATGATCCTAAAATTGAGCCCACAACAAGACTCATCCAGCATCCAATAAGCCCAGTAAATGAGCTGATGAATGCAAGTAGTTCAAAGTCGCCGCTTCCAATACCTTCTTTGCCGGTAAGCAGTTGAAAGATTTTTGAAAATAGGAAGGGGGCCAGATAACCTACAGCAGTTCCAATAAGACTATTTAAAGGCGTTATTGGAATAAGCTCAAATAGGCTGAATACAATTCCTAAGGGGATTAAAAAGAGAGTTGTAAAACGAGATATCAACATCGTTTCAGTGTCTGTTCTGATGGTTATAATCAGAGCTGAAAAGAAGATAAAATATGCAGGTACAAATCGTAATGGTGTATAGATGATCAATGCAGTCATTACAACAGCTGTTAATAGTTCGATAAAAGGATAAAGCCATGAGATCGGTTGATTGCATTGTCTGCAGCGGCCGCGAAGTATAATCCAAGAAATAACCGGGATCATATCATACCATGCAAGTTGTTGTTTGCATGAAGGGCAGAATGATCGAGGTCGAATGATACTATAATCTTTTATAATTCGATAGGCTATGACATTTAAAAATGATCCCCAGCATAAAAAAAAGGGGATGAGTAGTACTGTTGTTATGATGGTTTTTCCGTCTTTATTTTATCCAACAACTGTTCAATTTTAATCTGTTTTTCAACTACATTGTCAAACTTAAATTTAAGGTCCGGTGTACGCCTTAAGGCTAAATCCTGAGAAAGTGCTTTTCTGAGTGAAGGTTTATACAGTATTAATTGGGGAAGTTTTTCTTTAAAGCCTTCAGGCCCTGCAGGTGTATAGAAAAAAACGGTACAGATACTTTTGTCATCGGATAATTTTACACGACTAATTGAAAGCCCTTCTAGTTCTTTGTCATCGAGCATCAGCTGTAGAAAAAACTGTGAAATCTCTTTTAAAAGAAGCGACTCTTTTTGAGCTTTTTTGATATCGCGTACGTGCTTTTTATACATTATCTACTTTTATATTTTTCTTTACGGTTACTTTTTGGTTGATCCGAGTAATCCTTGGCCAGCCATGCGGAGCATGTTTTGTTTGATGGCACGAACTAATCTTTTGCGTCTTTTTTGAGTAGGAGACTCAAAATAAACGGTTCGTTTCATATCCCGGATTACACCTTCACGTTCGATTTTCTTTTTTAGTTGACGAAGTGCTTTGTCGATATGGGTACTGACGCGTACTTCAACGTTGGCTTTCTTTGACATATGATTTTGTCACCTTCTCCCAAATATTAATAATTAACCACATAATCAATGAATCTATAAAGAATAGATTTTCTCTACTTGTATATTCTATACAATTTTCTTTTGACTGTCTAGCAATAAATAAGGTCAATTTACCTAGAATATCCCATTCAAGGAGCACAAGACCGTGCTTGTTCTATAGGCATTGCATTGACTTATAGGTATCTGCCAGAGTATGCCAAGTGAGAGATGTGCTGATATATCATAATTAAATCCAAAGTTGGCAAGTTGAGCCTTCCAGGGGGTAAAGCGTTCCATGGCAGCTGGGCAGAAGACTGAATCACAGTCTTTAACCTTAATTTCATCAGAAAGATGGTTAATATAGATATACTGAGCAGAGAACGAGAGGCAACCTAAAAAGTGCCAACAGGCAATTTTGGCTCCTAAGTGGCAGTTAAGACCTGGAGAGACGGTAGTACAGGTTGTAAATGGATAAATACCGCTTTGATAAGGGCTATTTGGCACATGAAGACAGTCAATATCTCTGCTAAAGAAGTGAGTCAGGCCGAATTCACCGCCAAATTCGATGCTTTCTACAAAATTAAAGTCTACCCCAGCAGTAAAGCCAAATGCGTGATGTCCGTTATTTCCAAATGGGAGGCTGAATGGCCTGAAGGTATCTTTAGGTTTGCCGGTTGCAAAGGCACCACCAATTTCGATAAATGGTATTGCTATAACATAGTGTGGGCAGTCAGGACTTTCAAGCAGCTCAAATGGCTTGCGCCACCACAACGTAGCCCAGATATCTTCGATATAACATTCATTAAATGGGCACAAATCAAGGCAGAGCTCCCGAGCAATTTCTTTGTATCTGCAGGTTAAATATTTATTTACTTTATTTTGAAATTCAGTGTCAGCAGGCTTTGTTGCTTCATCACAACAATAACTGCATTCACAGGTGTAACTTGGTTTTGTAGTCAAGCACATGGAAGCTATACCGGATTGAACTTTCAGGCCAAATCCATCTATCAGCCGAACATCAGCCTCCCAGCGCAATCCCTTTTTTCGATAGGTACCCGGAAATGAGATCTTTCCACATACGATATCTACCAGCTCCGGATAACAGATATATCCGCCTGGATCATTAGGAAATAGTTGTTGGCGTGCTTCTTCTAGCACCGGCGGAAAGCAGCAGATTCCTTCAGGAAGTCTTCCATAAAGGAGCGTGAGCAAGTTCCATGTTCCATCCATACTGCCAAGCTCTGAACAGATGGTGTTGCACCAATTGCCCGTTGAGTCATCCAGTGAGCACCCGGTAACAAGACATTGTTGAGCTTCGCAGCCTAGATTGCGTGGTTTTTTGCCATAATCTGCACATTGCCAGAACGGAGTAAGTGAAAATGAAAAACGATTAAGGGGAATATTTTGAGGTCGATCCCCGATCATTCTTAATATTTCATTCTTTAACAAAAAGAAATGAGGATCCAGCGTGGTAAATACTGGATAAGGATCATTCTTTGAATTTGCAGTCAAAGAATGTGCCTGCCCATGAATTCCGATGCACAGTAATATACAACTTAAGCGAAGCAGGTGCGCTTTCATACTAAACATTTCTAATCCTTTCTTAGCTCAACCTTTTTGTTTTACTTATAGTTCATTCACAACAAGACGTCAATGACTAAAAAAGTTTGAATAGTTCAGACGCCAAACCATAAGCTGCAAAATAGAAAATAGTCAAAGCCGTGATGAATCCAATAACAGTTTTGATATTATTGCCCGATTTCCATTCTGATCTTCGTATTAACAAAGTTATCATTGAGAGCAAGTATGCTAAAACAATGCTTAATGCGGTGATATAGAAAAAGAGGTTAACATTCTGTAGAGTAATGAATGATAATCCCATAAATAGGCCGACTATAAGAACGGAGCTGCGTTCATTGAGCACTCCTTTTGTTCTTAGAGCGTGTAATTTGGGGCTTTTTATCTTATCAACAAGCAACAATAAAAGATGGCTTGATGTCCAAATCATAGAATGAACGGTGCCGATGATTGCTGATAAGATTGAAAGATGGAGTACGTTTACCAAGAAGTTATGCCCGGGGAAAATGAGACGAATAATATCGGTAATCGGTTGGTCGGGGGTTGCAAATAGGGCTTGTGGCGTAGCCAAGATTATTGAAAAGACAAATAAAATATAAAAAGTACTGACCAATAGAATGGCATACGTCAATGCTCGTGGGACATTTTTTTCTGGGTCTTTAACAATATTGTAAAGCGAGGCTGCGCATTCAAACCCAAAAAAACCAAAAATTACCTTGCTTGTAGCAGCCATGACATTAGTAAAGCCGTAAGGGGCGAATGGAACCAGGTTGCTCACATGAGCGTGTGAGAAGCAGATAACTGATATTGCGAGTATGGGAAATACGGTTAACACTATCAGTATATGTTGCCCCAACTTTGATAATCCAACACCGAACATATTCAAAATGATCAGTGTTGTCAGAACAATGAAACTAAACGTTGTTCCGGATAAAGAGGGGAAAAGGTCTGAAAGATAGCTGCCAGATACCCGTACAAGGAGGCCCATTGCAACAAGTAATCCGATGAAATATCCTATGATGGCGATCATGCCAACAATATGCCCACCCCATTGTTTTGCATAGGTGTAAAAGGACCCTTCTTCAGGATAAAGTTTTGCAAGTCGAGCAAGTGAATCAGCCATAAACCAGATTGCGATAGCCACAAATATATATGCTAAAATTCCGGCAGGGCCGACATTTGATGCTAAAGCTGCAGGAGCTGTAAAGATGCCGGAGCCGATCATAGCATTCATACCTATGATAGTAGCTGTCGCAAGGCCAATTTTATGACTCATGCTCGTAGACATAACGGATCCTTTGTGTAATAGGTTATAATATGGTTTTATTGTTGCTCATTTATGCATGCTATGTTATATTTTACCTTGCTGATAGGATTTTTCAAGGAGTAAATAATCATTATGTCTTTTTGTCAGTATTATCAAGCCCAAGTTAAACGTGAAGAATGTTGGTTTTTTGTAGGTATCATGCGCAGCCTGGAGCATATGAGTTTTGACCGGACTCTTGATCTTGCCTCGAGTTTGTTTGAATTTTTTGTGCCTGAGTCGATGGAGGATCAATTTTTAAGCATTATGGACTATTTCCAAAAACAGGGGATTGTTCACGATTTAAAAAAACTTCCAAATCGTTTAATGGACCCAGCCGAAACTGTTTGATACCAACTGTTCAGGCTGATATAACATGTTTATGCTTTTTGTATAAATTCCCAGACAACATCCCCTGTGCAATTGCGACATGGAGGAAATTTTTCATTTTTCGAAAGGGGGATTGTTATTTGCTCCTCGGATCTACATTCACAGTTTTTACATTGGCAGTTTTTTAGTCGATAAATGCCGGATTCTTTACAAATTTCTCCAATGTGAAAAGTGTCACCTATTTTTACCATGTCCATCTCCTTGTTCAAATTACTTTATTTTGGGACTTTAATTAGCTTCACAATATCATGGTAATAAAATCTGTTTCAAGAAAAGTACAAAATTTTCTTGAAAGGTGTTTAAAAACTTTCATTATTTTTTTTCTGAATCCAATTAAAGAGCCAGTCTGGAGCAAATTTCATGAACCATGAAACAATAACCCAGCGTTTAGTAATATAAGCTCTTTTTTTCTTTGCTTGTATTGCTTCATAGATCTGTTTTGCAGCTTCGGTTGTTGAGGATACCCAAAAGGTTCCCGGAAGTTCGCTGAATGTGGTATGCTCAACATCAACCCATCCCGGCATTATTTCGGTAACATAAATGGGGAGCTTTTTTTGGACCATACGATTGCGCAGTCCTTCAAGAAATATCGATTCGTATGCCTTTGCAGCAGAATATGCAGGAGCTTCTGGTATTCCTCTGAGTGCATCAACAGAAGTTATTCCGACAAGGTGGCCATGCCCTTGTTGTTCAAAATAGTTCATCACGATAGAAACTACATTTGCAAATCCGGTTACATCAACTGCGATCAATTTTTTTGTAGATTTCCACTCGTTTTTCAGATCAAATGTAGCATAGGCTCCGGCAGTTATTATGCATACATCAAGCCCACCCATCTCATCGATTAATTCTGTGAGTTTATTGGTAGCGGTTTTTATTTCTGCGATATCGATCGATTTGATATACGTTTTTGTAGGAATTTCCTTCTGTAATGATTGCAGATGGCGCGTGCGTCTTCCTACCAGTCCAATTTCACATCTCGTGTTTTGACAGTCGTTGGTTGCATAATAAAGCGCCAGTGCACGCCCAATTCCTGAAGAAGCCCCAATAATCATTATTTTTTGAGGCGTCTGTTCCGTCGAATATATGCTTGAATAGTGACAAAAAGGTATGATACCTATGATACATAGCGTAAGCTTCGTTACTCTCATCAGCTTCCTTTAAGGTAATAGGGTTATTAAATTCTCCAATCTTTTTGAAATTTTTTCAGGCTCGAGTATTTCAAATAAGTCATGAATAGAAGGCCCTTTTGCAGCGCCTGTCAATGCAAGCCGTATTGCCGAAAAAATTGTTTTGAGCGGAACGTTATGTTGTTTTGCCTGTTGTTTGATCGCTTCAACAAAGAGATCTGTGTTATTTATCTTATCGAGATTATTGCTTATTATTGATCCAATTTTTGTTTGATCATCTTTGCTGATATGTTTTAAGAGTAGCTCCTTTGTAATAGGTGGGGTTTTGAAATAAAAAGCAAGACATTCCTGTGCATCTAACAGCGTTGTCAAATCGGTTTTAACTGTTTGCAGAAGGTGGGTAAGTTTTTCATCACTGATTTGCTTGGCTTCTGGATAAGCTTGTTCCAGAAATGGCCGCGCAGCTTGTGTGAGTTTTTCGGGTGGATACTGATCAATCCATTTATGATTTACCCAGCGTAATTTTTCAACATCATACCGGACATGGCCTGTTGAGTGAATGTCGTCAAAATTAAGTGCATTTTTTAGTTCATCCAACGTCATGATCTCATGTTCAAAAGTGCCTCCGCCAATGATTGCCAAATAGTTGACAAGAGCTTCAGGAAGAAAGCCAGCATTATTAAGATCTTGAAGAGAAAATCCAAAGTCACGCTTTGAAAGTTTTTTGCCCTCAATGTTGCATAAAATTGGAAGATGCCAAAAGGTCGGCAACAGAAATCCAAGAGCTTTATAAAGAACAGCTTGATTTGCCGTGTTGCTCAAATGATCTTCCCCACGAAATATATGATTTATTTTCATCAAAGCATCATCAACAGCATTTGCAAAAATAAAGGTAAAGCTCCCATCTTGACGAGTTAGAGGGAAATCTGAGAAGTGTTGGAGATCAAAAGTTATAGGACCACGTGCAAGATCATGGATGGTTATTGATTCATTGGGATCTATTTTCATGCGCCAGATAAATGGCTTTTTTTGTGCAAGATTAGCTTTGATTTCATCTTCTGAAAGATTAAGGCATGTTCTATCATATCGAGGAGGCAGCTTCAAAGCTATTTGTTGTTGCCGTTTTTGTTCAAGTTCATCTGAGGTGCAAAAGCAGCGATAGACAAGATCTTGCTCTTGTAATTTTTTTAACATTTCTTGATAACATGATAGCCGTTCTGATTGAAAATAAGGTTTGTATGGACCTTCTTTGATGGGGCCTTCATCATATTCAAGATTAAGCCAATTGAGATCACTGATAATTTTTTTTGCACCCGGATCGAAATTTCTTGTAGGATCAGTATCTTCAATGCGGAGCACAAAAACGCCATTTTTTTGGCGGGCAAAAAGATAATTCAATAAAGCGGTACGCACATTGCCCAAATGCATAAGTCCTGTAGGAGAGGGAGCAAAACGCACGCGAATTCGGTTGGTATTCATAACAACATCCTCTTGATCTTATTTTGTACATATATAAAGTATACCAGATTGCAAATTATTTGGCATAGTCAGCTTGCGCGTTCTGAAATCCGGTTATATAATGGTGTGCTAATAAAATTCAAGTTTTCCCGAAAATAATTGATTTTAAAGCAATCAATCCTATTTTTTTGACATTGTAAAAATGCTTATGATAAGGTAAACCTAAATGGTAAAAAAGAGGAGAGTAAGGAGAGTGCCATGAATAAGTGTCTTAAGATTACTTTTTCCCAGACTAAAATGCCCTCTAATTTTTTGCGGTCTGTTGTTCAAAAACATGCTCAAAAGCTTGATATTGAAGGGATTGCACAGGTTGTTATGGCAGATAAAAAGGTGCGCATAATTGCTTGTGGTATAAAAGATTCGGTTGATGATTTTCTTGATGTACTTCACAAAAGCTTTTCGCAGCATGCAATCCAAGAGGTTGAGATCGAGCCATTTATCAGGGACAAAGATTATAGGAATGTATTTAGAATAATCGAATGAATCTGGCAGCTCCAAGGGGAATCGAACCCCTATTTTTGCCTTGAGAGAGCAACGTCCTGACCGTTAGACGATGGAGCCCCAATCAGTACTTAAGATAGCAAAGATGAGGCTTTTAGTAAAATTATTGTGAATACATTGTTATGATAATTGAGCTTTCAATCCTGTGTATCGATCAGCGACAAGGTCTCTTGGATGTTGATCATAGTCATTTCTTAACTCTTTTGATGCTCCTAATCTTACAAGCTTTTTGATGAAGTATTTTGCATTTTTGTTGCGCTTACCAGCATTTTTAGCGGCTGCATGCAGAGCTGTATTTCCGTTGTTGTCTTGGTTATTCAGATTGATGCCTTGAACTTGAGTAAGAAAATCGAATGTAGCTATATCTCCCTCTTTTACGGCGCAATAAAGAGCTGTTCTTCCCCAATAGTCTTTTTTGTTGATAATACCTGAGAGATCATATTGATCACGCTGTTCTAAAAATGAAAGAATTCTAGCTTTTTGTTCATTGATATCTGGTCCTGCCTGTGCCAAGCGATGAAGTATCGTTTGACGTTGATAATTTTGGGTTGTTAATGAAATTCCCCATTTTGCAAGAATTTTGAACTTTGCAGAATCTACTAAACCTTTGCTACACAACAGGTGTAACGGGGTGCTTCCATTTATATTTTTTAGATCTTCAACATCAGGGCATTGACGGTGCTTCAATGCTTCTTTTACTTTCAATGCCTCTATAGTATTGCAGATTCCTCGCATTGCCCACATATGTAGGGGGGTATCCTGATCTTTGCCTTGTTTGGCAGCAAGATCTGCGCCAGAATCAATCATATCAGTTATGCATGAGATGGTGCTTCTCGTAATTATGTGCTGTTTCATCGCTTTGTGAAGCATGGTTGTTCCATCTTTTAACTGAGTTTTGGCAAGACTGCCCATGAATCCCTGGTTTAGCTCATGTCGGCCAAATAACTGTGGCCATGCTTTAACGCATGGGGATGAAATGGAAGTTTTTGATACTCGGAGCCTTTTACGTTCAGAAGGTGGAGTTGGTCCAGGTTGGAATGTAGGGTCCCGCTCCTCTGATGAAGGGCAGATGCGTTTAACCTGTTTGCGAGGCGGCGTATGAAATCCGTCATTCATAGGCAAGGCTGTGGTCGCTATTAATCCGCTGACCAATATCGTTAACAGTAGGCTATTTTTTGTTATCATATGGTAAACCTGTTTTTTAAATAAGGTTGTCAAATATTATCATTACAAATCCTAATCTCGTATATTATTTATAGTATAAAATTTGATAAAAATGTCAAACTGAAATGTTGAGGGTGGGGTGAGGTATATCTTTCTATCTCTGGTGATTGATGGGCATTATGGTACACTATATCCATTATGTTGAATAAATGCATTGAAAGCTTGTGGGTTAAGCTAGTTTGCAAACGATTTTTACCGTTCATAACCGTTTTTATAGGTAGCTTGAGCTTAGATCTCTGGTGTCATGAACCTGGTGGCGCACCTCCTTCTGAAGAAAAAGTGGTCATTCAGCTTTCGGCTGATGTTGATAAATGGAGGGAGCATCTTCATCAGATTATTGCTGAACCGTTTATTCTTGATCAATTAACATTTGAATCTGACGTTTATATGCAACCGTCAGAATTTTATTATCTTGTTGATCTTAAAGAAGGTGATCAGGTCGATAGTTCTACGCTGGAAAGAGCGCTTGGATACATTCGTCTAAAGAACAAGATTGAATCTGTAGCTATTAGCATCAAAGATAGTGAACGGGGGAAAAAAGTTCATATGACCTTAACGGGGTTTTGGACGCTCCATTCGCTCAAAATTAAAGGTATTTTGGTAGGAAGAGATACCTATCGCAGATATTATCTTATTGAGTCTGGTGATATTTTTGATGAGCAACGGCATCGAGATTCGATTGCCAGAATTAAAGAATCTTTTTGGCAGGATGGGTACTTCAATGCGCAAGTCGAAGATGTGTTGGCATATGATAAACAGACGAAATCGGTCAGCACAACTCTTACGCTTTCTAAAGGAGAGCGATTTGTAATCGAATCTGTTCGCTTAAAGCTTCAAGTTTCTCATTCAATGAAAGATGATGAAATAAACTTTATATGTAGGGGGATCAAAAAACAATTTTTGCGTCCATTACTTCGACGCCATTATTCCCGCTCGTCCCTCAATGAGGAGACAAAAGGTATCAAGGAATATTTATCGCGACATGGATTTTTGCATGTGACGGTCATGCTTGATGAATCTGTTGATCATGACAATGAAAAGGTGTCTCTCACCTTTACCATTAGATTGCAACATAAACGTGAGTTTGTCTTTTGGGGAAATCATTTTTTTTCGAATGCTCAGTTGCTTGAGAGTATTATGGTATTTGAGCGATCTGTTTGGTTGTTGCCCCTTTCTATATTAACGGAAGAAATTGTCAGAGCTTATCATGAAAAAGGATTTTGGTCGGTAGTTGTTGACCAAAAAGAAGAAGGTGATCGTGCATTTTTTGTAATTACTGAAGGGCCACGTGCTTCAATCAAAGAGGTAAAATGTGAAGGAATAGAACAGTTTCCAAAAAAGCGGTTGATAACCAAATATTTTAATCAATTGCTGCAGGCATCTAATTTTGATACCGATGTGCTCAAGCAAGCGTTGAGCAAAATAACCTCTTTTTATCTTAAAGAAGGATTTTGGGATATAAAGATCGTACGAAAAGATTTTGAACTTATTGATGCCGAAAATCAGCAGTATCGCTTAGTTGTAACTATTGATGAAGGTGAGCGGCGTTATTTTGTTGATGTTTTAATTCCGCAGTTTCCATGGCTAAGAAGAAGAGGCCCGTTCAAACAGGTAACACGGTTGGCAAACAAAATTGAGAAAAAAACAATTTCTCCAGAAGATGCCTCGACAAAAAAAGTACCATTTGATATGAGCATGCTTTATGCGCAGAAAAAATGGTTAGAACGTTATTGTAAAACGAATGGGATGACCGATATTTCGATTTCGTATGAATTTAAGCATGATGGAAATGACATTTCCGTGGTTTGGCATATCAAACCGTCTCATGAAGGTATTAAGTTTGGAAAAATGATTTTGCTCGGCAGTTCTAACTTCCCATTTGATAATATTTTTCGAGAATTGCAATATCAGGAAGGTGATGAATGGGACCGTCAAAAGCTGAATCGCACACTTTCTCGCCTCAAAGAACTTGAAATTTTTGAAACCGTACATGCTTATCCTGAGAGAGAAATGTATAACGACAATTTCCAGCCGGTTATTTTTAAACTCCACAAAGAGGAACCTTTTGAAGTTCGTTTACGTGCAGGTCTTGGTATTGAGCAGGTAAGCAAGCCGATTACATGGTCGGGTATGACCTATAAGGCTGGTGGAACATTTATTATTAAAAATCCGTTAAATTGTGGCGATCTTTTTTGTCTTAATGGAGATGTAACCCGCTCAATGAGATCTATAGTTGCGCAGTATCAACGCCCCTGGATATTTGGCGTGCCTATAGGTACCGTATTTCAAGCTTACAGCAGCAAGTATCAACAGCCAGGTTTCTTCTTTTGCAAAAAAGGGCTTTATGAAGTTTCGCAGCAAGGAGGGTTGATAGGGTTAGGAAGAAGGTATCGATGGTTCGATGGTAATTTGACACTTGGCCTTGAGTGGATGGAGTTGGATATACAAAAGGAGTTCAAGTCGGTTGCCGCTAAAGTTGCTGAAGCAATAGATTTTGCGCCATATTTATTGAACAAAAATATGCCCTTTTTCTATTTCCAACCGACGTTGATGATTGATTGTCTTGATAACAAACTCAATCCATTGCGAGGCTCACTTACACTTTTAAGCTGTAAAGGTATGCTTCCTATTACTGAGCGTGCAGAGCATGCAGCATTTTTCAAGTTTTTGATTGAGCAGTCATTTTTTTATTCGATTATGCCGGTTGTGTTAGCGTGCCGGTTACGCTTTGGCCATATTTTTTATCAGACGTTTAATAATATTAATCCCATAGAGCGATTTTATTTGGGAGGAGCAAACTCACTCAGAAGTTATGAAACTGATGTAGCGCCACCTCTTGGATGTTTTAATGATTTGACAGGCAAATCATGGTGGGCCCCGATGGGTGGCAAAACCATGGTTAATGCCAATGTTGAACTGCGCATTCCTGTCTATGGAGATATTGGCGTGGTCGTATTTCAAGATTTAGGTGCGCTTAGCCATAGCGGTCTCAAAGGTATCGGCAAACACGGTCTGCTTGCAGGTACCGGATTTGGTCTGCGCTACAACACCCCAATTGGACCATTGCGTTTTGACATAGGATGGAAATGGTCAACCTCTAAACCATTTGACCGATCCTATGCATGGTTCTTGACCTTTGGTAATGCTTTCTAGGCTTTTGACGAATAAGTTGTTGAATAGTATGATACTATAGTATCGGAGGTTTTTATGAAACAGATAGTTAAGCGTGTTTTAACATTTATTTAAATGCCCAGAATACCCCACGGCTTTTCAAGCCTGGGGATGAATGGGCATCATATGAGTGAACGGAGCAAACCAGGGGTTTGCGAAGAGAGACAAGTTTTGTAATACTGTTG
>Ga0180437_10002054_pt1 | contig 33157 bp, 26 predicted proteins | sample SS_ome_4_FD_132410 | JGI IMG/M metagenome (GOLD analysis project Ga0180437, IMG submission 132410) | Hypersaline lake sediment archaeal communities from the Salton Sea, California, USA - SS_3_D_1 metaG | ecosystem: Environmental > Aquatic > Non-marine Saline and Alkaline > Hypersaline >... | reverse complement strand
CTTCTGTTCTTCCCTCTGTCTCTCCGCGTCTCTGTGTCGCACACTCTTCTCACGCCGTCTCTTTCCTTCTCTGCGTCTCTGCGCCTAGATATCGATCGCGATCGTCTTCCGGATCCACAGGAAGCCCAGGAAGGTCAACGTGATGATGCCGGCGATGATCAGGTTGCCCAGCGGCTGGGTCAGCAGCCTCCGCACGCCGTGCGGGTCGATGAAGTACAGGATGATCAGGATGACCACCGGCATTGCGCCAAGCCACCTGGCGGTGGCGCGGCCCTGGGCGGTGAGGGTCTGGACCTGGTTCTCCAGCCGTTGGATCTCGCGGATGCTGTCGGCGATGCGGTCGAGCGTCTCGCCGAGGTCGCCGCCTCGTTCGCGGTGGGTGTGCAGCGCGGCGAACAGCAGGCGGAAGTCGCTCGACCCGATCCGCTCGGCGGCGTTGTTCATCGCCTCGTCGATCGACACGCCGTAGTCGTACTCGCGCATCATGTGCGTGAATTCCTGGCGGAGCGGGTTGGGCCCGTCGCGGGCGACGAGGGCCATCGACTGGACGAGGTTCAGCCCCGCCCGCACGCCGCTGGCCAGTCGCTGGATGCCGTCGACGAGCTGGCGCTCGAGCTTCTTCAGCCGACGCCTCCGGAGGTAGCGGACCATCGCGTGGGGGATCAGCGCGCCCAGCACCAGACCGGGCAGCGTGCCCAGCCAGTGGCGCAGCGCCGCGTAGCCCACGAACGCCAGCGTCAGCATCACCATCCCCGTCCCCATCGTGATGATCCGCGGGGAGATGTCGATCAGCAGGGCGCGGCGGAAGATCTGGTCGTACTCGCGCTCGCGGCTGCGAATGACGCCCATCAGCGGGCGGTAGCCGAAGTAGACCGCCGAGGTGGTCAACGCGAGGATCAGCACGGTCCCGAGGATGGTCTGCGGCTGCCAGTGCGGCACGACCGGAATCTCGTCGGTGACCTGCGCGAGCATGGCGAGGATCATGTGAACACCTCGACGCCGAGGAACTCCTGCTCGATGAGGTCCTCTGCGAACGTGGGGATGTACCCGGTGTGTCTCAGGTCGACCTGCTCGTCCATCTTGCCCTTCAGCGCCCGCAGGACGAAGATGTCCTCGGTGATGATCCGCTCGGTGTCCGGGTCGATCCCGACGATCTCGGAGACGTGCGTGATCCGCCTCCGCCCGTCGGGGAACCGCGAGATCTGGACGATCATGTCCAGCGCCGCGACCGTCTGCTCCCGGATCGCGCGGACGGGCATCTCCACGGCCATCAGCACCATCGTCTCCAGTCGCATCAGCGTGTCGGCCGGGTTGTTCGCGTGGATCGTGCTCAGCGACCCGTCGTGGCCGGTGTTCATCGCCTGGAGCATGTCGAGGGCTTCGGGGCCCCGGCACTCGCCGACGATGAGGCGGTCGGGCCTCATTCGCAGGGCGTTCTTGACCAGGTCGCGGATCGTGTAGGCGCCCTTGCCCTCGATGTTCGGCGGGCGGGTCTCGAGGCTGACGAGGTGCTCCTGCGGGAGCTGGAGCTCGGCGGAGTCCTCGATGGTGACGATCCGCTCGCTGTCGGGGATGAAGTTGCTCAGCACGTTCAGCGTCGTCGTCTTCCCGCTGCCCGTGCCGCCGGAGATGATGATGTTCTTCCGCCCCAGCACGCAGGCCCGCAGGAAGCCCGCCGTCGAGTCCGTCAGCGTCCCCCGCTCGATCAGGTCGTCGACGGTGAACGGGATCCGCGCAAACTTGCGGATCGTCAGTGTCGGGCCCGACAGGCTCAGCGGGTTGATGATCGCGTTGACGCGCGACCCGTCGGGCAGGCGGGCGTCCACCAGAGGCGTCGAGCGGTCGATCCGCCGGCCGACCGGCGTGATGATCCGCTCGATGATGCTCAGCACGATCTCGTTGGAGAAGAAGCTCCGCCCCGTGTTCTGGATGTTGCCGTCCTTCTCGATGTAGATCTTGTCCTTCCCGACGACCATGATCTCGTTGATGTTCGGCATCTCCAGCAGGTCCTGGAGCGGCCCGTAGCCGACGACGACGTCCTCGATCTCCTTCGAGAGCATCCGCCGGCAGAGATAGTCGCGCAGCTCCGGGCTGATCCGCCCGGCCAGCCGCTTCATCTGCTCTTCCCAGTCCTCCTCGATCATCGAGATGTCGTCCTTGAGCGTGTGGGGGCGGAGGCGCAGCGGGAAGTAGCCCACCACGTCCCCCACCAGCCGGGCGACCGACTCCTCGTGCTTGCTGTCCAGCACGTCGGAGTCCTCGAAACCGTAGCTGTACATCAGCTTGCCCGTCGCCCGCCGCGCCAGCTCGGTCACCACGCCGCGCCAGAGAAAGTCCTGGACGAGGTGGTCGGCCATCGCGGGGTCCACCTGGTCGAAGTGGGCCTCCACGAGGTCGGCGAGGTGGCGCTTGACGAGGGCGACGAGCTTCGCGTCGGTCACGCCGGCCTGCCCGGTGACGCGGAGGTTCAGCCGCTCGAGCAGCTCGGCGTGCATCTTCTGCTCGAGCTCGAGGACGCGCCGTCTCGGCGTGATGGTCCGGTCGGCGACGCTGATCCGGCGGGCGGTCGGCTCCATCATGTAGAGGCTGAACTCGCCGATGCGGATCTCGTCGCCGTAGTCGATCTTGCCCCGCTGGTGGTAGGGGATGACGCGGTTGGCCACCGACGTGCCGTTGACGCCCAGCGACTCGAGGAAGAAATTGCCCCCCTCCCAGAAGATCCGCGCGTGGTTCCGCGAGACGAACGGGCTGCGAAGCGTCACGACGTTCGCCTCGTCCCGGCCGATGGTGATGCTCTCGTCGGGGACCTTGACCACCTCGCGCTGGTCGCTGTACTGATTGTAGACCCAGATCTCCACGCGGATGCCTCTCCGATGCCGGCGCCGCCGGCCCGATCTACTCCTGCCCGAACGCCCCGCCACCGTCGTTGAAGCTGGGCCCGCCGCCGCGCTCCGCGATGGCGGCCTTGCTGGCCAGGTTCTTCAACGCCGGGCTGATCTGCCCGGCGTCGAGGCTGCGGCCCTCGGTCGTGCCTCGCAGCTCCAGCCAACAGTCGCCGCTGACGTGGGTCAGCACGTTGGCCAACTGCAACGAGACCGCCGGGGCGACCTCGATGGTCACCGACCGGTACAGCCTCGCTCCGGCAGCGGTCCGGGTGAGGCGTCCGCCCGTGGCGCGATCCCGCGCCTTGCCCCCCACGGCGAGGACGCGGACGTCCTCGATGATCCGATAGGTCTGCGGCTGCCCGCCGGCGACGATGATGCCGATCAGGTTGACCTTGTCGTTGGGGCGGAGCAGGTCGCCCGGGCTCTTGGTCGAGTCCAACGGCACGGTGACGCCGATGTTACCCGGGTTGATCGGGTTCTCTCGCACGCCGGCCTCGCCGGTCAGGTGCGACCAGAGCAGCCACTGCCCCTTCCGCGCCCCGCGCTGCATGACCTTGCCGATCACGTAGTTCCGGCGGTCCTCGTCCACCACGTTGCCCAGAGAGCCCTCGAACTGTCTGGGCACGGCGCCGATCTCGACGTCCTCATCGCCGATCTTGTCGTTGAGGTCCATATCCCGCGTCAGCTTCAGCAGCCGAAGCGTCCTGCCTCGACCCTCCATCCGGACGCGATGGATCTGAACGTTGTAGATGATCACGACCACCAGCCCCAGCCCCAGCGCGATCAGGAGCAACCAGATGTTCCGGACGCCGCCGCTCTGTTCTTCGGCCATGTCTCTTACCTCTTGCTTTCCTTCTCGCCCCCCGCCGGTGCGACCGCGGTGACCACGATGGCGAGTATGTCCTTTGCCCGTCCGCTTCGCAAGGCCACGGTCGCGTACTCGGCGCCCTTGAAGAACACCAGCACGCGCCGTCTCCCGGGGCGGGCCTGATCTTTCAGCAGCTTGAAACCTCTCTGCTCGAACAGGTTCCTGTAATGCTCCGCCGCCGCGTCCGACGCGCCGACAAAGCGGTACTGCGCCTGTTGCTCGACCGTATCGTCGCGCCGTCGGCTGAACCCGAACAGCCGGCGCGCCCCGTCCGGCGCGGGCAGCCCGGCCGGGTCGCCGGTCAGCTTCTCCAGCCCCACCGCCCCGTACGGCGAGACGGCCGCCTGCTTCGGGTCGCTGGAATCCCACTCGGGCTGGGTCGTCGGCCCCGGCGAGACCGTCAGGCCTCGCGGGGTCCGCCCCGCCGAGCTCACGTAGGATTGAACGGCCGAATGCGCCGCCCAGCCGACCGCCACCACGGCGACCAGGACGGCCAGGTACAGCGTTGTCTTCCAAGCCCTTCGCCGTCGAGCGGACGGATCGACGGGCTCGCCGGTCGGTTGCTTCATCGTCTCGGCGATCTTACCAACCGTGTTTGTAGAGGCCTTCGATCATCCTCGCCATCCCGTCGCCCGGGGAGGGCACCGACTCGAGCGCGTCGTGCAGCGGCAGGAGGAACTGCTCGCGAATCGCCCGCCGCAGCTGCGCCTGGTGCCGCCGCCACTCGACCCCGTCCCGAATGTGGTGCGAGTGGATCGACCCCTGGAACCGCCGGAAGGCCTCCACCTCACTGGTGAAGTTCGACGAGACCTCCGCCCGCCTGGCCCGCTGGAAACCGTGGTAGTACGTCCGGTGAATCAGCAGCTCCGAGGCCAGGTCGCCCGCGTCGCCGCTGTACTGCCCGGCCGTGTCGGCCAACTCCTCGAACTCGTCAGTCGGCCCGCTGCCGCCGCTGATATTGATGTTCGAGCCCTCGCCGCGGAGGAAGTGGGCGTCCAGGTAGGGGTGGTCCGCGTCGTAGATGTTGTTCGGGTCGTCCGGGCGGTAGCCCGGCTCGTATCGGCTCGTGTACACGTGCCGCCAGGCCGCGTAACGCGACGCCGCCTTCACCCCCTGCTGGTTCATCATCGCCCACCCGAAGAACATCGTCGTCACGATGATCATCATCAGCAGCGGGATGCACATCGCCAACTCAACCAGCGCCGCCCCACGGCGGCGGCGGTCCGATCGTCTCGGCGTTCTCCTGGATTTCTTCATGGCTGTACTCGATTGCTCCGGGCCGCCGCCGGGCCGCCGCTCCGGCGGGCTGGCGGATCTTCCAGCGTTTCTGTCGCCCCTTCGGGGCTCCGGAGGCGGCCGTTCCGGCCGCCGCTAAACCGGGCTGCGGGCGGGGCGCCGACGACGTAGCCGCCGCCGGTTTCGCGCCGCGCTACGCGGAACTCTTGCTGTCAATCGTCCTCGTCCTCGTCGTCGTCCTCGGTCGTTTCTTGAGCTCAGCATTCAACATTCAGCATTGTCCCGCCTAGTGGCTGAGGTACATCCTCGCCATATCCGCGTCGAGGGCGGACAGGTAGTCGTAGGCCGTCTGCACCTCGTCGGGGTCCACGCTCGGGACCTGGGGGGCGATGGCGATGTCTCGCGAAAGCTGCTGGACCCAGTCCTGCCAACCCGTCACGGGGGCCAACTGCACCCGCCAGTCCTGCGTCCACAGGCCCCAGCTCTTGTTGTTGAACACCTTCGCCTGCGCGACGGTCATCATGCCCTCGAGAGGGTTGGCGTGGCTGAACCGGGCCGGCCAGATCGGCGCCTCGGTGAGCTTCTTCGCCACGCCGAGGTACATGAACGCCTCCCGCCGGGTCCCGACGTCCGGGTCGTCGCCGCTGTACTCGCCCCGCGCGGTGTCGATCAGGAACGGGATCGGCAGCGTGTCGTCGTCGTCGTAGTTGGCGGGGTTCGACACCTCGCGCTCCCCGCCGACGTCGATGCCCCCGAAGATGTACCACGCGTTCATGTACACCGGGTGCCAGACCGGGTCCCCGTTGCCGTCCAGCTCCTTCGGGATGCCGAGCTGGCTGTCCTGCGTGGTCTCGTAGACGTAGCTGTCCCGCCAGACGTAGTTCGACACCTGCGGGATGCCCCACTTGGCCGGGTCGTTCCAGCCCCGCATCCACATCGCGATCGGGCGGTTCATCGGCGGGGCGGCGTTGGTGCGGAACGTCCCCGCCGACAGCCACCCGCCGCCGCCCTCGGGGTACTTCGAGGCGATCTCCACCAGGTAGCAGAGCGTCGAGGTCACCCGGTTGGCCGGGTCCTCGCCGATCTCCACGCACTCGGGGTAGTTCGTCCGCCAGTCCGGGAAGTGCACGCTCCGCGTCGGCGTGCCCGCCCCGAAGCCCGTCGGCGGGAACATGTAGTCCAGCTTGATCTTCGAAATCTCGCTGACGTACGAGTAGTAGTACGTGTCGCGAAGCTTGCCCGGGTTCTCGTGCGTCCCCCGGGCCCAATGGTGGATGTGACGCTTGGCCCACTCGTACGGGCCGTACGTCCTGTAGCCCAGCAGCTCGCTGTAGCCGGTGTTCTGCCAGCGCCCCGGGCGGCCGTTGTCGGTCGGCTGGCGGGCGGATCGGCCCACGCGTCGGCCGCCGACGTTCACGTTGCCCCGCCCGCGCGTCTGCCCTCGTCCGGCCTGGCCCGGGATCCACTGCCTGCCGGTCGTGATGAATCGGCGAATGTAATCCCGCCAGCGGTGCAGCCGGGCCCACGGCCCGAGGCGGTGGTGGAACTCCACGTCGGGGATCGCCCCGCCCCGCCCGCCGGTGGGGCTGTACTGTATGCCGTTGGACTCCACCTGGAGCCGCCCGCGCAGCGTGGGCAGGAAGTCCACGTACGTGCCCTCACGGGCGGGCATCTCCGGCTTGACGGGCACGAGGAAGGCCGTCGTCGCGTTGTCCCGCTCGCCCAGCCGAGACGCACGCGCCTGCGCCAGCTCGCCGCACGACTCGATCGCCGAGCGCGACAGCTCCTCCAGCGTCACCGCCGCCCGCCAGAGCGACCCGTGAGGCACGCCGCCGCCCCCGCCCTGGTGGGCCCAGTGCGTCGTCTCCTCCATGTTGAAGCCGGAGTCGTTCAGCATCTGGTTGTACGGCTCGAGGATGTCCGCCTGCTCCTCCATCCGCCGATGCAGCTCGTACAGCCCCCGCTTGAGGAAGGCCTCCGTCGCCGGGCTGACCGTCGGGTCGACGGCATTGGCGTCGGCCTGCTGGCGGAGCATCTCGAGCCCCTCGGCCCACGCGCGCGTCTCCTTGTACGCCATCTCCGTCGCCAGCGGCTGCGTGTCCAGCACCGGCACGAGCGACAGCAGCTTCGCCATCCCCACGTTGTCCATCGCCACCACGTTCATGTTGCGGGCCATCCACCCGCCCCCGGCGGTGGCCACCGCGTCGGCCGCCCCCTGCATCTCCAGCCGCTTGTTCACCTGGTCGCCCACGTTGTAGGCGTAGAAGACCAGCCCGACCAGCAGCGTGATCGCGATCAGCGTCAGGATCAGCACCTGGCCCCCACGGCGGCGATCCGGCCGCGTCCATCTATGGGCGGCGGCGTTGCTCATCCGACACCATCCCTTCTCCGCGCCGAGCTACGTGCCCGAGGCGGCGTCCTTTTCCTTCTTCTGTGCCTCGGCGATCAGCCCGCGGACCTCCTCGGTGTTCTTGAAGCCCTTGGCGAGGTTGAAGTAGCCCAACGCGCCCTTGTAGTCGGCCTGATCCAGCGCCTCCCGGCCGCGATCGAGGTTCTCCTGGTACCGCGTCTCCGTGATCGCCGCGTCGATCTCCGGGATGCTTCGGATCTTCTTCGCCTGCTCGTAGAAGCGGCGGGCAGCGACCCACTGCCTCCGCTTGGCCGCCGCGTCGCCCTCCGTCTTCAGACGCTGGTACTCCCGACGGGCCGCCATCGCCTCCAGCCGCGCGTCGATCAACGCCGCCGCCGAGGGCATCGCCTTCCGCGCCTCCTCGTACGCCGCCATCGCCTTGTCCCACTCGCCGGCAGCCTGGAGCTGATCGGCGATGCCCAGCTTCAGCCGGAAGTTGCACTGCACGATCTTCGCCGCCAGGTCGTCGGTCATCCCGAGCTTGCCCGCCTGGTTGTATTCCGTCAGCGCCTCGGCCCACTTGCCCGACATGAAGTGCGTGTCGCCCGCCTTGACGAGGTCCGCGCGCTGCTTCGCCTTGTCCAGCGCCGCCAACTCGTCCTGGGCGTCCTTGTTCGGCTTGATCTGGTTGGACTTCTCGAAGGCCGCCCGCGCCTCGGCGATCTTGCCCGCCATCTTGAGCTGCCGCCCACGCTCCAGCTCGATGTCCGACTCCAGCGTCGTGATCTCGTCCTGGATGGCCTTCTGCTTCGCCGGCTCCTTCGTCATCCGCAGCAGGTTCCGCAGCGCAGCAACCAGCAGCTTCTTGTCGCCCTTCGTCCTCGCGTCGTCGACGGCCGCCAACGCCTGGTTCAGCGTGTGGCTCGACGTCAACTGCTTCAGCTTCGTCGCGATCACGCGGGCGATCTTCGACCGCTCCTCGGCCGGCATGGACTTCGACGCCTCCGACTGGAGGGTCTGCTGGGCCTTCTGGTAGGCCTGCTCGGCCTCGAGGAACTTGTTGCGGGCCAGCAGCGAGTCGGCCTCCTGCATCTCGGCGGTCAGCTTCGTCTTGAGCTCCCGGTAGTTGATCCTGTTCTTGAGCTGCTCCAGCTCGACCTGCAACGCCGTGCCGTCGGGGATCACCGTGCCTTGCAGCTCGCGCTTGAGGATGTCGCGCGCCTCCTGGAACTGCTCGCGCTCCAGCGCGTCGATGGCCAGCCCGATCGCCTCCCGGCCCCTGCGCGTCGTGTCGTAGTAGGCCTCGCAGTTCCTCACGTAGTCCTTCGCCTGCCGCGTCCATTTCTTCAGGTGGTCGTGGGTCTTCTGGAGGTCGGAGGCCCGCTGGTCGGCGAGGTTCCTCTGGTTGGACGCCTGCTCCCACTTGCCGTCCACCACGGCCAGGTACGACTCGCACAGCGGCTGGAGGACGCCGCCCTTCAGCGCCACCTCCATCCCGCCGAACCGCTTCTGCACGTCCTTGAAGCCCGCCAGGGCCGTCTTGACCTTCGTCCAGTCCTCGCTGCCCAGCCCCTCCTTCATCGCCGTCACCGCGGCGGAGTAGGCATTCTTCGCCTGCCGCTCCCTCAGCACGTGGATGTTCCGCTGCTGCATCAGGTGCCAGACGCCCCCCACCGCCCCGCCGAGGACCATCAGGATCAGCAGCGGCAGGACGAAGTACACCAGCATCTTCCGTCCGAGCCTCACCTCCGGCAGCGGCGCGGTGATCGCGCCCTCCGGGGCCAGCGCCGGGTCCATGCCTCCCTCCGTCGCCGCCAGGCCCAGCCCGCTGTCGTCGGGCGTCAGCGTCGGCTCGGCCGCCGCCGTGGCGACCGCCGCCTTCGCCGCCGCCCGGGGCCGCGGGGCGCCCGCCTTCGGCGCCTTGCCCCCCGGCTTCGCGCGCGGCGAGAACGCCAGCTTGATCGCCCGCCCCAGCTCCTCCATGCTCGCGAATCGCTTGCCGAGGTCCTTGGCCATCATCTTCGCGACGATGTCCGACAGCGGCTCGGGGACGGCGGGGTTGACCTCGTGCAGGGCCGGGGCATTGACCGACACGTTCCCGTGCCACTTCATCCAACGCAGCGCCTCGGTGTGCTTGTCCCGGACGACGTCGTGGAAGATCTCGTTGAACTTCGGGCGCCCGGCGAGCATCTCGTAGGTGATGAACCCCAGTGAATAGAGGTCCGCCCGCCCGTCGACCGTCTCGCCCTCGAACAGCTCGGGGGCCATGTACTTCGTCGTCCCCAGGATCATCGACGTCTGCCCGCTGATGCTGGCGGCCACGCCGAAATCCGTGATCTTCGCCCGCAGCCCCTGTCCCACGATGATGTTCGCCGGCTTCAGGTCGCGATGAATGATCCCCTCGTTGTGCACCGCGTGCAGCGCCGCCGCCAGCCGCCAGAGGATCTGGAGCGTCGCCTTCACCTCCACCGGGCCGTTCGTGTCGTTCAGCACCGTCTCGAGGCTGTGCCCGTCCAGAAACTCCATGACGATGAACAGCCCCTGCTCGTCCTCGATCAGCTCGTGGATCGTGACGATCGCCTGCTGCTCGTTGCCCAGCTTCGCCAGGATCTGTGCCTCGCGCCGGAACCGCTCGAGAAACTTCGCGTCCCCCGCCAAATGCGAGGAAATCTGCTTCATCGCCACGTAGCGGTCCAGCAGCGGATCGCGGCACTTGTAGACGATCGCCTGCCCCCCCATCCCCAGCCGCTCGACGACCTCGTACTTCCCGATCTTCGCGCCTTCCGGAAGCCCGACGCCCCCGGCCTGCATTGTCTGTTCACTCGCCATCGCATCCTGTCCTACTGCCTGGTCGGCCCGGACGCCCTTCCGGAACCGTACTGCCGCAACTGCCGTCACTCAACCCGTGGTGTGGGCCGTTGTGCTTCGACACGGAGACGCAGAGGCGCAGAGAAGATCAAGAGCCCCTTTCCGCTCTTTCTCTGTCTCTCTGCGTCTCTGTGTCGCACGATCTTCTCTCGCTCGGAAAGCCGCCGCCGGCGGACTCTCCGCGCCTCAGCGCGGAAACTGCTCAATATCCACGTAGTCCTGCACGCCTTCGTTCGGCAGCGTGCAGGAGGCCTCGATCACCGTGCCGTATTCGCCCTCGCCGAAGTCCAACTCCCTGCCGTCCGGCAGGGCCGCGAACAGCCGCGACGCGTACGGGATCGACAGGTAGAACGTATGGCGGACCGTCACGTGGAGGTCCTCGTGCTCCTTGTACTTCACGCCTTCCGGCTCGGCCGGCGGGACCATCTCGATCTCGGTGTGGTCCGCCGCGTAGCCCAGTTTCAGCGACAGCCGGTCGTCGACCCACCTCGGCGCCTCGGCGCCCTGCGTGGAGAAGAAACCCGTCAGGTCGTCGGCCAGCGCCGGACCCGGTGGAGATTCGTCGCTGCCGCAGGAGACGGGCATCACCGCCCAGACGGCCGCCAGCTTGATCCGGTTCATCTTGCCCGAGTTGTCCGGGTCCGGGTTCACCACGTTGCGGGGCTCGACGTCGTTGTACTCCCGGGGCACCTGGACGGTCGCCGAGCGGGCCGCACAAAACGCCGAGTAGTGAACGCAGATGTTGCCCACCATCAGCAGCGACGTCTGCGCCATGATCAGCGCCAGCATCAGGATGAACGGCAAGGCGAGGGCGAACTCGATCATCGCCACGCCGTCCTCCCCGCCCCGGCTGGCCCGATGGGGTCGGCCCGCGCGCCACAGCACGGCCGCCAGCGCCCCCATCGCCGCGCCGCAGACGGCCAGGACCGCCGCGCACATCAGGAACGTTCGGCTGGTCAGCGCGCCGACGACCCATCCGGAGTGGGGGCGAGTCAGCAGGATCAGCGACGCGCCGACGACCCCCGCCGCGAGGGAAAGCCCCCCGCCGGCCCCGGCCAGCAGCCACCGACCCGTCCGCCGGGCGGTGCCGTCTTGTTCGTCCCGTCGGCTCATCGGTTCACCACCCCATCACCAGCTTCCTCGCCACCGGCCCGCGCCAGATCGCCTCGGCCAGCGCCAGCCCCGCCCCGATGCACAGCGCCAGGCCGAACGGGATCTTCGGGCTTTCCTTCGTGGCCGGGTCGGTCGGCCCGCCCGGCAGGAAGACCATCACGAAAAACCGCCCGACCCGCTTCAGCGTCCGCCACGTGATCCGGCGGAACAACATCACCGCAAGGGCCATCAACGCCGCCACGGCGAAGCCGTACAGCATCGCCGACAGCGTGAAGCGCCACCCGGTCAGCGCTCCGACCGCGCCCATCACCTTCGCGTCGCCGCCGCCGATGCCCCCCGCCAGCCACGCCAGCAGCAACGGACCGAATCCCGCCGCCAGGCCGATCGCCGAGCCCGACAGGCCCAACGCCAGCGGGCCCCGCCCGGTCAGGCCGCCCGCAACCGTGTGCCCGATCAGCCCGATCAGCACGCCCGGATACGTCGTCCAGTTATATATCTTACCATACCGGACGTCGGTCCAGGCGGCCGTCGCGAGCATCGCGGCCAACACGCAATACGCCCACCAGCTCAACGCGCCGATCCCTGCGGGTGCATACGGCCTCCGCTGCGCGCCCGGCCGACGCGCCACACACCCCGGCCGGGCTTGCCTGCTCCGCTAGAGGTCGTCGGGATTCGTCCCGTCGCCGCCGCTGCGGATGTCGCTGTACGCCTGGCCGACCCACCTGGAGATGTCCTTCCAGAACCAGATGATCACGGCCAGCAGCGGCAGCGCGACGGCCGCCACGATCAGGACGTACTCCACCATGTCGGCGCCCTGCTCGTCACGGTGCAGCGCTCGAAGCTTATTCAACATCACGTCACCTGTTCAGGCCGGTCTAACAAACCAGGCTCCCGCCGCGCCGACCCATCACGGGAACGGGAGCAATTCCAGGAACGTCACCATCCGATAAGTCTCCGACAGGATCGTCAGCAGCCAGCCGAACACCGCGATCGCCGGGACGCCCACCGCGGCGATCAGGATCGCGTACTCCAGGGTCGTCTGACCCGTCTGGTCGCGGCCCAGCCGTCGCAGCATCCCAAGCAAACGTCGCATCGCCGGCCTCCGGGCGAACCTGTCGGCCCGTCTTTACGTATCGGCCTCGAACAACTTTTCCGTTAGGTCCCAGCGTTCCTTAAGGATACGCATTTTCGGCTCTTTACGAAAGATCGACTTGATCCCCGTCCACTGAAGCTGCCCGTGCCCGTCGCGGGCGTGGCCGCCCTCGTCGAGCTGGTAGGTGAACAGCTCCTGCAACCGGTAGTGGCCGTCGTCGCTGAGCGGCAGGACCTCGCAGACCTGCGTCAGCCCGCGGCGCCCGTCGGTGAACCGCGTCATCTGGATCACCACGTCGATCGCCGAGGCGATCTGGGCACGCAGCGCGTGAAGCGGCAGCTCGATCTTGCTCATCATCGCCAGCGTCTCCAGCCGGTTCAGCGCATCCATCGCCATGTTCGCGTGCAGCGTCGACATGCTCCCGGCATGGCCGGAGGTCATCGCCTGGATCATGTCCAACGCCTCCCCGCCGCGGCACTCGCCGATGATGATCCGGTCCGGCCTCAGACGGAGCGACGAGCGGAACAGCTCGCGGATGCCCACCTCGCCGCGCCCCCACCGGTCCGGCGGGCGGCTCTCCAGCGAGATCACGTGGTCCTGCTGGAGCTCCAGCTCGGCGGAGTCCTCGATCACCACGATCCGCTGATGGTTCGGCAGGAAGTGGCTCAGCACGTTCAGCAGGCACGTCTTGCCGCTCGACGTGCCCCCCGCCACCAGCACGTTCTTCTCCGCCAGAACGCACATCTCCAGGTATTCCCGCGCCAACGGCGTCCACGAGCCCAGCTCCACGAGGTGGTCGGCGCTGAACATGACCTTCGCGAACTTGCGGATGGTCATGCACGTGCCGGTCCGGCAGAGGGGGCCGAGGATCACGTGAACGCGGCTGCCGTCGGGCAGCCGGCTGTCGATCAGCGGGTGCTCGATCGTCACGCGCTTGCCGGTGTACTGGAGGACGTTGTTGACGGCCGCCATCAGCGCGTCCTCGTTCTCGAACGACGCCTCGGTCTTGACAAGCTGGCCGGACTTCTCGATGTAGATCTCGCCCGGCGCGTTGATCATGATCTCCGAGACCTGCGGATCGCGCATGAACGGCAGGATCGGGCCGAGGAAGTGCTCGACCGTCGCCGCGAATATGTCCATCTTCGCCATTTTCACTGCCTTGCGGGCGCACCATCCAACTTCGATCGGCCGCCGCACGCCGCTACATCTTGTCTAACGTACCGCCCGATCGGTTGTGACGGCCAAACCCGGGTGGAATCCGGCCTTATTTAAGTTTACGCGACCCGGCGATTCCCAGCAAGAGCAGTTTTCCCCGTGGCGTCCGGCCGTCAGTACAGCCGCTCGGCGCGGATGCGCTTCCCGTGGCGCTGATGGGCGCGGATGATCTCGTGGTGGCGGCCGCCGATCGAGTCCTTGAAATCCTCGAACGTCCACCACATCAGCCCGGCCCACTCGCTTCGGCGGACGTACTCGAAGTAGGCGTCCTGGATGCTGACAGGCGTCGGATGCGTAATGCCCCAGACGTAGCTGGAGTTGCCCAGAAGGAGCATCATGGGCTGGGCGCGGGGCGGGTAGGCGGCGGCAATGGCGGCCTTCATCCGCCGTGTCTGGTCGTCCATGAAACGATGGAAGAACGCCAGCGTGGCCTTCTCGGACTCGCGGACGTCGCGGTGGCCCCAGTTGTCCTTCCTGCCGTTGCCGAGGTACGCGTAGTAGTCGATGCTGACGATGTCCAGCCCCTTCGGCAGCCGCTTCAGGCCGTCGCGGCCGGTGCCCCACGTCTTGATCTGCGGGGTGGAGACGGCGAAGTTGATCCACGACTGGATGTGCGGGTAGCGCGACTGGATCCCGCGATCGAAGTAGGCGACGATCTTCTCGACGTCCTCGGCCTTGCGGCCGCGGAGGTAGGGCTCGTCGCCCAGGTTGGCCGCGAAGATGTTGCGGATGACCGCCTGCCCGTCGGGCAGCTTCTCGAGGCGATCCAGCAGGCGGGAGAGGTTGTCGACGCCTTCGGTGCCGTAGGCGGCGTAGGAGATGAGCTGCTTGCGGGCGTGGGCCCGGCGGGTGAGGTCCAGCGCGCGCCGCATCTTCTCCGGCTCCCGGGCGCTGCGCAGCGTGATGGGGAAAAACGTCGAGTACGCGGTGATGACCTCGAGGTTGTCGATCCAGGAGGCGTGATCGCCGCGGTACTGGCGGGGCTCGTCGTTCTGGGCGTTGTACTCGCTGTAGAAAGCCACCTTGCCGACGGCGTCTTTCCCCACGTACCGGTACGCGGGCACGGTCGAGCCGGCAGGCCTGTCGTACACGACCGGCTTGGGGGCGTTGGCGTCCGTGCCCGCCGCTGCGGCCGGGGCGGCCAGCATGCCAAACGCCAGAAGGGAGAGGTATCGTCGCATTTCCAGGCTCCTCAATCCGGGGATTCCCGCATCCGCGTGCCCCGCGACTATCGCAGGGAGCTGACTCGTCATTGTCTCCTGTGCCCGGGATTCTGCAAGCCTCTCGCGCCCCTGGTCGGCTCTGCGGGGCCGTGGCGGCTCAGACGTGTCCAGTTCACCGCGCCGCTGCCTTCCGTTGCCGGCGAATCGAGCCTCGCGGACACTCGACAGGCGGAAATCGCTGGAAATCTGCGGGAAAACCCCCTAAGCTACGCCGATATCGAAGTATCCGGAGAGGTGCCAGAGCGGCTGAATGGGCCGGTCTCGAAAACCGGTGAACCTTCGGGTTCCGTGGGTTCGAATCCCACCCTCTCCGTTACCTGCCCCTCTCTAAAACTCGGTCCGCCTTTCATACAAAGGACTTGTGCCTGTTGCGGTGAAGCCTCTCGGGCCGCATGTCCGGCTGTTTGACTCCGTGACGGAGGTCCACGCGACCCGGTGAACAACTCCTGTGTGTTCGGCTTCTGTAAGAGCATCGAACTCGGTGGTCCGCTACACCTACACCTCTGGAAGTGTCCATGGTTTGCGCCATTCCGGGCGGCCGCGCAAGGCGTTGGCTTCCTGGTCGTCCTTGAACTCCTCGGTATGCGGGTCGAGCAGCAGCGTGCGGCCGAGGCGGGTGGCGATGTTGCCGGCATGACATAACACCGACGCCGGGTGGCCGACCGTCTCGAGATCGCAGTAGGGCCTCTTGCGGGCCTTCACGCAATCGACGAAGTTCTGCACGTGGGGACCCTCGTGGCTGCCGCCGGAGACTTGCTTCACCAGTCTGTTCCCCGGGCCGTATGCACGCCAGCCGCCGTTGCCGAGGAGGACGTACCCCTTGTCGCCATAGACTGCCGCCCCTTCCGACTCGCCGTGGAGGTTGTACGGGGCCCAGATCCGCATCTCGTACGTGAGGATCTTGGGCGTCTTGCCGCCGAATTCGTAGTTGATCTGCATCGTGTCGGGGAATTCCTGCATGTCATTGAAGTACCACTTGCCGCCGGCAGCCGAGATCGACCTGGGCAGGCCGGGCCTGTCGTCCCCCTGCGCTTCGCACGCGGCGGTCAACGCCGCGAACGCCATGTCCATCCGGTGCACGCCGTCGTTGCCCAGATCGCCCGTGCCGTAGTCGTAGAACCACCGCCAACGGCCGTGGAAGCGGTTACGGTTGAACGGGCGCTTGGGGGCCGATCCGAGCCACATGTCGTAGTCCACGCCCTTGGGAGGCTGCTCGTCCTTGGGGAAGCCGATGGCGCCTTGCTTGCTGCTTTCCCAAGCCTTCGCGACCAGGCAGCGGCCGATCGCGCCGGACTTGATATACGCCAGTGCCGACTGCAATCGCTTCGTAGAGCGGTGTTGGGAGCCCATCTGAACGATGCGCCCATGCTTCTTCATCGCGGCGACCATCGTGCGGCCCTCGATGATGTTGTGGCTGTCGGGCTTTTCGACGTACACGTCCTTGCCGTTCAGGCAGGCGTGGATCGTGGGCAGCGCGTGCCAGTGATCGGGTGTGCCGACGACCAGCACGTCGATCTTCGGGTCCTCGATGATCTTGCGGAAATCACCGGTCGTCCACGGCTTGCTCCCCTGGATCTTCGCCACGGTCTCGACGGCCCGCGGAATGCGTCGGCTGTCGACGTCGGCAATCGCAGCGACGTCGACCTCCGCGTTTCTCGCGAACGTGTTGATGAGGGCGAGCGCCCTGCCGCCCGCCCCGACAACTCCGGCCCGCAGACGTTCGCCCGCCGCGGCTTTCTTGACGGGTTCAGCGCTGAGGGCCGTGGCACCCACGGCGGCGGCGACGGCGGACGAACGTAGGAAGGTCCTGCGATCCATGACGTTCTCCTCGATGGAACGGGGTGGAAACAACACCCATATTCTGACCGATCGAATCCAGAAAGTCGAATGGAAGGACTCTACGGAAGGCGTGAACAGTCAACAGTCGCGCGATCAGAGACATTTGCCCATTGTCGTATTCAGGCCCAAAGGTCAGGGCAACAGGACTCGGGCGGGGGAGTTGGGGCAGATTCCAGGGCTCAGGGGGCACGTGCGGACGTGTGTTTGTTGCCGCTGCAACTGGCAACCGGTGCAGGGGGGATCACGGCGCCGGCTTGGCCAGCCGCTTCGTGTGCTCGACGCACGTCCAGATCAGCGGCGGCTCGTTGGCGGGCTGGAACGGTACTCTCTCCATATGGCCTCGGACGGACCAGCGCTGGCCCACACGGGCGGGATTCTCGGGGGTCTTGATGTCCTTGTACAGGAAGCCCCGGATGATGGGCCCGGACCCGTCGTCCAGAGCGAACATCCCCCCGGTGCGCTCCACCACCGTGCCAGTAATCTCTGCTAGATCCGTACTGTCGGGTCTGAGCTTCGCCGCCTCCCTGTTGCTCATCGGGATGACCACTGGCGACCGGGCCAAGAAGGAAGGCTCGAAGTTGTACGTGACCTTCTTCCCGTCCACACCCAAGGTGAACCAGTCCACGTAGCCCTTGAAGCCCCGATGGTCGTTGGACCACTGGGTGACCTCGGGCTCGAAGACGCCCTCCCTGCCCTTGCGGGCGCCGACCACGAAGTTCAGGCACATGCCGGTGGCGGTACACGCCGGGGCGCCGGGCGGATCGGTGGTCTTGTCCCACCCGGCGCTCTTCCAGCCGCCCCGCGCGAAGGAGACGGTCGAAGTCGGGGCGAGGACCCAGTCGCCGTAGGCCCTGACCACCTCGGCCCAGGAGGCGAACTCCTGCCGGGGCGGGCCGAACGTGAACCACCTGCCGACCATGCAGCCGCCGGGGTGGTTGAAGCGGATCGCATCGTATCGGAGCCACTTCTTGCAGTGCCTTCCGCAGTTCTCGCCGCGGATCTTGAACTTCTGCCACGGCAGGAACCAGAACTGCTTGCGCTGCTTGCCGTCGGGCCTGCACGCGGTCAACTGGAGCTGGATCAACTGCCGCGGGTACGTCCACCACCCCTTCCAGCTTGTCCAGTGCTTGGGATTGGACGTGCGCACGGGCAGGTGAGCGTTGTAGGCGTAGTACTCCATGGCGGTGATTCGCTTCAGGGACGTGCCCGCCAGGGGCCGGCCATACACGGCGTCCAGCCCCAGCCAGGCGGTGGGCGGCGTGGGGCCGGCCTTGAAGGGAAGCGTGGCGTAGTACGCGCCCTTGCCCAGATCCCGGCCGTCCTCCGCATTGAACGCCTTGCGACGCTCGTAGACCGCCGGACCGTGGTTCACCAAACCCGCCCGGGCCCCCTTGTTCGTCACGATGGCCCAGCCCCGCATATTCTCCGGTGAAACGGAAACGACCCCGCCCCCTCCCCAGGCCGTACCCGCCGCAAGAGCCATCGTCAGCAAGGTTACTTGAGCTCGTGGTGCCATGGCTTGCTCCTCGATGTGCGCCGACCCGGGCCCGGGCGATGAGGGTGGATGGTAGCCCGCGATGGGTCGACGGGCAACTGCCTTGGGTTGAGGATGCCGCACTCGGGGCGCTTGCTGATCTCGCCGTCCGCGGTAGAATCGTCAGGAAGGTCGATCGCGGTCGTGATCCATCCGCTTGAGGGCAAGGACGAGACGTCTCCGCCGTTGTTCCCGAGGGGCGACAACTGCTCGCGGCTATCATCATATGACATTTCGAGCCTCCTTGACGATCATTTCGGCGACGACGGGTGTTGGGCATGGCAGCCCGCGGACAGCCTATCATGACCTCCGCGAGAGCATCTGTGTTTCCCAGTGCCCCCGACGGCCCGCATCCCTCGCGCCCGGATCAACGTCTTGAACATGCTTCGGCGAATGAGCGACTTCCCTCTTCGGCCGGCTGTCAGAGGGTCGCACGGGACCCGTGGATCAGGTAGGCTCACGGCATGAGGGAGGACGGATCATGATGGTGAAGGCCTGCCGCTTCGCAGTGGGGGCAGCCCTCGCCGTGTTCGTTGTCTGTGTTGATGGGTCGCCCGCGGGCGACGTGGAGTCGCCGCCCGAGGCGGCCCCGCTGCGCCGCGTGCGCGTCGGCGAGGACAAGCGCGACTTCCAGCTCGAGGGCACCGACGAGCGTTTCACGGCCTGGGGCTTCAACTACACCCACAACCGCGCGGGCAAGCTCATCGAGGACTACTGGGCCGACGACTGGCCGACGCTCGAGAGCGACTTCCGGGAGATGAAGGCCCTGGGGGCGAACACCGTCCGCATCCACCTCCAGACGGCGAAGATCATGGCCGCCCCCCGGAAGGCAGATCCCGGCGCCCTGAAGCGGCTCGCCCGCCTCGTGAAGCTCGCCGAGCGGACGCGGCTCTACCTCGACATCACCGGGCTGGCCTGCTACGAGAAGCAGAACGTGCCCAAGTGGTACGATCGCCTGAGCGAGAGCGATCGCTGGGACGTGCAGGCCCGCTTCTGGGAAGCCGTCGCCCGGACGTGCGCCGCCAGCGATGCCGTCTTCTGCTACGACCTGATGAACGAGCCCGTCCTGCCCGGCAAGAAGAAGCAGACCGAGTGGCTGGCGGGCGAGTTCGGGGGCAAGACCTTCGTGCAGCGGATCAGCCTCGACCTCGCCGGGCGGACGCGGCGGCAGGTGGCCAAGGCGTGGGTGGGCAAGCTCGTCGCGGCCATTCGCACGCACGACAAGCAGACGCTCGTGACCGTGGGGGTCATCCCGTGGGCGTACGCGTTCTGGCCCGGGGCGAAGACGCCGGTGTTCTACTCGGGCGACATGGATGAGGGCCTGGACTTCGTCAGCGTCCACTTCTACCCGAAGAAGAACGACGTGCCCAAGGCCCTGAAGGCCCTGGCCTGCTACGACGTGGGCAAGCCCATCGTCATCGAGGAGACCTTCAACCTCAGTTGTGGCCTGGAGGATCTCGACGCCTTCATTGACGGCTCGCGCAACCTCGCTGACGGCTGGATCGGCCACTACTTCGGCCACACGATCAAACAGTACAAAGCAGAGCAGGGCACGATGGCCGACGCGATCCACCGGGCCTTCCTGGAGTACTTCCGCGGGAAAACGCCCGACATCCTCCCTCCGGCCCAGAGCACCAGGCCCACGGGACAGCAGCCATGACCAGGTTCGGCACGGCGTTCAGGAACACGCTCAAGGTGACGCGGCGCATCGTGGCCGCTTAGCGCCGCGGACGGGGCGCGCTGTCCAGGAAGGCCCGTGCTTCGGCTTGCGCCTTGACCAGGCCGCGCTGAAGCCCGCGAGCTTCGCTGTCCTTGCCCTGTCGGCGCAGGATTCCGCAAGCCGCCTCCGTGGCGGCGGCGAGGACCTTGCTGCCGCCCGACAGGACCGGCTTGGGCATGGGGCGGTCGTGACGGAACACCGTCGTGCGACGGATCACGTGGCGGTAGGCCTCGAGGGCCTTCGCGTCGTCCTTCAGGCGGTCGCGGTAGAAATCGCCCAGACGCTTCCAGCAGAGATCCAGCACGGTCGCGCCGGGGCTGTAGCCGAGCTTCCTGCCCTTGTCCACCATGGTCCTGAGCTCCCGTTCGGCCGCGTTCAGGTCGCCGGTTTCCGCGTAGGCGGTCGCGCGGTAGTACAGGGCGTCGGCCAGCAGCATTTCGGTCTCCGGGCAGTACCAGCTCAGGTGCGGCGTGCCGTGGCCCGGGCGGTCGGCGAAGGCCTCGAGCAGCTCGGCGAACCGGCCGCGCTTCACCATGAGTGCCATCTGGCGCCGGCAGGACAGCGGCTTCAGCGGGATGCGTTTGGCCAGTTCCATGGCCTTGGCGTAGTCGTTCAGGCGGTCGGCGCACAAGGCCGCCCGTTCGAGGACGTCCGATTTCAGCCGGTCCTCCATCGGCGTCTGTTCGGCCAGCCTGGCATAGACGGCCAGTGCCTCGGCGTCCTTGCCGGCCTTGACCAGGGCTTCGGCGGCGCGCAATTGGGCGAGGACCTTGTCGGCCCACGTCTTGTCATACGGCCACCGGTCTTTCCGGAAGTGGAAATCCCGGAAGGCCTCGCCCCGCAGGCCGATCCCGCGCGAGACCACGAGCGGATTGGTGGCGAACAGCCCGTGGAAGTCCTTGCTCGCCAGTCCGGGTCCCCAGCCCTGACAGAAGCCCCGCGCGCCCGGCATGTGCGGATTGGCGGCAAACGAGTCGGTCTCCCGAACCGCCGCGCGGTACTCGGGCAAGGTCACGCCGCCGGGGAGATACCCGCCGATCACCTTGCGGTCCTGCTGGGCCCAGCGCGTATAGAAGCAGTTGTTCGACTCGGACCGCCCGATGCCCGCAAAGGGGATGTGCGCCTTGCCCCGGGTGTTCTCGCCGAAGATGTTGCTCCGGACCGTATACGACTCTCCCGCGTGCGCGTGGACCAGGACGTGGTGGATCAGCGGGCTGATGAAGGCGTTGTTCTCGATGCGCAGGGCGGGGCAGGCGGCGAACGAGGTGGAGGTCATGCTGTGCATGAAGACGCAGTTGCGCACCAGGATGTCGGGGCAGCTCGTCGCGACGATGCCGGGCCCCCAGCCGCCACTGAAGTGGCAGCGGGTCACCTGTAGGTCGCGGCCGCCCCGAACCAGCAGCGCGCCGCACTCGGCGCCGGCCTTGTTGTCCGGGATCCCGGCGAACCCGTCGAAGTACAGCGAATCGAACCGGTAGCCGCTCTTGCCGTAGAGGACGAAGCCCACGGTGAGGCGTTCGGCCAAGCCGTCGATCGTGACCTTCTCGCCGGGGATCGCCTTGAAGGTGATCGGCCTGTCCGCCGAGCCGGTGACGCGGAAGTACACGGTCCCCGGGTACGCGCCGCCGTCGATCAACACCGTCTCGCCGGGGCGTACGCTGTTGGCGGCGTGCTGAAGCGTTCGCCAGGCAGTCTGGCGCGTCGAGCCGTCGCTGCCGTCGCTGCCGTTGGTCGAGACGTACCGAGTCGTCGGCTTCGGGGGTCGCGCTGCCGTTGTGAGTTGGGCAGCAGCCGGGCCCCGGTCCGACAGTCTGTAGCGACGTGCCGGGTCGGCGCCGGAGAACAATCGACGCGGCGTCACCTTCACGTAGTACGTCCCTCCCGGCTTCAGTCCGATCATGCTGTGCGTGCGGAAGGAGGACTGGGTGACCTGACTTCTGCTCGTGCATTCGGGCGTTTCGCCCCAGCTCAGCTCGACCTCCGCCGGCAGGTTGGTCCACCATTCCACGTTGGCGGTGGTGTCCGTGACCGACCGAACGAACGGCCCGACGAGCCTCATGGTCAGCGGGCGCCACTCCCGGTAGGGCCCGATCGCCGTGCCCAGCGGCCCGCGGCCGCCGAACGCCCAGGCATTCGCCAACGTCGCCAAGCCGTCGCGCTCGGTCAGTTTCGGCGCGAGCACGACCGAATGCACGTCCCGCTGGCGCTTGCGCAGGTCCGGGAGGCCAAGCGTCCTGCCGCCGACTTCCCAGCAATGCGCCGCCCGCGGATAGCTGTTGTATGAGGAGTACTCGACGGCCTCCAGCTTGTCGGTCCGAAGCGACGGCGAGGCGGCATACAGATTGCCCCTCAGGTCCGCCCTGGCGCAGCGCCGCAACTCGAGCGGGACCTTCAGCAGGCCATGGGTGACGGCCAATCCGTTGACGTTCTCCGTCCGGACCGACTGGCCGCCGGCAAAGATGCAGTTGTCGAAGCGGACGTGCTTGCCCCCGACGACACGAACGGGCCCGGCCAGGTGAATGCGTTCGAACGAGACGTCCTCGCAGGCCGTCACGGTCACGGGCCCGTCGATCACCACCGTGTCCGTGCCGCGAGCGCAGAGGCGGACGTTCCGCAGCGTCAGCGGCGCCGCGATGGAATAGCGCCCGCCGGCGATGTAGAGCGTCTCGCCGGGGCGCAGCTTCTTGAGCGCGTGTTCCGCGGTCTTCCAAGCGTTGGGCGTGGAAAAGCCATCGTTCTGGTCGCTCCCCTCAGGCGACACGTACCGGATATCGGCCGTATACGGATAGGGGCCACTGTAATCGCGGCTCCCTCCGGGCTTGCGGGCGGCCGATGTCGCCTGCGGGCGGAAGTCGAAGTTCAGCGGGTCGGCGAACTCGCGGTCCACGAACGCCAGGAACTGCTTCTGCCCGTCGGGCAGGTCTATATTGCTTGGGTCAGGGCGGCCGCGCCAATCCCGGCTGCCCTTCACGCAATGCGACAGCGCGCGGATGTGACAGTCCTTCAGCGCGACGCATCGCTCGGCCCTGGCGTGCGTCTGCTCCTCGGACAGGCCCTTGCCCTTGAACCAGTAGTCGCCCCCGGGGTTCCCCCAGGCCACGAGGCGCGAGAAGAGGCAGAGCTTGTCTCCCCTGCGCGTCCCGTAGAAGCGCGCGCCGTAGGTTGCATTGAGGAAGCAATGACTGTCCCGAAACGTCTCGCCGCTCGGGTTGTATCCCACGATCCCTTCGCCGTTGCCGTAGGTCCGGCAGCGTTCGACCAGGTTCTCGCCGTGGCCGTCTCCATTGTTCACGGTCACGCCGCTCTCATTGAGCAGCGCGACGCACCGTCGAACGACACAGCCGGTGCAGTCGCGAAGCATGAAACCGCTGATCGGGTAGCACAGCTCGCTCTTCGTGACGGGCCTCGTGAAGCCTCGGGCCGCCAGATCCTCAAAGGTGATCCGGCGCGAGTTCTTCGCCAGGAACCCATCGCCTCTCAGAGCCCCAATCGCGTAGCAATGGCGGCTCGGCGATTGGAAGTCGGAGCTGGAGACGTATAGCTTCCCGCCGGCCTTGTCGTGGAAGAAGCGCCCGGGCCCGAACTCGAGGGCCTCCGGGTCGGCCGCCGGCGCCAGCGCAGTCAACGTGTCGACCTCATGGACAGACAGGACGTCGCCCTCACAGTCGGCGACGTGCACGAATCGCCGGCCACCGACCTTGCGGAAGTCCAGCTCGGCGTCCCGATCGCCGCGCAGCAGCACCGTGCCCGGGATCTCCGCCCGGATCAGCGTGATTTGCTCGGCGTTGCCGAGATTCACGACCCGCACGCTCTCGAGGTACTCGCCCGGCCCGATGGTGAGCGTGTCGCCCGGCTTCAAGGCCTCCACGCCCCTCTGGATGGTCAGGAAGGCCGCCTCCGGGCCCAGCCCGCGGTTCGTGTCCTTGCCCTGCTTGTTGACGAAGTGCTCCGCCGCCCATGCCCGTGCGCCGCAAAAGGCCGGGAGCAGAACCAGAAGCACCATCGCGAACAGCACAACTGCTTTCCTGAATCTCATGCGGCTACTCCCTTGGCAGATCGGTGGAGACATCGATCGCGGTGAATATCACGGCGATCTGCATCCCGTGGCGGACCACGCCGAAGATCTTGAGGAGGACCGCACCCGCAAGGCAATGGAACGGTTTCGATCCCATTTCCTTCTCTCCTTGTCCCGATCGGCCCGCTGCGGGGTGGCTAGGGTTCGCGGACGCTGGGGCCCTTGATGCGGCGTAGGCGGTTGCCGCCGGCAAGGTAGACGCGCCCGTTGGCAAAGGCGAGCTGCGCGGGGCCGGTGGGGACACGGCCGACGGGGTGGACGCGGGCGGTCCGCGGGTCGATGCGTACGAGCACGCTGCCGAAGAAGGACCAGATGTGCCCGTCCGGTCCGCGCCGGAAGCTGTACGCGTGGCGGCGGACGCTGCTGAAGCCGGTCACGGGGCCGGACGGCACGGGCTTCTGCCAAAGAACCTCGCCCGTGTCGGCCCGGAGGCCGTACAGCACGCCTCGGTCGTGGTGGCCGATGACCAGCCCGCCGGGAAGGGCCTCCTCGATGGGGCCGGGCCTGCCCGCGGCCAGGACCTTCTTGCGGTAGGCCATCTTGCCGGTCCGCGTCTCCCAGCAGAACAGCTCGCCGTCCTCGCCGAGCTTGCTCGAAAGCAGGATGTAGCGGCCCCGATCGGCGGCGGTCATCCAGAAGATGCGGTGCCCGTCGATCGCCATGCCGCCGATCCGCCCGGTCTTCGTGTCGTACCACCCGAAGCCGCCGCCCTCCCGCCGCCGGCCGTACGTCACGCCCGCGCAGTACACCCGTTCGTCGGGGCCGGCGATCGTGCCGGCCAGGGGGCAGTGCGTGTCCGTCTTCGTGGCGACGTATCCGACGCGCCGGGGGTTGGGCTCCTTCCGCCGCAGGCCGATGGGCCGGGTGAGATCGTACTCGTACATCTGCGACGACGGATAGCCCGAGACGTACAGCCGGTCGCCAAGCAGCCCCATCGAGTACGGGCTGAGCGTGCCGCCCACCCGCATGATCCGCCGGGCCTTCAGGTCGTAGAACACGTGCTGGCCGTACCCCTCGTCCGTCGCGAACAGCACGTGAGGGCCGATCTCCTTCAGCAGCCGAACCACGCCCGGGTACATCCGGACGACGTACCTCAACGTGCGCCACTGCTTCTGCCCCGCAAGCCGGTAGGGCAGCTCGACTCGCCCCCGGCCGTCCGGGGCGCCGGCGTCCGGTTTGATCTCCGGCGGCGGCGAAGGCGGGGTGAATCCGTCCGGCCAGACCTGGAATTCACGCGCCCACGCATATCGACTGCTCCGATGCGGCTCGGCGGGGCGGTCCGACCAGGGCGGGAGGTCGCTCTCGCGCTTGTGGATCTTCCCGTCGTGAAGCCAGAAGGCGAACTCCTCCGTGTCGAAGCCCGTGATGCCCTCGATGCTCGCCGCCTCCCGGATCGTGCCGCTCAGCCCGCCCTTCATGCGGCGGAAGCGGATCGTCGCCCAATCGCCCAGGATCTCCCGCGTGGTGGCCAGAAGCCGGCCTCGCCCGGTGCGGGCGTTGAACGCCACGAGATGCCAGGGCCGACTGCCGGCGGCCGCGTAGATCCAGTCCCCGGACATCATCGCCCGCGCGTACAACTCCCGCCTGTGCGCGTTCGGCGGGCCGAACGGCTTGTAGCGCTTGGCCTCGTACGTCTTGGGGTCGAATCGGTAGGCGACGAAGCCGCTCTTGTCCCTCGGCCAGCCGATGCCGTGGATCATCCCGTCGGCGCCGAGGACGCATCGGCCGTTGACAACACCGTCTCCAAACGGCTTCGTGCCGTGGACGAACCGGTCCGCCGCCGGGTCGTAGACGACGAACAGCACGGGCCCGTACATCGAGAAGACCAGCTTGCCGTCCGTGTAGAAGCTGGGCTTCATGTGGAAGCCGATCGGCTCGCGCGTCAACACCGACTCGCCTCTGCGCGTTGACAGCATCTGCCTCGACGTCCGACCCGTGCCGAAGTCGTGGATCACCACCTCCTGCTCGCCGCGGTACTTGTTGTAGTACGGGTAGACCATGTCCCAGCTCTTACCGCCGGGGTCGGGCGCGAGGTATGGCCGGTGACCGGCCCAACAGCGATAGGGCGGCGGGGCGACGTCTTCGAGCCCCAGCGCCGGAGCGGCCCCCAGGGCGGCTTCGAGGCCCGGCTGGTCGACCGGCTTCCACCGGGAGGGATCGACGGCCTGCCCCGCCCAGCCCTTGCCCTCTGCCGGGCTGGTGATCGAGAAGTGCTCCTCCCGCCATGGCGCTGGGGCCTTCCCGGCGTCAGCGCCCTCCGGGGTGTCCAAGGCGCCGGCCATATCGGCCGGGGCCAACATCCAGAGAACAGTCAGTACAACGCCTCGCAGCACGGTACTACGGTAGACGTCCGTCGCCATACTGAGTCCCTTCAGCGTTGTCTGGAGCCAAGGAAATGACCCTCGACGCCGATCGCACTACTCGGCTCTGAAACACCGCCCGGCCGGCCGGGACCCGATCTTCGTTCGGCAGTGCTCCCGCGCCCTGCGGAAGTGGCCTGCCAGCGGCGGCGCCATCCATCGCTTCCCGCCCAGCGTGCCGAAGTGCTCGGCGAGTTCGCCGTACGAGTAGCTCGTGATCCGCTTTTCGCGGAACAGCAGCGCGCTGGCGATCGCGGCGAAATAGACCGCGATCGCCGCGGAGTGCTCCGTCTCCGGGCGCTTGGCCAGCGCCAGCCGCTTGCCGTGGTCCTTGATCTTCTCGAGCGTCGCCAACGGCGTGGCCGGGTCCAGCAGGGCCTGCCCGAGCGAGCCGCCTTCCGACAGTGACGGGTCGGCAATGGCCGACAGGGCCTCGACGACCTCCTTGTCCGGAGGCAGCGTCCCGGCCAGCACAGCACGCAGCAGCGTCTCCTTCTGTTCGTCGGATCCGCCCGCTCCGTTCACACCGGCCTCGAGGCCGATTTGCAGCAGCCCGGCAAGTCGTTCGGCCTGATCCCCGCGGCGTGTCTTTCCGTCATCCATGCGCCCGGCCTCACAAAAAGAAGGCTCCGCCCGTCCTGTCAGCCGCGGCCGCCTGCCGTCCCACCCCTCGATACGCACGAATCCTCACGCCCCTGCACCTCGCCGCGAGAGAATCTCGAACAAATCGCGGATCTCCGCCTCGACATCGTCCCTGGAGGCCACCAGCTCGCGAGCCTTCGCATGGAGAACCGACCGGAAACGGCGCTTGACCGTCGTGTTCATGTTGGAGGCCCTGCTCTCGCCGTCGATCCCTAACTCCTTGCAGAGAGTGGCCATCGAAGGGGCCTCCGTGCCCTCCAAGGCCGGCTGGGCCACCGCCCGGCGAAAGACCTCCCAATGCTCGATCTGCTCCGCCTGCCGGCATGCCGCTTCCACGTCGGCCAGCGCCTCCCGCAGAAGCTGCGAAGCCCACGCAAAGGCAAACGCCTCGTCCGGCTGCATGCCTCGGTCCGGCACGGGCGGGTCGGCCTCCATCGCGTCGAGGGGGAGGACACCCCCCTCCGGCCGGCGGATCGCGGCGACCCTCTTGCGGTAATCACTCGTGACAAACCGGTCCAGGGCCGTCAACAACAGCGTGCGGAACCGCCCCTTGTCGCGATCGGCCCTCTGGATCAGCCCACGGTCCAGGACGACCTCGGCGAAGAACTCCTGCGTCAGGTCCTTCGCCTGCTCGTTGTCCATCCCCTTGCGCCGGAGGTAGGCATACACCGGCCGCCAGTAGCGCTGGGCCACCTTCGCCACCGCCGCCCGCCGCTTGTCCGGGTCGGACGTCCGCGCGCTGAAGATATCCGTCCAACGCGTCCGCTCAAACGCCTCGTTCGACCCGCCCATCGACGTGCTGTCACGTGCTGTCATAGGGGACCTCGGCATGGTCCGGCCCGGTCACGGCGGGGACGTCGGCGACCAGTCCTCGCCTGACTCGGCGCGTCCGGCCACGGTGACTGTCCGCCTGGCCGCCGCCGGGGCGAGAGACATCCCTGACGGTTGGCAAGGTCGCGTCGCCTCGGCCGACGTCGCCGGGCCGGCCGCGATCCTCTGCCGATCCCTTCGACGCCGCGGCGCGAGATCTGCTTCCCGCCTTTCCGCACGTTCACATAGGCATACGTGGGCCTCTCGGGGCCCGTCTGCCTTCCCAAATCGATACGCAGTGAGCGTCCCCTGCCTGCGCATCTGACGTGGCGAGGGTCCCCTGCCCCGCCGTGTGGAGGAGAGCGTACCACACGGACCTCGTCGTCATCAAGGTCGAGGCGCCGTTGCGCGCCCGCCTTGCCGCAGAACGCGAATCGGCGCGCAGGCGGGAGCCGGCCAATGCGTATCTCCTCTTGAGGGCCTACGCGGAAACGGGGGGGGAAGGAGGCAGGGCCATGACCGCTAGAAGGGCTAGAATCTCGGGCATCGTCTACGTCGTGTTGGTCGCCTTGGTTCTCATCGCACTGCTGGCCGGGTGCGGCCGGCGGCGGGTCATGATGGATCCGCACAGGCTGCCGTCGGGGCTCGTGATCGTCCTGCCGGGCATCGACGGCAGAGCGCCGCACAACCTGGCCGCCTGCCGGGCACTGTGCACCGAGAGCACGGGCATGGCGGTGGAACTCTACGACTGGACCGCCCCGCTGGGCCCGCTGTACAACCAGCGGGCGTGCGGACGCAACAGAGAGATGGCCAGGCAGCTTGCGGGGCGAATTGCCGAGTACCGGGGGGCCTGGCCCGATCGCCCGGTATCCCTGATCGGCCACAGTGGCGGGACGGCGATCGCCGTCTGGGCGGCCGAGGCCCTGCCGGATGACCAACAGGTCGAGGGCATCGTCCTGCTGGCGTCGTCGCTGTCGAGAGGCTACGACCTGTCGCAGGCGCTGCGTCGCTCCCGCAAGGGCATCGTCAGCTTCCATTCGCCGCGGGACGGGATCCTCCTGGGCGTCGGAACGAGCGTATTCGGGACGATGGACGGTCACTACGGCGAGGCCGCGGGCAAGGCGGGCTTCACGACGCCCCAGCCGGCCTCGAGACACGCTGCCTACGCCAAGCTCTGCCAGGTCGGGTGTGGCCAGAGCACCGCCGCGGCCGGCCACGACGGGGGGCATTTCTCCTGCCTGGCGCCGTCGTTCATCGCGGCCCGCGTTCAGCCGCTGCTGACTGCGGCGCGGTGGGACCGGGAGACGATTGCGAGGACGAGAGGCCGTCGAATGCTGAGTGCCACAAGCGCGTCGGCCGTGGCGCTGAGCCGATGAGAAGGGACTTCGACGGAGGCTCGTGATGACCACGGTAGAGCCCGGATCGAGTGGCCGCCAAGGCAGGGCGGTCGAAGCATCAGGGCGCCAGGAGGGCGAACGGCACAGTTGCGGGCCTCGGTCCGCGGCGGATGCGCAGCCGGACAGGGCCGGCCCGGCGCGGCGCGCCTCCGCGCCGGGCGCCGGCGACTGCCGCTTCCTGGCCGAGTGCCTGACCTACCGGGACCCCCTCGTCCCCCGCCGGCTCAAGGGCAGCGCCGGCCACGGATGCACGGGCCAGACGGACACCTACCGAAAGAGGCACTGCAAGACGTTCGCCTGCAAGATGCTCTCCTGCCTGCTCGGGGCCCTCCTGGCCAGGCCGGCGGACCGCTGAGTCGGCCGCAGTGGAGCCCTCGGCGGACACGCTGTCACTACGGAGGAACTTCCGCGACGGGTGCCTCCGCAGCCTTCGTCACAGGGGCAGGCCCGGCGCAGCCGACAAGGAAGTCCGCATCGTTCTCGCCACCGCGCGCGGAGAAACAGTCAGCGACTGACTCGTCGACCGGCCGGCCGCTCAGTCGAACCGGATGTCGAAACCGCGGCCCGACAGGAAGCCGACGACCTCGTCCCGGTTGGGGATGCCGGCGCGGCCGCCGAGCTTGCGGCACTTCAGCGCCGCGGCGGCGGAGGCAAACGCCAGGTTCTGCTCGAGCGGCAGCGACCGCGTCAGGCCGACACAGAACGCTCCGTGGAACGTGTCGCCCGCGCCGGTGGTGTCGACGACGCCGACCTCGAAGGCGTCCATGCGGCCGAAGCGGTCGCCATCGAGGTACACGAGCCCCCGTTCGCCGAGCGTGACGACCACGCAGCGCGGGCCCATTGCCGCGATCTGCTCGCAGGCGGCCCGCAGGTCGGACTGGCAGACGCTCTCGGCGCACTGCTGCGGCACGATGGCGTAGTCCAGGTGCGCCACCACGTCGCGATCGCCGTCGCGGACTCGGCCGAGGTCGCCAACGACGGGGATGCCGAACTCACGGGCGCGCCGCGCGGCGGCCCGTTCGCTGGCCGGCTGGGTGTTGTCGATCAGCAGACACGCGGCGTCGGCCAGCCGCTCGAGCGGCGTGATGGGGGCCGGCCACGGACCCAGCCCGAGGCAGTGGAGAAACTCCCGCTGCCCCGTCTTCCCGTCGACGCAGACGACGACCATCGGCCCGCGGACGTCGGGCAAGACGCGAACCTGGGAGGTATCGACGCGCTCGGCCCGGAGACCGTCGAGGATCATCCGTCCCATCCAGTCGTCGCCGACAGCCCCCCACCACTCGGCCCGGGCGCCGAGCCTAGCCGCCGCCACCAGGGCCGTACCCACCATCCCTCCGCCCTGCGTGGACCATTCGACGATTCGGTTGTCCGCCACGGGCGCGGAGGTGTCCTCCCAGAGGATCAGTTGGTCGAGGCAGGCCAGCCCGACACCGACGACCTTCCCGGCAGGCGGGGCGGCGGTCACTGGACGAGGTCCTCGGCGCCGAGTTCGCGGAGGTACCGCGCGGCGGCGGCCCCCACGGCGGCGCGGGCGGCGCCGAGGGCCTTCGGCCACCTGAAGCTCTCAGCCTCGGCGTCCTCGACGGCCTTGCGCAGCGCCGTGCCGAACAGCCGGTGGATGCCGGTGGCGACGTTCATCTTCCGCACGCCGAGCTCGGCGGCCCGGCAGACGTCCGCCGGCGGCAGCCCCGTCCCGCCGTGCAGGCTCAGCGGCACATTGGTCGACTCGGCGATCCGCTCGATGACGTCGAACTGGAGCTCGGGCGGTTCGCGGTAGAAGCCGTGGGCGTTCCCGACGGCCGGGGCGAAAATGTCCACGCCCGTCTCGCGGACGAACCGGCCGGCCTCGTCGGGGTCCGTGATGCCCTCCTCCCCGACGGTCGCGCCGATCCGGCCCACCTCGCCCTCGATGCTCGCGCCGCGGGCGTGGGCGACCTCAGCCATCTTCTTCGTCCGGCGGATGTTCTCTTCGAGCGGGCAGGCCGACGCATCGAACATCACGCTGCGGAAGCCCGCGTCGAGGGCCGCCTGCACCTGCTCCTCGCTGCGGGCATGATCGAGGTGCAGGACGACCGGCACGGAGGCCCGGTCGGCCACCGAGCCGACCAGCTCCGCGCACGCCGCCAAGTCGATGTACGGGTCCGACGAGGCGTACACCAACAGCAGCGCCGGCGCCCGCGCCGCCTCGCAGGCCCCGAGGATGCCCATCAGGAAGTCGCCCTGCCCGCCGGCAATGTCGAAGCCCGGCAGACACACGCCCCGCTCCTCGAGAATCGGCAGGATCTCCGTCAGCGCCACACTCATCCGATCTTCTCCAACAGCGCCCCCGTGCAAGTCCGAGCCTTCATCGCGCGTTTCCTTTGCCGACCTGCCTCCCTCGCACGCCGAAGTCGAGGGGCGCTGGGCGAGTCTAGGCCCCCACCGCGCGGGCGTCAAGAAACGCAACGTCCCCGGTCGGCCGTCCGGGGGCGGGACAAGTGATGCGGGCGTGCTGCTTCCCCTGCCGCAGCGTCTGTCCGGCAGGGCCCGTCGGTCAGCGTGTCGGTTCGGGCGTGCGAAGGTGGTAGAAGCAGCCGTCCTCCGCGCCGATGAGCAGTTCCGCCTTGCCGTCGCGGTCGAAGTCGACGGTCGTCGGGCTGGTCGTGTGGCCGGCCAGCCGGTGCGAACTGACGGGACCCTTGTTCTCGAAGACCCACCGGCCGCCCGTGCCGACGTTGCGGTAGAAGTCGATGCTCCGGCTGTTGAGCATCAGGTCCAGCCGCCCGTCGCGGTCCCAGTCGACGAGGCAGAGCTTCCGGCGGCCGCTCTTGCCGGCCCGGCCGCGGGACAGCAGCAGCGGCTTTCCGTCGGGCCCCAGGAAGACCCGCTTCGGCGGGAGCAGGACGAGCCGGCCGCCGCGGCGCGCCCGCTCGAACAGGGCGAGGTACCCCTCGTGATCGAGCATGACCAGGTCGTTGAGCTTGTCGCGGTTGAGGTCGATCACGACCGGCGTGGTCCGCCACTGCGTGACCAGTTGCCCGCCGGCGGGGTCCCACCAGTTCCAGGCAGGCTTGGGCGGCTTGCCGGACCACTCGACCTCGACGGGCGCGGCGGCGGCGAGCTTCGGGCTCTTGCGCGTGCCGACGTTGCGGTACCAGACGACCTTTCCCCAGATGCTGTTGACGACGAGGTCGGGCAATTGGTCGTGGTCCCAGTCGGCCACGGCGAGTGTCGTGTAGCCCCACTTGGCCTCCGCGGGCCCCTGGATGGAGCCGTTGGGCCCGGCCTGGATGCGGATCACGCGTCCGCCGGCGGCCAGGAGCTTGGGCGCGGCCCACTTCGGCGGGTCGCCGCCGAGGTTCTCGATGAAGGCGATCTCGCCGGCGGTGTTGCCGCTGACGATATCGTCGTCCCCGTCGCCGTCCCAGTCGAATCCGACCGGCGTGGCCAAGGCGCCGAACTTCACCTCGCCGGCCTGCTGGCGGAAGAACCGTGGCGGGGCGAAGACGGGCGAGCGGTCCGCGAGCCTGCCGGTGTGCTCGATCAGCGCGACGCGCCCGTCCTCCTGCCCGACGACGAGGTCCACGTCGCCGTCGCCGTCCCAGTCGATCGCAGCCGGGACGATCATGCACAGGCCCATGCGCAGCGGCTGCCCGTCGGCCTGCTTCAGCGGGCGGGCGGCGGCGTAGGTCGGCCGCTTCCGCGTGCCGACGTTCTCGAAATACGTCAGCCGGTCGACGAAGTCGCCGCAGACGACGTCCAGATCGCCGTCGGCGTCGAAGTCGGCGAAGTTCGGCGAGGGCATGCCGAAGACGTCGATCGGCCTGCCGCCGGCCCGCACGCGGCGGGGCTTGTCATACGTGGGTTTCTCGCTCGTGCCGGCGTTGCGGAGCAGGTAGACGTACCCGTGCAGCGGCCCGCGGGTCCATCGGCCGTTGGCGTCGAAGGCG
>Ga0180437_10002053_pt1 | contig 33168 bp, 24 predicted proteins | sample SS_ome_4_FD_132410 | JGI IMG/M metagenome (GOLD analysis project Ga0180437, IMG submission 132410) | Hypersaline lake sediment archaeal communities from the Salton Sea, California, USA - SS_3_D_1 metaG | ecosystem: Environmental > Aquatic > Non-marine Saline and Alkaline > Hypersaline >... | reverse complement strand
GCAGCAGCCATCGTGGCCCTGGTCCTGCTTGTGGTGGTCCGGCGCCAGCCGCGCCGCCTGCTGCTCGCATCGGCCCTTGTGCTCCTGGCCTTTGTCACCCTGAATCTGTACAGCGGCCGCCACCTCTTGCCCCAGGTCCTGGTCTGGCCCTGGCCCTGGCCATCGGCACTTCTGGAGGAATACACGCAGGCTCTGGCTGCCGGCGATCTCGAGGCGGCCTTGCGTCTGACCGATGGATCCGATGACTGCACCCAGGCGGTGACAGAGGTGTTTTCCGAGCACCAGTCCCAACTCCAGCAAAGACTCGGTGTTGGTTGGCAGGAAGCAGGCCTCCAGTCCAGCCCTCACAGGAGCATCATGACCTACTATGAGGAGCCGGTGCCCACGGGGGGCATCCTGCAACCGGTCCCCACCCAACTGGTCAGGCTCCTGGTCCGGACGGAGCGGGGCAAGTTGGCCTGGCTGGTAGGCCTCAAGGTGCGCTACAAGCCCTTCCTGGGAGCCCGCTACATCTGTGGCCAGGGCATGGATCCCGAGGGCTGGAGATTCCATTGAGTGCAAACCCGGCTGGTCACATCGCCGGCACGGCGATCTCACCGGATCTAGACAGGTAGGAGGAGGAATGATGAGAAATCGAGTTTTTGCCTTGTGGATCGTTGCCGCTTTGGTGGTGCTGGGTGCCTGTGAGCCGACAGTGGCAGGCAATCCAGTTGTTCCCTCTGCGACCGGTTTGAGCGCCACGCTTGAGGCGCCAGCCCGGCTGCCTGACGGCGACACGGTCACCGTCCAATTCACCCTGACCAACAACTCGGACGTAGATCTGTATGTCCTCAAGTGGTACACCCCCCTGGAAGGGATTGGTGGGGAGATCTTTCGCGTGGAGCGCGACGGTCAGGCCGTCCCCTACACCGGCATCCTGGCCACCAGAGGCGATCCCACGCCCGAGGGATACCAACGGCTGGAAGCCGGGCAGTCGGCGTCGGCCGAAGTGGATCTGGCTACCTCCTTTGACTTTTCACAGCCGGGCGAGTACACCATCGAATTCCTCTCGCCCCGGATCTCCCACGTTGCCAGGTCAGAGGCCGGTATGGCCCGTTCGGTGGACGATTTGGGCCCGGTCGACATCCCTGCCAACACCGTCACGGTAAAGGTCGGGGGCTCGTCAGTCGAGCCAACCGCAGGCGACCACATGGTGCACTACCAAGGGGCAAGCCCCTACGATAAATACACACTGCCTTTCGAGATCGACTACTCCCCGTACCTCTGGGAGTTCGTACCGGGCGATGGCTTTGCCCGCAACGATCAACTGTGGCACCGCCACATTGCCGGCTGCTCGCTGCGCCTTGGCGAGGGTCCGGCTGGTGCCTCACCGGTATCGACAGTAAACCTGGCGGGACATGACTGGAGAGTCTTCCAGGTCCGGCCCAAGCTCCTGCACTATAGCACGCTGCGGGACAACAGCTCCTTCCTCTTCGGGTTAAGGCTGCCTGACCCGTACAAAGACAGCGCCAAGGATCCCTGCCAGCAGGCAGCCGAGGATGTCTTGAAAACGCTCGGAGTAGCGAGCTGGCCACTGCCCCATTCGATGAAAGGCTACGAATTGTATAGCTGGTACGAGGCGAATGAGGACACCTGGTACTACACCTTGCTCATCGGGACAGACCGCCTCAAGACCTTCGAGGAGGTCCTTGCCGGGCAGAAGGTGGCAGTCATGGACGGCTGGGTGAGCATCACGGTGAAAGGCGATGGCCGACTCAAAGCCGAACTGCGACGCCTGCCCATGGGGGAGCAGGTTACGTGGGTCGGCCCAGAGTGGTTGAAACAGGTGGGCGCAGACGAAGAGATGGTGAGGGCGATCAAGCTGCCCGATCGTGCAACCGTCGCCGAACTCGAGACATTTTGCCGGGAATTGGGAGTGAACCTGCACACGATCGCAACGCAGGCCCCCATATCCGGGCCGGAGCCGGCGCCTGCGCAACCCCTGTTCCCCGAGGGTACGAGCCAGAACACCGGAGCGCAACAGCTCGTCATTCGTGAATGGCCCATCGTCGCCGCCGGGATCGACAGTCCGGGGCACTTTGAATACGATGACCGCCTCGGCGATGGGATCCTGGCCCGCATCAAGGCCCTGCGTGCCCGGTCCGCCGAGCGCACAATGGCGCTCACCAACGAGGCCCTGGCGCCCTTTGGCTACCGGCTGGAATCCCGATTCGACGCCGACTGGGACCGAACCTTTTACGACCTCTACCGCGAGGGCGAGGCAGAGCCGCTGCTAGCCGGTCTATCCCCTTACTGGCCTGCCCCCCTCCACGCCTCGGTCAACGTCTCAGGCACCGATTTCGTCCTGCTTGCCGAAAACGCGCCCAACACCAAACCCTCCTACCTGTGGATAAACGGCGACGATGTTCAGGAGTGGGACCCACTGCCAAGCGATTTCTTGCCAGAGGCCTACGTGGGCGATGCCTTGGCGCGCATCACCGCCACCGGTGACCTGACCATCACCTACCAGGTCGAGCTGGACGGTCGGGCGGTCTACACCGGGGCCGCCGTAGCCTATGGCGCCTATATGCCCTTGCGCTCCTTCACGACCTGGGACGGCCACTGGGTGCTGGAGGTGGATGACCATCTGATCATAGATGGTCAGGACATCGGCCAGGCGCTCGGCTATGACGCCGCCTTTGGCTTTGCACGGATTGAGGGACAGCCATTCTATTTCTTTGAGCAGAATGGCCTGGTGGGGATCTCCTATGGCGGGCAGGTACTGCCCGACCTCTATGAGCAGGTATTCCACAACCGGTGCTGCGAGGCGGCGATCCATAACGTCGAGGCCGGCCCGGAGGCGGTCTGGTTCCACGCTCTGCGGGATGGCGTCTGGTACTGGGTCGAGGCCCGTACTTTGACGTCATCCGAAAAGGCGGACCAAGCCGACGAGGAGCTGGCCCTTCAGTCGCTTGTGGATTTCTTTGAGCACCTGCGTGCCGGGCGGTACGAGGCGGCCAGCCAGCTCTACGGGGGCTCTTACGAGGTGCTGATCGACCACAACCCCACCCTGGATCCCCAAGATCACGTCGCTCTGTTGAGGAACGCATGCACAAGCAACGGCTTCCAGTGTCCCCGAGTCCGCAGCGCACGCCTGCAAGCGGATGTTTCATCCGGGGCAGAGTTCCGCTTTGTGGTCGAATTCTTCACGCCCGATGACCAGCTTTTCGTGCGGGGTCCATGCTGTGGAGCAAGCAAGACCGATATGCCACCACAGTCAGAGTTCTTGTTTGCCGTGGTCAGGAGTGAGGATGGAGTGTATAGGGTTCAAGATCTGCCGGACTACGTTCCCTAGCAAGGGATTATCCATCCCAGCAACGGGTTCTCGCGCGGGTGTGAGTTTTCGGCCAGGACAAGTCGTTCTCACCATCGTATCGGAATTCTTCCCTGGCAAACAGACCTCCAATTGCAGTCCGTATGAACGCGACCATTTTCCGTTTTGTGATTTTCGCAGCTGGTGGTACGGTCTCTCCTGCAAGGTTTCATCCCCGCAAGGGTGGCAACATGGCGTGCACCAAAGAAGTCTTGAATCGCGCATGTCGCCACTGCGGCCGCAATGCCGAAAAAAGGCCGAATGGGGTGGTATCTTGGCGGGGGATCATGTCCGGCATTGGCGTATGTGAGCTCTCCCGCTGATGGGCTGGTCATGGTGATCTCATACCGTTGACGATCCGGCACCCAGTTCCTCCAGGCGCCCCTTGACCCGCTCGACGTAGCCGTGGGCGCCCATGGCCTCGAATTCGGCCTCCGCCTCGCGGAGGAGTTCCTCAGCGCGCTCGCGGTCTCCAGATTCACCGCGGGCCAGGTGGGCCCCGGCCCAATCGATGAGGGTGCGCGCCCGGTACCAGCGCAGATTTGTCCGACCCAGCGTATCTACCGTGGCCTCAAAGGCGGCCAGCGCTTCTGCCCAGCGCCCTTCGGCCAAGGCCAGGTTGGCCTCCGCCATCGACAGATCCGGCTCCCAGTGCACAATCACGTCCTGTTCAGCAGCCTGCTCGCGCGCTGCGGCTAGCAGGTGGCGTGCCGCTTCGGGCTCCCCCTGGCGGGCGCGCTGCACGCTCTGCAGAGATTTGACCGGAACCGCTGTCCCCAGGTAGCCAAGGTCCAGAGCCTCCTGCAGCATGGCCTCGATCTCCTCCTCTTGCCCAACCTCTTCCCAGATGCAGGCTTGGGCGAGGTTTCTGTTCAGCCAGGCCAGGCTTTGCAGATCGCCGGCCTCACGTAATTTCGGCCGGAGTGACCGGAGCCCTTCGATAGCCTGTGCCAGCTCGCCCTGGAACCATAAGAGTATGAACTCCAGATTGCGCAACTCCAGCGCCGCCGCGCCTGGTCTGCCGGCTGCGTCCAGCGACTGACGCTGCGAGGCGAGTACCTCTTCGGCTGCCGCGAGATCTCCCAGAGCGAGGGAGCATTGAGCCGCATGGCGTGCATACGACAACTCCCCAAGAATCTCACCCCTCTGCCGCGCCAACTCCGCTGCCCGCAAGAAGTGCTTGCGGCGGGCCCGAGTATCGACAAGACTTGCACCCAGATTGTTGTGGGCTCGCGCGGCCTGCTTCAGCAGCCCGGCCGGCTCGGCCAGTTCGATAGCCTGGCCCAACATCGATAGAGACTCCTCGTATGGTAGGCTTGGCAGTAAGGCCAGCGTGGTCAGGGCTTCTGCCTGCACCCTGACGGCGCCCATCCGTTCGGCCATCTCCAGCGCCCGGCGGCAGAGGGAGGTAGCCTCTTCCTGCAGGCCGTTGAAATGGCAGGCCCGCGCCGTCTCGTGCAGCAGGTCGGCCTGATCCGGGCTCTCTGGCGCTCCGGCAACGGCAGCCATCCCCTCCCGGCAGAGCGCCAGCCCGCGCGGCATATCGCCCAAGTCCCAGGCCGCGCGGGCCGTACGGGCGTACAATCGGGCGACTCCGTCCAGGTCATCCAGAGCTTGGTACGCAGCGATACCCTCCTGCAAGACCCCAATGGCCTCCTCGCAGCGGCCCTGGAGACTGAGCACTCGCCCCAGCTCCCGCAACAGATCCGCCCGTTCAGCCTCCACCTCCACCAGTTCCAGGGCGGCCCGGTAGTGGCCCTCGGCCTCGACGTTGGCATAGGCCGCCGAGGCACGGGCGCCCGCCTGAGTATGATAGGCCAGCGCGCGCTCCTCGTCTCCGGCCTCGCTATAGTGGTAGGCCAGGCTTTCAAAGTCGTCGGGGTGCAGCCGCTCAATGGCGGCCGCTACGCGCCCGTGCAGCCGGCGGCGGCGTAATATGCTCACCCCATCGTACAGCGTGGCCGGGATCAGGGCATGGGTGAAGGCAAAAGTCACGTCCCGACCAGCACTCACCGCTCCGACCAGTTGCGCCCGGCTGGCACATTCCAGGGCCTCGATCAGCGCCTCTTCGCCTGCGCCCTGCCCTGAGCCTGCCTGCCCTGAGCGAAGTCGAAGGGTCGAAGGGGCCTGCCCTGAGCCTGGCGAAGGGTCGCTGGCCGCCAAGAGGGTTTCGAACGCGAACTCCCGCCCCAACACCGCCGCCAGGCGCAGCATCTCCTGGCAGTCAGGCGGCATTTTGCCCACCCGCGACTGGATCGCCACCCGCACACTCTGCGGGATCTCCAGCTCCTCCATGTCCGGCCGGCCCCAAGCCCCGTCCACGAAATACACCTGACCACTCTCCACCAGCGCCTTGCACACCTCCTCGACAAAGAAGGGGTTGCCCTCGGTCTCAGTATAGATGCCATCCAGGAACTCGGGCTTGATCTCCTCCGCGAACAACGCGGCCAGCATGTCGTGGGTGCCGCCCCGGCCCAGGCGCGAAAGCCTCAGCCGGGTGGCCAACCGCTCGCGGTTGAGGTCCAGCAATACCTCCTGGAAGGGCCGCGTCTGGTCCAGCTCCACCTCGCGGTAGGTGGCCACGATCAGCAGCGGCTGGCGGCGGGTGCGGCGGGCCAGGTGCCGCAGAAGCGCCAGACTGCCGCTGTCGGCCCAGTGGGCATCCTCCAGCACCAGCAGCAGTGGCGCCCTGGCGCACAAGGCCTGGCAGCAGGCGACCACGTTCTCGAACAGCCGCTGCTGTTCCGATTTCGGGTCCAGGGACGGGTTGGGCAGGACGTCGGGGAAGCGCAGGCGCAGGCTGGGGGCCAGGGTCAGCAGGTCGGCCAGCACGAAATCGGGCAAGGCTGTGGCGAGCTGGTCCCCGGCGCCGTCGCGAAAGGCACGCCGCAGGATCTGGGCAAAGGGGGCGTAGGGCGCGCCGCTCTCGGCGTAGCACTCACCGACGAGGACCCGGTCACCGGCGACCTGGACCTCGGTGCACAGCTCGCGGACCAGGCGCGTCTTGCCGATCCCCGGCTCGCCACTCACCAGCAGCATCCCCCCCTCACCGGCACTGGCCTTGCGCCAGATCGCCCTGGCCTCCGACAGCTCCCCCTCCCGGGCCACCAAGCGGCCCCGCTCGATCCGCTCCAGCACCGACAGCTCGCGGGCGGGTGTGGCCTCCCGGTCCAGGATATCAGGGGCCTCGAGGGCGCGTTGCACCTCGGCAGCCGAGGCCGGGCGGCCCTGCGGGTCTTTGCTGAGCAGGCGCAGGATGAGGGCATCCAGGGCAGAAGGGATCGCCCCATCCCTGGCGCGCGGCGGGACCGGGGGCGCGTGCAGGTGCTGGGAGATCACGGCCACCGGATCGTCGGCCATGAAGGGCAGGCGGCCGGTTGCCAGCTCATAGAGCATGACCCCGAGGGCATAGAGGTCGGCGCGGCCGTCGTACGCCTCGCCCAGCGCCAGTTCCGGCGCCAGGTAGAAAACCGTGCCCGCGACGGCGCCCTCCCCGGTGACGCGGGAGGCGATACTCCGCGCCAGGCCGAAGTCGCTCAACTTGGCGGTGGCCATTGTCCCCGCCAGGGGATCAAGCGTCAGCAGTACGTTCTCCGGCTTGAGGTCGCGGTGGACGATGTCCCGGGCGTGGGCGTGCTCCAGGGCGGCGCACACCTGGCGGGCCACGGCGACGGTCTCCTCCAGCGATCCCGGGCGGCGATCGTGGAGCGACCGGCCTTCCACCAGCTCCATGACGATGAAGGACATCGGGCCCGCAGGGCCCACGCGGTCGGGGATCCGGGCTTCTCCTGCATCGTGGACAGAGACGATGTTGGGGTGGTTGAGCCCGGCAGCCGCTTGGGCCTCGCGAAGCAGGCGGGCGCGGCCCTCGGTGCCCAGCCCGGTGGATGACAGCACCTTTACCGCGACGTCACGGTCCAGCAGAGTGTCGTGGGCGCGATAGACCACGCCCATCCCGCCCCGGCCCACTTCTGCATCAAGGCGATACCGTTCGTTGAGCAGCGTTCCGATCAGGTTCATGTGCCCAGCCTTTTCACTGCCAGGATCGCAATGTCATCGAACTGGATGGCGCCGCCAGTGAAATCATCGATCGTACGCTCCAGCACGGCAACCATGTCGGCCACGGGCGCAGGCTGGTGATCGAGGATCACACGTCTCAAACGGTCCAACCCAAAGCATTGCAGCCCTGTGTCAGTCGCATCCGTAACTCCGTCGGTGTACAGCAGGACAGAGTCACCGGGCTGGAGATGTACCGTGCGTTGCGCAAACGTGCAGTCCTCTACGACGCCTAACGCCATCCCAGTGGGCCTCAATTCGCCGAGGAGTCCTGCTTCGCCGTGCTCTCCTGCCCTGCAGAGCAACGGGGGATTGTGCCCGGCATTGACGTAGGTGAGTTTTCCCGATGATCGATCGAGCAGGGCGTAGAACAGGGTGACAAACATGCCGTCGGCGGAATCGGCGCAGATCAAACGATTGGCCTCGCTGATGCCGTCCGCGGGGGAGAGGAGGTGGCTTACGGTGGCCCGGATCGTGCTGCGAGTGAGCGCCATAAACACAGCGGCGGGCATGCCCTTGTCACTCACGTCAGCGATCACTAGACCCAGCTGCTCTCCATCAAGTGCGATAAAGTCATAGTAGTCGCCAGACACCTGGCGGGCTGGCTGCCATCGTGCCTCAAACTCCCAGCCGGGTATCTGTGGTGTCTCGTGCGGCAGCAAGCTGGCCTGTACAGCATGTGCCATCTGTAATTCCCGCTCCATCCGTCCCTTCTCGACCGCGACCTGGTACAGGCGCGCGTTGTCGATGGCAATCGCGGCATTCGAGGCGATGGCGGCGAGGAGATCGAGATCATCCGGGGTAAAGATGCCTGCTTGCAGCCGGTTGTCCACATAGATGACGCCGGAGACAGTGTCTTTGCTCTTGAGGGGCACACACAGGATCGAGCGCAGCCCAAGGCCGATGACACTCAGGCGCATGCTCAGCCGCTCATCGCGCTGCGCGTCGCTGGTGAGCATCGGTTGACCCTCCTGGGCCACCTGTTCCACCACGCCTCGCGAGATTTGGAACTCGGGATCGTCGACCATGCTTCGATCCATCCCGCGAGCCACACGAAAGGCTAGACCCCCGTCCTCGTCGCGCAGCATCACAAAGCCGCGTTCTGCCTGTGTGACCGCGATGACCTCATCCATGACCCGATTCAGCACCTCGTCCAGGTCAAGGGAGGAATTGAAGGTCCGCGACACGCGATAGAGCAAAGCGAGGCGAGCACCTTGGGGTTGTGCCGAGCTGTCAGCGTTCACCAGCCCTCCATCTCTGAAGGGACGCAGCACGCGGTGCGCCACTTTGACACTACGATTGTCGAGTGCTGACCATCCCGAGCCATCGACCTACGTACCTTCCTGAGTCTCGCTATTTCTCGCTCTTTCCTACCGTCCTCGCTTTTATCTGCATCATTCTGCTTCTCCCTTAACCATCTGGCTCTCTCCCAGGGCGTTTTCCTGGGACACACGCATTATACCACTGATGTGCAGTTCCGGCAATGCTTTAGGTTCCGATTATGCGCGGAGCATCCAGTTGCCGATTCGCAATCAGTGACACCGCGGACGTGTGCTGCCAGAATTCGGTACACGTTCTCTTGTCCGCCATCGGTCAGTAGGGACCCAAAGACAGACTCCAACTGGGCATTGTTCCGCGTCTGTTGACAGCCAGGATGGACACGAATGGACATCAAAGCGGACACCATGTCGGCCAAGATGGACACCAATGGACACGGATGGACACCAATGGACACGGATGGACACTATTTTCGTGTCCATTCGTGTCCCATCACGCTTCAGCAAGGATCCAGATCAGCGAAGGGCTTCGCGCGATCGCTTCCGGAGCCGAAGTGGCAGGTTAGTCACCTAGAGGGTGCAGGAATGTGACCCGAAGCGGTTTTGCGGTTTTCACCGGTTGTGCCATACTCATACTGTGAGTTTTGAGCCCTGCAAGGGTGGCGACATGGCGTGCATCCGAGGTCCCTTGAGGGCATGTGTCGCCACTTGCCATAAGGTAGACAAATGAGAGGGACCGCTTTGAATGCTTGAAGTGGTCCCTCTTTACTGCAACCCCAACATCGCACAGAGGGGCGAATGGACCGTATCTTGGCGGGCGTTTTGACCAGGACAGGTCTCACCCGCTTCAATCGAACATGATCGCCCCAGTTTCGCTTCTTCGGGAATGGTGGCCCTGGCTGGCGCATAGCATGACGGGAACTATGCGGGTCCTCGAACACCCAGAACCGCTCAACACATCGCCGGAGCCAGCTAACCGTCTGAACGCTCAACTTCGGGAGGGAGTTGATCTTATGAGGAGGGAAGGAGGAGGAGACATGTCTGCTTGTTATAGAGCAATCACGCTGGTTCTGCTCGTATCGCTTCTGGTTACCGGCTGTGGAGCCGTTGCACCCACGGCCACGTCTGTGCCAGCCACCGCTACTCGAGTCATACAGGGGCCGACCAGATCTCCCCTACCACCTACCCCTACCCCCATTCCGCCGACGGCGACCATCACGCTGACGGCGACGCCGATTTCTCCCACTGCAACTGGCCTGCCCGTCGAGACGCCAGCGGACGGGTTGATCGTCTTTTCCTCCAACCAGGATGGCGACTGGGATATCTATACGATCGACCTAGAGGACGATAGCTTGGTCCAGTTGACTCACAATGATACAGACGACCTCAGCCCATCCTGGTCGCCGGACGGCGCGCAGATTGCTTTTGTCTCGAATCGCGACGGAAATGACGAAATCTACATCATGAGTGCGGACGGCAGCGACCAGACACGGTTGACCGAGACCGATGCCAGCGAAAGCTTCCCCGCCTGGTCACCAGATGGAACAGAGATCAGTTTCGATTCTGATCGGGACGGCAACTGGGAGATCTATGTGATGGCCTCGGACGGAGGTGATGTGCGGCGGCTGACGAATGACCCTGCTGACGACTGGATCAGTTCCTGGTCTCCCGATGGCAGCCACATCGTCTTTGAGTCAAAACGCGATGGGAACTACGAAATCTATGTGATGGATGCCGGTGGTGCCGAGCAGGGTTCGGGCAATCAACGGCGGCTGACGGATAACGGCGCCCACGACGGTTTCCCCGCCTGGTCACCAGATGGTGCGCAGATTGCCTTTATGTCGCAGCGAGATGGGAACTATGAAATCTATGTGATGAATGCCGACGGAACCGACCAACGAAGAGTGACTGACAACCGTGCTGAAGACTCTGATCCGGCCTGGTCTCCCGATGGTGAGTGGCTTACCTTTATTTCTCAACGCGACGGCAACGACGAAATCTATGTCGTGAGGATCGATGGCACACTGGAAAGACGCCTGACCACAAATGCCAGTTTGGAATGGGGCCCAGCCTGGCAGCCTATTGACACGCCAAGTGGTCGCACAAACACTTGGATCAGAACACTCGAGGGTCCCGACTATGGCGCGTTCTTCGACCTCGTCCTAACGGAGGATGGAAACGTCCTCGCCGTCGGTGCGACCAATCACCTGCACATGCCGCCATACTCGGGCGACGCTATCTTGATGAAGCTGACTCTCGACGGTGATGTGCTGTGGGAGCAGACCTGGGGTGGGGATGGATATGAACAAGCGTGGTCAGTCGCCTGGGCTGAAGATAGTGGTTACTACATCTTTGGCGAGACCGATTCCTACGGCAGTGGCGACCGTGACTTCTTCTTGCTCAAGACGACGGAAGATGGCAGCGAGGACTGGTTCAAGACCTACGGTGGCTCGGGTCGCGAGTGGCCGTATGGGATGCTGCGACTGTCGAACGGGGACCTGCTGATATACGGGTTCACTGAGCTTGGGGCTGGCGGTGATCGCGATCAGTATGCACTGCGCGTGGGACCGGACGGCGAGGTCATATGGGAGTACACGGTGGCGGGCCGGGGTGAAGAACTGGTGATCGACGCGCTCGAGACGGCGGATGGAGATCTCGTCTTGGCCGTAGTCGCCGAGGAGGATGGTCAACTGGTGAAGCTGGATGCCGGCGGCAACGTCCTCTGGACGAACCGTCATGAACTCGCCGGGTGGCAGTACGCCTCCCAGATCGCCGAGACCGACGATGGTGGATTTCTGCTGGCCGGATTCTCGATGAGCAGCAGCCCGCGCCGCCAGGCGGATACCTGGCTCGCTCGATGCACGGCAGCAGGCGAGCTGGAATGGGAGAAATCTTTCGGAGACGCAGCTCACGACGACTATGGCACATCGCTGATTCGACTCGGGGACGGAACCTACTTGATCGGCGGAATCGGGAATGGGATCTCACTCAGCCGAGTCGACCAAGACGGGAATCTGCTGTGGCGGCGATCCTTGGTGGGGGAGAGCGTCTACGGTTCCGAAGGACTGACAGAGCTCGAAGACGGGGGCTACCTCGTCGCCGGGTTTATCCAGATTGTCAATGGCCGTTCCTACGACGCGGTCCTCCTGCGGACCGATGCCGAAGGATGGGTAGGAGGCAACGAGCCGCCGGCGCCCAGAGCCACCGCGGCACTCTCGCTTGGCCCAGGTGACACCAGGACCCGGCCGGCCGATGGGATGACAATGGTTTATGTGCCAGCGGGCCAGTTCGAGATGGGCAGCGACGATGACGGTGTGGACTATGCAATGCAACTGTGCAGCGAGTTAAGCGATGATTGCCAGCGACGGTGGTACGAGGACGAGCAGCCGGTGCACACGGTGGCCCTGGACGGGTTCTGGATCGACAAGTACGAGGTGACCAATGCGCAGTACCAAAAGTGTGTGGAGGCGGGTGCGTGCCAGGCGCCGACGACGTGCAACTGGGGAGAGCCAACCTATGGAGAAGCGGATAAAGCTGACCATCCAGCAGTGTGTGTGGACTGGCAAGGAGCCCAAGATTACTGCGAGTGGGCTGGGGCGCGGCTGCCGACCGAGGCGGAGTGGGAATATGCAGCACGGGGGCCAGCCGGAAACGTGTTTCCTTGGGGGGATACGTTTGATGGCACGTTGGCCAATTCTTGTGATACAAACTGTACGCTTGATTGGAAACACACAGGCTACGACGACGGATACGAACAGACAGCGCCGGTGGGCAGCTATCCAGATGGGACTAGTTGGTGCGGGGCCGAGGACATGGCCGGCAACGTGTGGGAGTGGGTGAGCGATTGGTATGACTCGGACTATTACAGCGCATCGCCGGCCGAGAACCCAGGCGGCCCGAGTTCAGGCGAATATCGGGTGTCGCGTGGGGGCTCGTGGCGCGATGGATCTAACGGCGAGCTGCTTCTTGCCGCCTTTCGCTACTACAGCGGGGTTCCTTCGAATCGAACCAGCAATGTGGGGCTTCGTTGCGCCAGTGCGATCCGTTCGCCATAAATCGCGCCGAAAGCGCGGGGGAGAGGCGGCAAGGGAAACCTTGACAATATAGGTAAAGCCTGTGCCGAGCGATGCCTCTACACCCACCTGCGGCACTGCAGATGCTCTGGCATCCCCCGGCTTTGTCCCTTCGGCCTGGTCGCGGCCTATGACCACGAGCAACAGGAATCCCACCACGACAATGTACATGGACATTCTGGGGTTGCTCATCCTCGACCTCCCCTGAATGTGTCCGGCAATGGCCGGCCTACCGCCGCACCAGGACTGTAGGCAATGGTCGCGTCCGGCACGTCCGGCAGGCATGTACAAGGTAAAGGGGTCTCCTTCCGGCACGCTTCGCCGTCAAGGAAACATAGCTAGCCGAGCGGGGGCACTACGCCCAGCTGCTGCAAAAAGCCCATATAGTCTGCGTACTCGAACTCCTCGGCGATCTGGCCATCCACGATGCGGACGGCGACGCACTTTGCCATCCCTACCTCTTTGCCGGTGGGTGGGATCGGGAGCGTCTGCGACTGCCCGGTGTGCCTGGCCCGCCACGTGTAGCGATAGACGATGCGATTGCCCTCGCCAAGCATCTCGGCGTAAGTGATCTGCGCGTCCGAATAGGCGCTGCGGATACCTGCGACGTGTTCCTTCACCGCGTCGAGCCCTCGGACATCGGGCAGGGGCGGGCTGTGCAGGACACAGTCGGCGTGGTACAGCTCATCCATGGCATCGAGGTTGCCTTTGACCCACACTTCTCGGTTGGCCCAGCGGATTTTGGTCTTGAGTTCCTCTATCAACATGGATATCCTCCCTATCCAAGCGGCGGAACAACGCCGAGTTGCTGCAAGAATCCCAAATAGTCCGAGTGCTCGAACTCTTCGATGATTTTGCCCTCCTCAATGCGAACGACAACGCATCCAACCAGAGCCACCTCTTTGCCGGTAGGGGGAATCGGCATCGTTGGCGTGACTCCGGTGTGTTTGGCGCGCATGCTGTACTGATAGGCGATGGTGCTGCCCTCCCCAACCATCTGCTCGTAGACGAACTGGATGTCCGAGTAGGCACTGCGCATCCCTTCAATGCTTTCCTTGACCGCTTCGATCCCACTGGTCTTCGGAAAGGGAGGTCTGTGCCAGACATAGTTGGCAGCATACACGTCGTCAAGGGCATCCAGGTTACCCTTCAGCCACGCTTCCTCCCCGGCCCAACGAATTTTGGCTTTCATCTCTTCGAGTGACATTCGACGTTCTCCTTTTCTTTGTTCTGCAGGCGACTGCGCTCCCTCTGTGCCGGACATCAGGCCCGTTTGCTCACGCAAGAAGGCAAACAGTGCATCCAGGCTGCCAAAACCGAGCCGCTCGCCAGTCTGCGCGCGCTCGACCGATCCCCTCCAGGCGACTGTTTCACCCGTCATGCGCCACAGACGCAGCAGGTACGACAGGTAGTCAGGTTGCTGTGTCGTGTTCTCCGGCGTGTCGCTCATCGGTGCAGCCTCTTTCGGTACTGTGAGCAGTGTAGCACATCAGCGTTCGGAAAACGATCGCAGACCGCATGCGTGTGATGTGTGATTTGAGCACAGAGGGTTTTTGCTGTATGCTTGAGCATGAGGACGCACTCGCGCTCGATGGACCAGCCCGATGTCGATCCTTGCGTTCTATTGGTTCGCTTCCATCCTCTAGCGTCCGTCCGATCAGGTTCGTGCCCCAGGCGGGGGCAGGAGGAGAAAGGAATGGCCCATCTAGCCGCCCATTTGCTCGGCCCCCTTCAGCTGACCTTGGATGGGAGACCGGTAACAGGTTTTGAATCGGACAAAGCCAGAGCATTGCTCGCATACCTCATCGTAGAGACGGAACGGCCTCATCGCCGCGAAAGGCTGGCCGGGCTGTTGTGGCCCGACCGCCCCGAACGGGCGGCGCGTGCCAACTTGCGCCGCGTGTTGGCAAACCTCCGCCAGATCATTGGCGACCGCACGGCCGCACTACCCATTCTTGCCGTCACCCCGCAAACGATCCGGATCGACGTTGCGGGCCATTTCTGGAGCGACGTCGCTGCCTTTTCCACCCTTGGGTTGGCCCACCTGAGTGCTGATTCGCCACTGGCCCAGTCGGTCGTCGACGAGGCAGAAGAAGCAGCCGCCCTCTATCGCGGCGACCTGCTGGAAGGTTTCTCCCTCCACGACTGTGCGGCCTTTGAGGAATGGGTACTCGTGAACCGGGAACGATACCGCCGCCTAGTGATGCGTGTCCTTCGGCGACTGGTGGAGCACTATGGGCAATGTAATGATCGGCCTCGTGCCCTGTATCACGCCTGGCGGCAGGTGGAGTTGGATCCGTGGCTGGAGGATGCACACCTGCAGGTTATGCGCCTGCTGGCGCTCGATGGACAGCGGCGAGCGGCTCTTGCCCAATATGAGACCTGCCGGTACCTGTTGGTCGAAGAGTTTGGTGCCGAACCGACCGAGGAAACGACGAGGACGTACGAGCAGATACAGAATGGTGAATACCCCAGCACGGCCGAGTCTGCCAGATCGCCACGTGCGATCGCACTCGGCCTACAGCACAATCTACCCGTTCTGTTGGTTCCACTCATAGGTCGCGAGACGGAATTGGCCGAGACCGGCCGCTGCTTGCAGGATCCTGTCTGCCGACTGTTGACGCTGGTAGGCCCCGGCGGCATTGGCAAGACACACCTTGCCCTGGAAGCAGCCGCATCCCAACTCGACCGCTTTGCCCATGGCGTTTACCTGGTCCCGTTATTACCTCTTGCCTCAATAGAGGACATCGTACCCACCATCGCTCAAGCCGTCGGTCTCATCTTCCGCCAAGGAGCGGAGCCCCGGCAGCAGTTACTGGATCACTTGCGTGGGAGGCAGGTGCTGCTCCTCCTGGATGGTTTTGAATATCTGCTAGACGACACCGGCTGTCCAGAGCGCCGCCGAGAGCGGGCAGGTTCTGGGAGCGCCGTCAGGCTGGTGACCGAAATTCTGGAGGCTGCACCTGAAGTCAAGATCATGGTTACCTCACGTTCCAGGCTCCAGGTACACGGAGAACACGTCCTGACCATTGGAGGCCTGGATCTGCCTTCGCAGCGAGCACCGACCGACGCGGCGGATTCGGGCGCGGTCCAACTGTTTCAGAGCGGTATGCGCCGGATCCGCCCGAACCTGAAGCTGACGCCGTCCGACCTGAGCGCAATCGCCCGTATCTGCCACCTCGTGGCCGGCGTGCCTTTGGGGATCTTGCTGGCTACTGCCTGGATAGAAACCCTCACCCCCGCCGCCATCGCGGATGAGATCGCCCGCGGGTTCGACTTTTTGAAAAGCGACGGCAGCGATCTGTTGGCAGCAGGTACGCTCGGGGGCGAGCGGCAGAGCAGCCTGCGCGCTGTTTTTCTGCACTCGTGGAGATTGCTCACGGCGCAGGAACAAGAAGCATACCAAAAGTTATCTGTGTTCTGTCACGATTTTACCTACGAGGCAGCACGGCAGGTTGCAGGCGTCACGTTGTCCGACTTGAAAACCCTGGTCGACAAGTCAATGCTCCAGCCCAAACGAACAGCGCGTTATGCAATGCATGGGCTATTGCGCTACTATGCGGCAGAAAAGCTTGCTCAGGCGCCCGAGCTGGAGCGTGCGATCCGTGACCGTCACGCCGCTTACTATGCCACGCTGCTGCACGGATGCACGGAGCACCTGAGGGGTCCCCGCAGACGGACGGCTTTGAGGCAAATAGGACAGGCGTTCGACAATACACGTACAGCGTGGGACTGGGCAGTCGAGCGCGTCCACGCAGAGTGGTTGGGGCAAGCGGTAGATGGGCTGGGACGTTTCTTCGAGTGGCACGGCCGCTACGCCGAAGGAGAAGTCGCTTGCCAGGCAGCAGCAAAGGCGCTTGAGACCTTGGATACCGAACGGGAAGTGCAGGTCCGCGCCTGGGTACTGGCCTGGCAGAGCCTCTTTGCCGAAAGGCTGGGGCACTTGGACGTCGCGGAAGGCACGGCGCGCCAGAGCCTGGCTGTTCTGGAGGGCCCTTCGCTTGCCGAACTTGACACGCGCCCCATCAGGGCGTTTGCCCTACAGCAGGCGGCCAGGGCCGCGCTTCACACCGATCTCGGACAGGCCCGGCAACTGGGTGAACTGAGCTTGGACCTTTACCAGGTGCTCGGTGAGCAGTGGGAAACAGCCGGCGTGCTGGATGAACTAGGTTGGACGGCATCGCTCTCGGGTGACTATGGTTCAGCACGATGCTTCTACGAGCAAAGCCTGAAGCTCCATCAGGGGCTGGGCGATCCGCGAGGAGTCGCATTTGCACTTGGCGCCTTGGGATACACGCTCTTTCACCACGGGCAATTTGCAGAGGCAGAACGCCTGGTACGACAGAGCATCGCAAGCCGCAAGGAGATCGCAGACTGGGCGCAGGCTGCCGAAGACCTCTTTGTGCTCGGCCTGACGCTGGTGTGGCTTGGCAAGCTGGCAGAGGCGCACTCCCTGCTGGAAGAGTCGATCGCTTCATACAATGCCATGGGCGCCCTTGCCGAAGTCGCCAGGTTGTACGCCGTTCTGTCCCAGATAAAAGCGCTGCAGGGATCATACGAGCAAGCACGTGCTTTGGCGCAGACCTGTCTGTCTATGGCGCAAGAATCCGGCTCCTGGCGTGAGATCGGCATTTGTTTATGGGTCCTGGGCGGCGTCGCGACGGCGGAAAGGGCGTATACTCTGGCCCAAGCCTGGCTCCAGGAAAGCGTAACTGTCTTGGAAAAGGTAGGCTTGCCCGATGTCTTGGGCGCCGCTCTGGCCACCGCAGGATACGCCGCCTGGGGGGCAGGCCAGTGGAACCAGGCCAGGGAGTTCCTGGTACAAGCCCTGGATACTGCGCATAGAACGGGCTCGCGGGGAGCGTATCTGTTGGCACTCCCTGGCGTAGCCCTGCTGATGATCGGTCGCGGGGAGCTCGAACGCGCTATCGAACTATACGCCCTTGCTACGTGCCACCCACTCGTAGCCACTGCACGCTGGTTCGAGGATATCGCGGGCCGGTATGTCATCAGCGCCTCGGCCGACTTGGCGCCGGATTTGGTATCGGCAGCACAGAACCGCGGCCGGGCACGTGACCTGGATCGTACGGTGCAGGAAGTAATGACCGAGTTGGACAAGGAGTTGCGATAGGTACGGAACTGACAGATCTGATGGTCGCAGCTTTGGTGTAGAGTGCACCGTGCTTTCGCTGCTTGACGGAACACTGCCGAATCCCTGTGCCCAGCAGCCCTGGACCATCTCAGAGATGGTGTGATGCCTACTCTTGGATTTATGCAGTTTCGCCGTTTTCATCCCTTGTGGTACAGTTGGGTTAGGAAAGTTCAAGTCCCGCAAGGGTGGCGACATGGCGTGCATTCGAGGTCCCTTGGGGCATGTGTCGCCACAACTTGGTCGACGATGCAATGGAACACGCCCTTCGCCGGTATGGGTAAGACAAAGACAACAGAACATAGCAGGCCAGTGGTTGATGGCCTGTTTTCTTGATTCCCTCTCGCACAGCCCATCACCCCCAGCCTGCAATTAACCCCCTAAATAGCACGTTCGGGTGATGACACTAATACCACTTTGCCGGTATGCTGGGGGCGCAAGACTTGATCCATCTCGGAGGTAGTCAAAGAGGAGAGGGCACGATGATCAGCAACGAGAAGAATCCAACCAGACGGCGTCAGCACGCTTCCCTGTTGTTCGCCACGGCGATCTTGGTCCTGACAGCATCAGGCCTGGTTGGCTGTGGCCCGTCGGCTGAAGAGCTAGAAGCGGTTGACTATACCCCGTTACGAGGGGATGGCTGGGAGGTGTCCACGCCCGCAGAGCAGGGACTGGATCCGATGCTTGTGGCGGAGCTGTACTACAACGCGGCTAAACTGGAGAGGCTGTATGGACTGCTGGTGGTCAAGGACGGAAATCTGATCGCTGAGAAATACTTCAATGAAGGATCCGTTGCACAGAAAGCTCGAGTGCAGTCGGCGACAAAGAGTGTGACTTCGGCCCTGGTCGGGATTGCCCTGGATCGAGGGTGCCTGTCCAGCGTGGGACAAAAGATGCTGGATTTCTTTCCGGAAGTTGCGGGCCAGATCACGGATCCGAGGAAGGGGCAGATCACGATCCGGGACATGCTGCAAATGCGCGCCGGATTCCCCTGGGAGGAGAGCCATCCTGATCTCTGGCAAGGACTCCTGTCGGGCCGCTATCTGCCCCTCATAGAAGCATTTCCACTCACCGCCGATCCGGGCACCGCGTTCCAGTACAGCAATCTGACGTCCAACTGGCTGGGCATCATTGTCGACCGGACGTGTGGTACGAATCTCAAGTCGTACGCTGAGGAGAATCTCTTCCTGCCGATCGGCGTGGAGGCGGGCGAGTGGGGCACGGACTGGGACGGCCACAGCAACGGCTGCGGGGATCTCCACCTGACGGCACGGGATATGGCCAAGTTCGGCCTGTTGTACCTCAATGACGGTGAGTACGAGGGTGACCAGATCATCCCTGCTGACTGGGTGCATGATTCCCTGCGAACCTATTCGGAGGATGCCTGGGGTAACATCGGCCGTTTCCGTGACATCGGGTATGGCTATCACTGGTGGTCCGCCAGGGCAGGTGACCATCCTGTCAGCTTTGCGTGGGGACACGGCGGACAGTTGATTGTCCTCGTGGATGACCTCGATCTGGTTGTCGTCACGACTGCCGATCCGTTCCACCTGCAGCACGACGACCAGTCGTGGAAGCACGAAAAAGCGACCATCAGCCTGGTGGCGGATTTCGTCGCATCCTTGCCAACCGAGTGACGGGCCGGCCAAAGTCTGTCAGGAGGAGAATGGGCCCTTGATGCATCCCGGATAGGAGCTGAAGGTCATGTCAGAGACTCAGAGCGTCAAAGAGTACGAGAGAAAAGTCACGGCGGCGGAGCGATTCTTCGCACGCTCGCCCTTTGCCATTGTCACCATGGTCCTTCGTATCAGGGGCCTTGTCTCGGAGGAGATGCTGAGGCGCGCTGTGACCAGGGTCCAACAGCGCCATGCGCTCCTCAGGGTCCGGATCGAAACCGATGCTGAGCACGCCTCGTGGTTTACATCTGAAGGCGTCCAGGAGATCCCCATCGGGATCGTCCCCAGGGAATCCGAGGATGACTGGATCGAGATCCATGCTCAAGCATCCAGGGTGCCGTTTGAATTCGAAACGCATCCAGCCATCCGGTTTGTCCTGGTTCAATCTCCTGAGCTATCCGAGTTGATCATCCTCTGCCACCACATCATCTGCGATGGGATGTCTTTGGCCTATCTTGCCCGCGACTTGATGGTGCATCTTGGCGAGCCGGCCCGCGAGGTCGAGGTGCTCCCCGCTCCACCGCCCATTGACCTGGACAACCTTCCGGGTGATGTTTCTCAGCCGGGCCTGGTCAAGTTCCTCATCAGCCGGATGAATCGCAAATGGGCCAAAGAAGCCGTATTCTTTGACCAGGAAGACTACAGGGTCCTGACCGCAGCCTACTGGGCTCACTACCACCATGAACTGTTCTCCATCGAACTGTCGGAGGCGGAGACCTCTGCCCTGGTCGCCCGGTGCAGAACAGAGAGGGTGACGGTGAACTCTGCCCTCACGGCCGCCTTTTCCGGCGCACAGAGCTTCGTGCAAGGTGAGCAGCCCTACCATGCCAAGACCGTGATCGCCGCCGACCTGCGCGATCGGCTTCCGCACTCCCCAGGGGAAGGGATGGGCATGTATGCCGGGGGTGTGGAGCTGAAACTTGGGTACAACCACAAGCGAGGCTTCTGGGAGAATGCGCGCCAGTTCCACAAGCGAATCCAGCCGGCGTTCACCGACAAGAACTTGTTCAGCGCGATCCTCAATTGGCTCTACCTGGATCCGACGATCTCTGAGGCGATGAACTTCAAGAAACTGGGTGGGCTCGTCCCCGCGGATTCCGCCAGATATGAGAAGCTGTCCGCCTTTGGCGAGAGAGACGATGTGGTCTTGAGGCTTCTGCAGCGGGACAAGTTGGACACGCTGGAGACGAAATACTGGGGCACGGCCGTCACCAATCTCGGCCGGCTGGACTTCCCAAGGACGTACGGCACGCTCCAGTTGGACCGCTTGATCATGCAGCCGGGCGGTGGCATCCCCTTGGCGAACGCCAACCTGGTGCTGGGCGCGGTGACCTGCTCCGACAAACTCAGCTTGGTCGTGGAATATGCTGAACAAGCGGTCGGGTCCGCGACGATGGAAAAGATCAAAGAGAAAGCAACGGAGTACTTGCTTGAACAGTAGATGGTGAGGGAAGGCCTGGCCTGCGCACCAGAGCGTTCTTGAGAGTTCCGGCGTATAAGAAGATCGACAGAGGTGCCAATAAGTATGACGAACAAGCAGACAATACTGGTTGCTGGAGCTACCGGAAACATCGGGGGAGGTGCTGCGCTTGCACTGGCAAAACGTGGCGCTCAAGTTGTATTGCTCGGGCGTAGGCCCGAAACATTGGAAGCCAGGGCGGATTCTATCCGTGTCGTTCTATCTGAAGCCCAGATCGAGTACCGGGATACGGACATTGCCACGTTGGTTGTGGACTTCTCTGACATGAAATCTGTGAGGCTCGCGACCGCGGAGGCTATGGACCGGTTCCCGAAGATGCACGGACTGGTGCTATCTGTTGGCGCCCTGATCCAAAATGGTCCGAACATCTTGCCCAGCGGTCATGAGGTGATGTTTGCCACGAACGTAATGGGGCCATTCCTCTTCACCCTGCTGCTGTTAGGGAGGCTGGAGCAATCAGACGGCTTGGTCCTCCATGTCGTGAATCCGTCCTACAAAGAGATCGACTGGGATGATCTGGAAAGCATCACAGATCACAAGACGGAGACCGCCTACGAAAGGACCAAGACCATGCACCGAGTGATCGCTGGGGAGTTGGCTCGGCGCTATGCCGGCAGGATCTCCTCGGTGGCATTCAATCCTGCGTTCATCATCGACAAGTCAGACCCGGAGTTGGAGAAAAGGTGGCCAACCGGATTCCTGGGTCTCTTGTGGAAGATATTGGCGATGCTCATGGCAAAGCCACCTGCGGTCGCGGGTGAACCCATCGCCGATCTAATGCTTTCCTATCCAGATCGCAGTGCGATCAATGGAGCCCTGTTCAAGCTGGACAAGCGCGTCGAAAAACCCGACAGGGCCATGAATGACGAGGTACTAGGGAAGAGGTTGTGGGATGAGTTGGTTGTAGTGACAGAACCAACGCCTGCATAAAGACCGACACTCCCCTGGCGATCCTCATTGGGATGTGATATGGCAAAGGTCCGCGGCAAGATGCGAACTGGCAGGACGATCCTATGTCAGCGGGAGTGCTGAGATGAAGCAACTCGAAAAGAGCCGGATCGTAGGCTGGATCGCGGTGGGCTTGTCCACCATCATCACCTGCTTTTGGGCCTTCTGGGGCATTATCGAGAACTTTCACGAGGGCTGGTATTTTGAGTCCTTGCCATCGAACCTGGGATTGATGTTGGTGCAATACCTGAGCCCGATGCTTCTCTTCCTGGGCGTCACGCTGGTTTCGATTTTCTGGCCGCGGGTCGGCGCCGGCCTGCACGGCGTTTTGGCCCTGGGGGTTGCCTGGTTCTTTGAAGGGTTGACCAACCCGGTCACGCTCCTCCTCAGCCTGCCGCTGATCGGGCTGGGTCTGCTCTATTGGTACGGTCGCCCCCAGCCGCGCAAGCTAGCCGCCTCCCTGGCCGTGGGACTGCCCCTCCTGACGCTCACCCTTTCCGGCATAGAACCGGTCCTGCGGGTGTCCCAACGCCTGGGTGATGGCAGTCTCCAGGCCAGGCTGGTACATGGAAACGGGGTGGATCTGATCTGGGCACCGGAGGGCCCGGGGTGGCCGCGTGACGGGACAGACTGGGTTGAGGCACAGCAGGTGTGCGCATACCTTGACAAAGATGGCCTCACTCTGGCCCCCGTGGCACAGCACACCTGGCGCTTGCCGACGGTGGACGAAGCTGTACGTTCCATGGCTCGCCACGGGCAGAACAGCGGTGGCGTATGGGATGCAGGATCGGCCAAGGCCACCTACGAAACGAAGCCTGACAAAGAGTCTCCGCTGTGGGATGTGCACTCCCAGGTGATCTACTGGTGGACGGCGACCGAGACAGATAGAGAGCATGCCTACATCATCGTCTATGATGGGGAGGTGTGGCCAAGAGCAAAGAGTTTCGGTCCGGCATACCTGGGCTTCCGATGTGTAAAGCCATCGCCAGCCGATTGACCTGGATGGCCGTCCGGTCCCTGTGACCAAACCCTGAGGTTTGCCCTAGTCATATAGCATTCGCTTGAAACGAGCTTGGAGGCAAGGCATGAAAGCAATCGTATGCAACAAATACGGATCACCGGATGGTCTTCAGCTCAAAGAGGTGCCAAAACCTGCTCTCGAAGATGATAAGGTCCTCGTAAGAGTTCACGCTGCATCCTTGAATGCTGCCGACTTGGAAACCCTGAGAGGGGTGTTCATCGTGCGCATAGCGGCGCCTTTCAGACCCATGCACAAGATCCTCGGATCCGACATTGCCGGGCAGGTCGAAGCGGTTGGCAGAAACGTGGTGCAGTTCCAGCCGGGCGATGAGGTCTGGGGGGACCTGTCTTTTCCGCATGGTCTTGGGGCCTTTGCCGAGTACGTATCAGTGTCGGAAGAAGCCTTGGCGCCGAAACCGGCCAGCATGACGTTCGAGGAAGCAGCCACCTACCCTCAAGCGGCAATCGTCGCCCTGCAGAGCCTTCGAGACAAAGGACAGATTCAGCCAGGTCACAAGGTCCTGATCAATGGCGCAGGTGGGGGAATGGGGACCTTTGCGGTTCAGCTTGCCAAGTACTTTGGGGCGGAAGTGACTGGCGTGGACAGCACGAGGAAACTGGACATGCTGCGTTCGATTGGTGCAGACCATGTCGTTGATTACACGCAAGAAGATTACACCCGAAGCGGGCAGCGCTATGACCTGATTCTTGATGTTGCAGCCTATCGCTCGGTATTCGATTACAGGCGTGCTTTGAGTCCCGCGGGGATCTTTATGATGGTCGGCGGTTCAGTGGCTACCCTGATCCAGGTCGTATCCCTGGGAACTTTGGTCTCGAGGCGCGGGAGTCAGAGAATTGGTCTCAATGCGTGGGAACCAAACAACAGAGAGGATCTGGCGTTTTTGGCAGAGCTTTTCGAGGCCGGCAAGGTCGTGCCGGTGATAGATAGACGGTACCCCCTACGTGAGGTCCCTGAAGCTCTGCGCTATCTTGAAGAAGAACCCCACCTGGGAAAGATTGTCATCAGAGTGGTTCCTAGCGACGAAACCTGACACAGCGCTGCACCAGCCGCTATTCCGCTGCTCTCCGTAGCCGTCGGTGAGCCTGGTCGTTAGCTACCGCTATTGCGCATAGCACACCAGTGGCAGTGCGCAAGCACTGCCACCCAACACCTCCCGTATGTACCCGTCACGAAACCTGACCAGCTGCAGGAGCTAGCCGACGTCTCGGCCCTCGACTTTCTGACACGCTACCACCTGCCGCAAGGTCTTTTCTCCTACCTTCTCTGCGTGTATGCCGAAGGATTTTTCGAGACCTCTGCCGACCGGATCAGCGCCGCGGCCATGGTGCAGGCGATACAACAGACTACCCGCCAGGGGGGTGGCCGGTACTATCAAGGGGACGTTGGAGCCGTTTTTCAGGCACTCACCGGCGCGGTCGAGCGCTTCGGCGGCACCGTCCTCTTTCAGACACGCGTGGAGAGGATCCTGGTGGAACAAGGCCAGGTGGGGGGGATTGTCGCCGACGGCGTCACATACAGGGCACCCATCGTCGTGAGCAACGCCGGTATCCAGCCGACGGTCCTGAAACTGATCGGTGGGCAGCACCTGGATCCCGCCTACGTCGAATGGGTCAGGAACCTGGAATTGAACCTGGCCTGCGTTGGCTATCGCTGGATCCTGGACAAGCCGGTGTCTGGGCAAGGCGTTGCGCGAATTGATGGGCGAAAATATCCTGCTCATCGGCTCGGGCTTCTCATTTCACAACCTGAACGCGTTCTTTGGACAGACTGCTGGCGCGCCCGACGCAGCAAACGACGCCTTCCAAGACTGGCTGATCGAGACGTGCGCCGGGCCGCTGTCTCCGTCGGAGTGTGAACAACGCCTGATCGAATGGGAGCAAGCACTGTCAGCTCGCTACTGCCACCCCCGCGAGGAGCATCTATTGCCCCTTCACGTGTGCCTGGGGATGATGGGCAGGCCTGCCGCGGTGGCCTTTGACGACCAAATCCTGGGTAAGCGCGCCGTGGCTTTCTTGTGGAGATGAACGTGACCGGCCCGTTCAGCATTTGGGCGGGGGTGCCACATTGCCCATGGGGTCAGCCTGCCAAATGAGCGCGAGGCCACCAAGATTGTCAAACTCGGCGATGAACCGCATCACGAGGTATTCAACGAGCCAAGACGCCAACGTGTGCCAACAGATGTAGCGCTGTGGCTCGCTGCGCACCTCTAACTGGTCGTCCTTGGCGTAAACCAACCCTACATTTCTAACTTCGGACCAGCAAAAGTGGCGACATGGCGTGCGTTCCAGGTCCCTTGGGACCCATTCGTGCTGACTAACCGCTCTTGCCGCGGACATGGCTTTTCAGCCAGCCCACCCACCTCCAAAAAGGCCAACGGCGCGGTCTCGGCTCGGGAGCTTTGGGCTCACTAGGTGCCGGCTCAACCGTGATAGGCGGTCCAATGGCAACACCAGAGGCCAGCAGAGCGAAGGCTCTCTCGAAAAGGAGTCGTTGGTACGAAGACACTTGCCCGAGGGGATCGTTCACCCAAACTCGCCGGTCGTTATAGCCCACTACCACAATGGCATGCTGCCCGTCGATGGCCGGCACCACATCACCCTGAGGGCTAAACCAATGCCACTTTCTAGTCGTGGTTCGTCCTCTGCAGGGGACGATCACGATGGGAACCTGCCCCCTATCCAGAGTCGTGTAAACGTGATCCACCTGATCAAACACCTCCGCATGCAGTCCGATCTTGGTCGCTACTTCTGCAATGCCAGGTCCGTAGACACCGTATCCCCATCCATTGCGCCTTGCCCTCCAAGGATTCTGGTGCATACCGCCATGATACAACTGCCAGCCGCGAATGTTGCCCGGGAAGATACGGCTCGCGTCAGCCCAGATGAGCTTCTCGTTCTCAAATCTTGGCTGAGCGACATCCCTCGGCAGGATCTGAACCAGTTCACCCTCGGAACGAATGACCTTCAGGTAGTGAGCGGCCATTCGGAGTGATGCCATTTCGCAGCTCAATGAGCGTTGTTGGCGAAAGTGTGGCACAGCGAGGTGTACCCGGTCAGCCACTTCCGATGCAACCGTTGGAGGGGGCGCGAGCTCGCGGCTTCTGAGAGTGTAGACTCCGAACCAGGGTCTGGACATTACATTTTGGGTCATTTTCTGTCCTAACTCCCCTTTAGTGTCGTTAACAGCCTTATTATACCGATTCCATAGTATTTGTCAAGTCTCACTTTTGGCTCCCGCAAGCTGCCAGCAATATCCTGTCCTGGGCAGGAATGCCGATTCGTGCAAGCAGGTCTGCGGTTGACGCACACCCGGTGGTTGGGAGTTGATGTTTTCACCCCTTGGGTGTATCATATCAGCCGATGCGGCTGACGCTCAGACCGTTGGGCGCCACCCAAGTTCATGGCCCAGGGGAAGGTGTTGCGTGACGAAATCTCAAGAAACCACAGGAACTTTCCGGAACGGTCTGCCCTACAATCGGCTCGGTGATGGACCTCGGGTCCTCGTCGTCTTTCAGGGGCTTGCATTCGAGAACAAGCCACTCACCGGACTCGCGGCCCGGCTGATGCTCAGCACGTACAGCTTCTTGCGGCAGATGTACACGACGTACGTCGTGACCCGCAAGCCAGGGTTGCCTGATGGCTACTCGATGCAGAACATGGCGGACGACTATGCTGTGATGATCTCAGAAGAATTTGGAGGTCCGGTTGACGTGATTGGCACTTCGACCGGCGGCTCCATCGCCCAGCATTTTGCCGCCGATCATGCCCACCTGGTTCGCAGGCTGGTACTCCACGCCAGCGCCTACACCCTGGGGGAAACTGCCAAAGAGGTGCAGATGCGCGTGGGACACCTGGCAGACCAACGAAAATGGAGGGAGGCCAGTGCTGTCCTGTTGGGCTTTATGATGTCCCCCAGCCGGTTCGGCAAACTCACTGCGGCGATTGGTTCGCGCTTGATGTCTGCCACGGCGCCCGACGATCCCTCAGACCTGATCATAACGGTCGAAGCAGAAGACAAGCACGACTTTCGAGATCGCCTGGCTGAGATCAGGGCCCCGACGCTGGTGGTAGCGGGCGCTCGAGACCCTTTCTACACTGAGACGCTGCTCCGTGACACGGCCGCAGGCATCCCGAACGCCAGGCTCATCCTCTATGCGGACAAGGGCCATGCCCCTGCTGGAAAACAGTTTGAGCGAGATGTGATCAATTTCTTGCAAGAGGATGTGCCCGGAACGCCTGACCTGCGAGAAGAGAACTGGTCGACAGCACCGTAAGGAGAAACATGATGTCAGACCACATCTCGACATACTGAGATCCTGAGGAATGACAATCTCACTTTTGAGGACAAAGCTATACATTCCTCCCATCCGATCGGAACTCGTGTCACGCCCGCGCTTGATCGAACGGTTGGACGCAGGACGTCACCGCAAGCTGACGCTCATCTCCGCCCCCGCTGGCTTTGGTAAAACGACGCTGCTCAGCGAGTGGACGACACGGCTTACAGACCGGGCAGCGTGGCTTTCCCTGGATAAGGAGGACAATGACAAAGTGCGCTTCTGGACCTACGTGGTTGCCGCACTCCAGACGGTGCACGCCGGCTTGGGCCAGGATGCGCTACAGCTCCTCCAGGGGCACCAGCAGCCTGCCACGCAAGCTATTGTGACCAGATTGCTCAACCAAGTCACATCTCTTTCTCAGGGGGTTATATTTGTCCTCGACGACTACCACCTTATCTCCGACCCGACCATCCATGAGGGGATTGCTTTCCTGCTGGAGCACCTGCCCCCACAAATGCACGTGGCAATTTCCACCCGCGCTGATCCTCCGCTCCCTGTCCACCGCCTTCGCGCTCGCGGCCAATTGACCGAGCTGCGGTCCGACGACCTGCGCTTTACCGCCGGCGAGGCAGCAGCCTTTCTCACCGCCGCGATGGGTTTGGACCTGGCAAGGGAGGACGTCGAAGTGCTCGAGGCCCGCACCGAAGGCTGGGTCGTGGGACTGCAACTTGCCGCCCTCTCCCTCCAGGGCCGGGCCGATGCCCATGAGTTCATTACCGCCTTCAGCGGGGGGCACCATTACGTGCTAGAGTATTTGACGGAAGAGGTTATGCGCCGCCAACCGGAACCGGTACAACGCTTTCTGGTGCACACATCCATCTTGAACCGCCTGTGTGGGCCGTTGTGCAACGCCGTTACAGGCGGGAATGATGGTGAGGCCAAGCTGGCACACCTCCGGCAGCGCAACCTGTTCATCCTGCCATTGGACGATGAACACCACTGGTACCGCTACCATCACCTGTTCGCCGATCTGCTTGGCAATCTCTTGCGAAAGGAGTGGCCACAGGAGTATATCCAGGAACTGCACCTCCGCGCCTGCGAGTGGTACGAGGAAAACGAGTCGATCCCTGAGGCGGTAGACCATGCCCTGGCTGCCGCAGCCTTTCAGCAAGCTTCGGAACTAATCGAACGAACTGCCTGGGCAATGCTGGTGCGGGGTGAAGTGACAACACTGCTGCATTGGCTACATGCTCTACCCGATGAAGTGGCCAACTCCCGTTCAGAGCTTGTAATCCTGCTCGCCTGGGCCTTGGCTCTCGCAGGCCAGTTGGACGAAGCCGATTCGAGTCTGTCGAGCGTCAATGTTCGGTACGCGCCCGGCGATGTGGCCGCAATCCGGGGCTACGTAGCCCATCACCGCCGGGACACTGTTCAGGCGATCGAGCGTTGTCAGGAGGCATTGAGACTCCTGCCCGAGGAGCAATGGTTTCCTCGCGGCGTCGCGGCTGTGATCCTGGGAACCACTCGTCTGAGATCAGGGGACCCTGTGGCAGCAAGCCAGGTGTTAGCCAAGGCCGTTGAGCTTGGTCAGACAGCCAGCTTGACGTACCTGACCATGATCGCAATGACTGGGTTGGGTGAGGCACAGGAGATGCAGGGGCTTCTTCGCCAAGCAGTTCAGACCTTTGGGGAAGCGCTGCAACTAGCATCTGAACACTCTACCGAACCCGTGCCCTTTGCTGGTATGACCTATATAGGGCTCGCTGGGCTCCTGTATGAGAGAAACGATCTTGACGAAGCGATGCGCTGTGTGACGAAAGGTATAGAGCTGAGCGAGCAAGCGAGGAGTATCGACACCCTTGAAGATGGCTACTTGAATCTTGCGCTGTTGCACCGAGCACTGGGGAATCCCGCCGCGGCGCTCGAGGCCATCCAGGAAGTGGAGAGTGCGGCGCAGAGAGACGGACACAGCGATTGGCTGGCGATCGCCTGCGCGATCCGGTCTCAGTGGTGGCTCCAAGAAGGAAACATAGCAATCGCATCTCGTCGCGCGCAGGAAAGCCGGTTGCATGCACGTGACGGGACCGATCGTGTCCGCGAGTTCGGGGCGATAGCGGTAGCAAGAGTGCTCGTCGCCCGAGCTTTGTCCGGAGGGGCGGCCCGTTCCGATGAGGCCATTCAGGCCTCGAGATCGCTAGCAGGGCTACTCCAAACAGCGGAGGCGGCAATGCGAACGGGAAGCATGATCAAGATCCTGGCGCTGCAGGCATTGGCATACCAAGCTCAGAGCGACATGGACCAGGCGATGTCAACGTTGGAGCGAGCGCTGTCTCTCGCCGAGCCGGAAGGGTTTGTGCGTACCTTTGTTGACGAAGGTGCGCCGATGGCAACGCTGTTGCAGCGAGCAGCCGCCCGTGGCATCGTTCCGCAGTACGTGAGCGGACTACTGGCCACCTTTGGGGCAGAAGGGATGGAGATTGCCACTGCATCCTCGCCCCCAAGCACCCCTCCCCTCGTCGAGCCACTGACCCCGCGTGAGCTAGAGGTCCTGCATCTGCTCGGCCAGGGATGCTCCAACCGGGAGATCGCTGAAGCTTTGGTCATCACCCTCAACGGCGTCAAAAAGCACACGAGCAACATCTACGGCAAGCTGGGGGTGCACAGCCGAACCCAGGCCGTGGTGCGCGCCCAGGAACTGGGTCTCCTCTAAAAGGTACCCACCCCCGATCCTTTTGACTACACCTTCGGGTAGTCCTTTCTCCGCACGAATTCCCGAAAAGACTACACTTTGCGGTACCGACAAACCAACCTCCGTCGGCTATACTACAGTCAGTAAATCACTGGGGCGACGAGGCAGGTGGGTTCGATGCGCACACCCGTGTTCTACAAAATCCGAGTGGAGGGTCACATAGGTGATAGCTGGTCTTCCTGGTTCGAGGGCATGACCATCCGCCACGAGGAGAGCGGCCAGACCATCCTCAGCGGAACGTTGGTTGACGAGGCTGCACTGCACGGGGTGCTCATGAAAATCCGCGATCTGGGCCTGCCGCTCGTCGAGGTAAAAAGAGAGGAGCAGACATGAACTATAAGAATGTCATCGTCGCAAAGAGAGGCGGCCCGGAAGCGCTCCAGGTCGTGGAGAATGACCTGCGACCCCCCTCAGCCGGACAGGCGAGAGTGAAAATCCTGGCCACGCCGGTGTGCCAGGACGATATCGCCGCTCGCGTTGGCAACCGGCCTTTTCTGCCCAAGCTACCGTTCGTGCCAGGGTATGCCATGATCGGTGTCGTCGATGCCATTGGCAAAGGTGTGACCAAGGTCGCGGTGGGAGACCGCGTCGGTGCGCTGACGAACTATGGGAGCTACGCCGAGTACATCTATTGGGACGAAGGGAAGCTCGTCCGCGTTCCCGCGTCCCTGGACCCAGCGGAAGCTGTAACGCTTGTCCTGAACTACCTGGTTGCATACCAGGTGCAGCACCGGGTAGCACAGGTAAAGTCTGGTGACAAGGTCCTCATCGTCGGCGCAAGTGGGGGCGTGGGCACCGCTTTCCTGCAACTCGGCAAGCTAGCCAACTTGACGATGTACGGGCTGGCATCCAGGAGCAAACATCACGTCCTGGCCAAATACGGGGCGACGCCGATCGACTACCGCACCCAGGATTTTGTGGAGGTGATCCGTCAAGCGGAACCGGATGGCATCGATTTCGTGTTCAATGGCATGGCTGACGAATACCTAAAGCGGGGACTGGCCGTGCTGCGGCGGGGTGGTAGCCTGGTGCATTATGGTGGTCCGGAAAGTTTTTCAGGCTTTCTACGTCTTATGATCAAGTTCGTCTGGTTCAACCTCCTGCCAAACGACAAGTCGATCAAAGGCTATGGAACCCATCGCGTAGAGCAGCAGCTTGTCGCGGAAGATTGGTCCGTACTTTTTGAGCTGCTGGAAGAGGGCAAGATCAGGCCGATCGTCGCTGAAACGTTCCCCATCCTGGAAGCAGCCAAAGCCAATGCGCTGCTGGAGAGCGGGCAGGTCACTGGCAACATCGTTCTGTTGGCGCCAGAACTGCTTTAGCCTTGGCGGTTTCCCAACCAATCATCAGTTGATACAAGGAGTTGAAAATGAGCACTACGCAAGTAAGAGTTGCAGGCACTGGATTGCTTTTTGTGTTGATCTTTCTTTCCGGGCTCTGGGTAAGCGGGTCGGGAAAGCCTTACAACACGCTCCCCTTTTCCATCCACAAACTGGTCGGGCTGGCGGCAGGTGTTTTTCTGGCGGTGATCGTGTACAAAACGCACCAGGTGGCACCGATTGGTCTGATCCAGATCGCCGCCATCGTGGTCACCGTGCTGTTGTTTGTCGGCACCGTTGCGGCTGGCGCTCTGCTGAGCATCGACAAGCCGATGCCGGCGGTCGTGCTGAAGCTGCATCAGATCATCCCGGTTCTCACCGTGCTGTCGACTGCCGGAACCTTGTACCTCTTGCTGCGCGGCAGGTAGCAAGAGCTTGTCCTGTGGGAGAGAACCTGAGGAAGATTGGGTTGGGAGGGTTCAACCCCTGCGAGGGTGGCGAGGAGATCCCCACCCAGAAGCCCTTTGGCGGGTTGGTAGCGGCGGTTCCAGTTCGCATCTGACGAGACACAACTTGACAAGCTCCCTCTTGGGATGTAGAATGCGACCTGGTGGTCATGTGACTACCAGGTCATTCTTACAGGTTTTTGTGATGCCGCAAGATACGTTTTTCAACTTGCCCGAGGATAAGCGCACTTTGATTTGCCAGGCTGCCATCGGCGAGTTTGCCGCACATTCATTCGCCCAGGCCAGCATCAACCGCATTGTGGCCAGTTCCGGTATCGCAAAAGGTAGCTTTTACCAGTACTTTGAAAACAAGAATGACCTGTTCCTGTACCTGGTACAGTTGGTCGAGGAGGAAAAGCTCAAATATCTGGCACCTGTCGTCCGCAATCCAGAGCGACATGACTTTTTCACATTGCTGCGAGAATTGTCTCGGTTGAGTGTTCAATTTGCAGTAGAGCATCCGCAATATGCTGAATTCAGCAAGAAACTGCGGGCGAGCAAGGGGACGTCCATTCATAAAGAAGTCACGGAGCACATCACGTCATCCGGGCTTGGATTCTTTGAAACCTTGCTGGAGAACGCCATCACAAAGGGTGAAATCAGAGCCGATATTGATGCCAAGATGCTCGCTTACATGATCACCTCAATGTATGATCCTTTTATTGAATACTGTCTTGAACATTGTGATCCCGAATACGATGGGGAAATGATGGAAACGATCGACAGATTTCTAGATTTTCTCAGGCACGGCATTGGTGAGAAGCATAGCGCCGAGCCATCAAAATAGGAAACTCGTTTTCATGCGAATGGAAGCCAATCAAAGGGAGTGCCGCCATGGGTATCATTGAAGTCGACCATCTGACCAAGTATTATGGCAAAGCCCGGGGCATCATTGATGTCTCATTTCACATGGATGAGGGGGAGATTTTCGGTTTCATCGGGCCAAACGGGGCGGGTAAATCAACCACGATCCGATTGCTCTTGTCTCTGATATATCCTACCAGCGGCAGTGCCACGATCTTTGGCAAGGACTGCATCAAGTATGGGCCTGAGCTCAGGCAAGAAATCGGGTATTTGCCCTCCGAAGTTTTCTACTACGAGCGGATGAAGGTCATTGACCTGCTCAAATACTCGGCCAGCTTTTACAACAAAGACTGCACGCAGCGCATGCATGAACTGGCCGAGCTGATGGAGCTTGAGCTGCATCGCCGCATCGAAGACCTCTCTTACGGCAACAAGAAGAAGGTGGGCATAGTGCAGGGGCT
>Ga0180437_10002052_pt1 | contig 33183 bp, 72 predicted proteins | sample SS_ome_4_FD_132410 | JGI IMG/M metagenome (GOLD analysis project Ga0180437, IMG submission 132410) | Hypersaline lake sediment archaeal communities from the Salton Sea, California, USA - SS_3_D_1 metaG | ecosystem: Environmental > Aquatic > Non-marine Saline and Alkaline > Hypersaline >... | reverse complement strand
TCATCAACAGAAAGCTCTTCATGGTCTTGAAGCATTTCCATAATCTCAAGAGCTTCGGCAGCTTCTTCTTCGAACTCTGTTTTCTGAAGAACATGAACCATTGACTTTTTGACTTCTCGAACACCTTCAACAGTTAAGCCAGAAAGCTCTTTCTTTGAAGTCTTACCTTCAAAGGTTATCTTACGCTTTCCAAGACCCATGAGTGTGTCCAATCAAAAAGATCTAGCACTGCCCTTACGAACTATCTTACTCTTCTTTGAAAGTCCTGAAGTCTCAGAATAAAGCGCGGTTAGTAAAACCATCTCTAGACTAAGAAAATCCCCAATTGTTCCGCACTCTTCATAGTGGTCAGACCACATCTCTGCTTGCCGCCCAAAAGTAAGAAAATTTAGACAGTTGATTAATTTAGAAACTCTTGCCTTAACTCCAGCAAGTGTAAGACCTTCATGCTCTGGTGCTTTCTTACCGGGGATCTTTACCTTTCGTTTACCTGTTGCCACTCTGATCTTCCTCTAACCATGATTGAAGACGTTTAGTTAATTCGCTCTGTAGATACTCAAGTTCGAAGATATCCGCCTCATCAGACATATGGTCTGCCCGGCCCATGGCGTCTAATGTATCATCAAGCAACTCTCTATTTGTGAGACATTGTACGCGTGTAAGGATCTCATTCTTTCGAGTTTTACTAAGAGGTGATTCAATATACATTATTCTTTACCTTTCTTTATAATGCTCTCAACTGTTGAAGGATTTAGATTCCTGTTTCTTGCATCGAGGACATTTCATAATCATCGCGTTTGGACGTGTTCTAAATTTAGTGCCACAAGAACAACGAACAAGACGTGCAGGGCCTTTCCTAGTCTCATATTCTTTAATGATCTGCATAGGTCTTTCTCATTACAGTTTATCAATATACAAGAGATACATTCTTTATACGAGGGGATAAGAGGAGAATTAACAAGAATCAGGCAGGCTAATCTTTCGGACAGATGCATTCATAAGTCTTAACTGAAGGATCTGACTTACCAGCAATCAAAGTATGATGCTTAGCACAGTAATGCCATTGATGCCCATTTTTGCACTCGGAATCTTTCCGTGAGTTCTTACTAGTAGTCTTTGCAGGAGCTCCACAAATAGGGCAGAGGTTTTTTCTTTTTATCTGAAGCTTTTTCTCTTTTTCTTCTTCCTCTTTCTTATGGTCTAGATCGATCAAAAGAAGCGAAGCCAATTTCTCACATGCTTCAGCCTTACCATAAATACCTAAGCATCTGAACTCTTCAAGGATTTCTCTCTGTGTTTCAAGAAGATGATCTTTTATTGGCCAGTAAGGTTCAGAAATCCAATGAGTCATACGATTACCAATATAGACTTCAATTGGGTAGTCGCGGCTCTTCCAACCTCCTTCACCGAAGACCTTCTTGATTTCAGTTCGAATAACTAAACGAAGATGTTTGATAAAAGCATTGATCTCTTCAAGTGTATATTCTTTGCCGTCGCATTCCCAAGGTTCAGGCGTTTTCACTTTGGAATTCCTTTAAGATTGCCATAGCGTTTTCAAGCAAAAAAGCCCACGGCTTCTTTTGGTCATGGTAAATTTCATGATGATTTAGTTCAGCGGGCTCTCTAAAGCGATAAAGATGTTCGCCCTTATCATTACGATGACCTGTATTGATAGGACTAAACTTACCAATTAGTTTTTCATCAATGAACACTTTAGCAATAAGAGGCATCTTTAGATCTCATACATGTTGTAGTTATATTTCTTCTGGATCTCAGCCAAACGTTTATTGGCTTTTTCGATCATATCTTTTTCTTTCTTCCTCTGGTCTTCTGGGTAACAATTTACATAAATGCGGCCGTCATTAATCCAGAATTTACCACCAAAACCTAAAGCACCGCAAAAACGATATTCATAGATGAAATAGTCATCTTCTCTAGTTTGGGCTTCAACAAACCTCCGGCGCTCTGAGCCATCTTCGTGGTCATCAGCACCACATTCTTCTACAAGTATGGTGTAGACTTCATCAGCCATTTTAGCACTCATACGTTTAGGCATTATCTTTCTCCTCAGGTAAAGGTGACATTTTTGACAAGCATTCCTGAACTGCGGCCTTAGGACTCATACCATCATCAAAGCACCAATACCATGACTTATCTTCAATGAGGTATTTACCTTTCTCAATAGGCCAGCCAAGTTCTTTACAACACTCAGCAATCCATTCGAAGAATCTTTCACTCATTTGGACTCCTGCAAATCTTCTAGAGTCAGAAGCTGATTGAATACTTCCAGGATGCGTTCGACAGCCTGATGGCGGGCTTGTTTATGCCCGTGCTTAGCACCAATGTGATGCTCTTCGGCCGTAGCACTAAGATCACATTTGAGATTCATAAGATCTCTTTCAAGAGTATCTCGCGCACTTTCGATAAGTGTACGAAGATATCGAGCTCTCGAGGCATCGAGTTGATTGACTGCTTTTTCAAGATCTTTCCAAAAGCTCATTACTATCTCCTTAATGCGCGAACGTGCTGATCTGCTCTTCAATACTAATGTCAGGATCTCTCTTAATCTTAAATCCACGAACACGGCCACGAACCTCATAACCGTTGCGTCCCTGAAAAACAATGAGGTAAGGATCTTCATAGCATTTGCCGTCTTCCATGGCCTTTCTTAGCTTCTTTGCAAGTTCAAGATTATCAACGACAAAACTAAGGCCGTGCGAAGTAACAGTTTCAACCCCATAAGCTTCTCGCACACCAAGAGGCAGAACAAAGATGGGTTTCACATAAAAGAGATCTTTACCGCCGTGAGTCTGAACTGTAATCTCTGCACGAAAAATCTCTGCATGTTCCTGAATAACAAGATTCCGATTGCTTCGCGTATAGACTTGACCATCATAGCCAAGAAACATCATAGTAGATTCCCAAAGATTGCCGTGCTGATGGCGAAGCTTCGGTGCACCGTATGCGAGATTAGTCAGACTATGCCCAGTAGTTGGAACAGCGGGAGCGCCTTCTGGATCATAGTACTGCCGACCATCTTTCTCGTAGTGCCTACACTGCTTAACGCGAACAGGAATCATATAATTGCTCGAGATCTTCGAACCATCAAAATGCCTGTCAATCGGCAAAGCGTTTCGAAAACCATAAGCACGATTCCGGGTGTAGTTTTGACCATCCCATCTCATTTGAAGCTCCTTGAATTGCTTTTCAATTTATACGAAGATGGAACTAGATATTTTACAAAGAAGGTATGTTATTTAGACGCCCATTCAGAGGCGAGGATTGACATTCGAATCATGTTGTGATAGTGCATCTCATGAAAATACTCTTCACGCAGGACACCCTCTTTAATGAAGCCAACTCTTTCATAGGTTCGACGAGAACGTTCATTCGATTCGAAGACCAGAAGCCAAATCTTATGAAGGTTCAAGCCTTTTGGATCAAAGGCATAATTCAAGAGTGTTCGAATTGCTTCACTACCATAACCTTTACCCATATCCTCTTTAGATGCGATAACGACAGACAAACGCCCTGTGCGAGAACGATGATAAATTTGATGAATTCCTATCTGGCCAATATAACTCCCTTTCTTGTCGAAGATCGAAAACACATGATCCTCATCGGATTCCTGCATCCTCTTAACATATCTGCGCTCTTCAGCAGCAGTAAAATAGTCAAGGGTGAAAGTAGCGATATTACCAATGATATGAGGATCATTGACCCACGTCAACATATCATCGACATCTTCTTCACTCAAAGGTCTAAGAGTAAGGCGGTCACTCTTCAACATTGCCCGTCTCCTGTTCGAGTTTGAAGGCTGCCTCTGCCTCTTCTACTTTTTGTAATAGGAAACCAAGGGCCTCAGTAAAACAAAAAAACGGCCCCCATACTTCATTGCGAGACCAGTCAAGTATATCATAACCATTAAATTCAATCCAAATCTCTTGCTCTTCTTCAGACCGATAAGAGAAAGGACATTTGAAGTGAATTGACATATCACCACTTGTCGATTTTGTTGCACCTTCGTCGTCTTCAATAAGTTTGGCGAGGCGTTTATGAAGTGCTCTAAATTTGCCCATCTCACTCATCTGATTTTTCCTTTTTCAATTCATCGCAGAGCTTCCGCAATTCTTTAGCACGCTGCAAAAGAGGAAAATCTCCTTTGCCTTCTTCTGGAATAACCAACACTTGAAAACCATCATCTCCTTTAAAGATCATAGTTCTTTCAAGAGTGTCTGGATCATGCCCCATCGCAAGGAGGCTTCTAGTAAAGAGTGCGTGACATTCCTGGCATTCAAGAAAGTCATCTCGGTTCGGGAGAACTGAACCAGACTCATAACATTTAGGGCAGGTCATCAAATGCTCAATGATTTGAATACCCACTTCTTTAAGTTTGCCTTGCGGGCAATCAGGGGCGTGGTCTTCAAGAGAACGATTACATATGTTACAGATCTGTTTGATCTCTTGAAACTGATTAAGGCTTAAGTGCATAATGGTTCTTTCAAAGTTCTTCTACCAATTATACACAAAGATTCGAATGAAGTTTACTTACCAAAAAGTTTCTCAAACAATTCATCTACTTTCGCAACATGCTCATCCCATGAATAAAGGCCTACATGTGTTTCGAAGTGATCTTTATCCATATCCCAACGCTGCTTGAAAAAGTCCTTACAATGTTCACGAAGCATATTAATGGCATGTTCAAGAACTTTATGAGAAGCGAACGTCTCAGGATCTTTCTGCTGATTAACAATCAGATCAAAAAGAGCAACGCGCAAATCCTCTTTGCGAATAGGATAATCAATCATACCGACAATGTTTTTCTTACCCATTTTTGCGAGCCCTTTCCTCAAGAACTGCTGAGACTTTTATGGCTGTGATAACTTTTCTCAACCGGGAAAAGAACCAACCTGCCCTCTTTCGATATTTTTCTGAATCAAGGATCTGAAGAAAGTCTTGGGCATCGCTTCGAGAATCAATGCCACCATAAGTGAAAAGATACTTAAAAGATTTCTGCAAATAGGGATCATTAATTGAAAAAGAGTAAAAGAGGTCTTTCCAGTCTTTATCTGTAATCATCTAATCCTCCGTAGGGTCGAGCGTGTATGCGAGAAGCTGAAGTTCATTCACACGGCTGGCCCAAGTGCTCGCCATCGCTTTATTTTCTCTAGCAAGCCAGGCATCCTTTTGAAATTTTGCAAGGCGAATCTTTTTCTGCACATACTTGAGAATGGTTTTCTCTTTAATAGAAGTACCAAACCAAGTGCCTAATAGAAAAGCAAAGAAAGCAACAAGCAAAAGAATAAAAATCATCTAGACTCCCTTTTAAGCGCGGAATTCTCTAACCTTTTCGAAAGCTTCTTTGAGCTTATCATAAAGCGCAATAGTTGATGCGAGCGTGCCCCCATGATCAGGATGAGACCAGATAGCCACCTTGATAAAAGCGTTTTTAGTATAAGCCTTGGCCTTCTTACGAAACGCCTGTTCAGATGTCTTGCGATCGACATTGTCCATCATATGGCGCCCGTCGCCTGATGTAAGCCACTCAGCAATACCCCAATCTTTGAGACCCGTTTCGCGAAGCATTTCCTCTACAATTTTATCACGTCGTTTCGTACGCGAAGAACTACCAATATAACCGCCCACACCAACATCAGCCGCAGTATATCGCTTAAATGGATAGGACTCCACTACGCCCTTTGAAAACCCACCAGCGTAATTGTTTTTCTTCGCCATGATCTACTCCTTTAATGGCTTTTGCATATTATACGAAAATTTGCTTCTATCTTTTACGCTAAAGCGCGTCTTCGAGTTCTCGTTCGAGACGCTTAGCATGCTCCTCGTCGCGACAACTGAAAATGTAGATCTGCTTGCCTTCTTCCCACAGTTCAACATTCCAGACCTTTGAACCGTCAGAAAGAGTTTTCTCTACCTTCATTGCCATAGCACCAAGACTCATAACGTTTCCTCAATTGTTTCTTGTTTATACAAGCATTTCAAGACTCCCTTTACGCAAGTTTATACGAGATTAACAAAAATGTTTTAACAGGAATGATTCTAAATAATCTACTAAGTAAACAGGAGATTTAAACAAGCACTAACTCTGAAGATTCTTGAACACCTGTTGGATCAAAGATATCTTGCGGAGGGCCATCATCGCCGTCATCGTCGTCATCGTCGAGATCAGAAGGAGGTTCATCATCATCTGGAAAGATAACCTTACCATCGCGAATAGCAATACAATATTCCACCTCATTGCGAATCTGGATTAGTTCATCAATCATATAATCGATGCCTTCACCAATATGTTCATCTCCAAAACCGTAATGTTCACCAATCCAGTGTGCTATTGTCAGCCATTCTTTAATTGGATCGAATAAGTCTTCAAGCGTATCATAAAAAGGCTCATGAAATATATACCAGTATAGAATGATTCGCGGATCAGCATATTTACCAGGGCGTTCATGCTGTCGCATCAATTGGCAGATCTCTTCATGCAAATAAAAGACATTAAAGAGAACTGCCTGTTTTGCAGTCTCTCTTCGATTAAGAAATTCAGCTTCTGGTGGAATTGATAATCCTTTCTCTTTCATTTCTATATAAGTGCCAAAGAACCAAAAGGATTCGTCGGCCCTCTCAATCTCGCTTAGGTCATTTCTAGCAAGTTTCTCAATAGAGGTATTCATAACGTTCTTAAGATTTTCTTCTTCTGACAACATCTGCATGACCTTAAAAACTTCTTCTTTCATAATGCTTATACACTCAAAGGGACCCGGATCTTACCCTTAGGTGTTTAAAAAGGTGAAAAAAGTGATATACTCGAATTAAACTCAATGACAAGGTGTATCTAATTTGACTCGAAAGATTAGTTCATCAGCTTCATTATAAAACTTCCAAATTGAACAGGGATCAGGTTTCTTCAAAGTTAAGGTTGGCCCGTCTGGTGGGTCTGCAACATATTTCACAATACGATGAGTGAAAGCTCTTACAGGAGCTGAAGCCAATGAACGCACAATCTCCATCTCTGGGAGTTCGTCTAAGTCACCCTCTGGATCAGGCTCAAAAAACGCGCTGAGCTGATCAGAGCCTTCCCAAACAAAAGCCAGATTAAAATACAACCAATAAGGTTGTTCAGGTTCGCCTTCCCAAAGAGCAATCTGTTCTTGTTCCCAAAGTGCTAATTTCCTGTCTGCATAACTCTGCATATTCACTCCTTAAAAGTTACTGCCTCTATCTTATAGACGCAATAACTTCAGAGGATCTTATAAAAAAGAATCAGGTTTGAGCAACTTACTTGGCAAAGTTGCAATTAGGTCTTTGGGGGCTTTTGCGAAGTTTTCTCTGCGCGTCTTTTCTTATTAAGGAGTTTTTGGATAGCGTCAAGAACTCTACGTCTCTGAGAAATGCAGCGAATAATCGCTTCTTTATATTTTTTCTGCGGCGAAGGCACCAAGCTCAACCCAATGATTGTATTTAGCCCTATAATCGATTGGAATGAAACCAACCAGATCATGTGCGGCTACTTGAGGGTAAAAACGATCGATAATTCGTCTTAACTCTTCAGGAGTCAAATTACAGAGCCAAAACAACTCACCTGAAACTAAGATATCCCAATTACGTTCCTCCCCGAAAAGATCAGTCAAAAACTCTTTATCAGAAAGGATCCATTGGAAAGCATACTCTTTATTCCCATCAGAACCAAAAGAATCATCTCGCTTAGGCGGTGGTTGTCTAAAAGCTTTACGAAAGGAAGCCATTCCTTCGTCATATAATGACTTCTCACTCAACTGGTACTCGATATACATATAAGGTTCTTTACCTTCGAATTGGAAGCGTGTCGGATCATAGATATTGCCTTGATACTCAACCCAACCATGACGATGAAAAGGAGGCTGTTCTTTGCGGCGAACATCTTCACCAAGCCACCCGCCATATACTGCTCTCGCTCCTTTAGGCATAAGAGCTTTCATAGCACAGGCAACAGCGTAGCATTTATTTGGAAATAATTCAGCAGGAGAACTAAGTTCTGGATTAAGATTATGGAGCGCACAATAGTGCTGATAGACTTCACCAATCGAAGGAGGACACCAATCTTTTTCTCGCCATTCACAAGCCGGCCAGTAGTCCTCTTCAGTATGTGCTTCATACCATTCATAGATCATGCCGCACTTGGGACAAGAACCGTTCTTCCAAGTCTCGCCCTCAAAGTCATGATCACAAGACGGGCAATAAATTGTGGTCTTAGCCATAGACTAAATCCTTAAGATGCTTCTATTAATTATACAGAGAATTTGAATTAAAGTTTACAAAACAAGTTTGAGATTTAAGGAAGAAAAGTTTCGCGCTTTATAGATTCAACTGCATTAACAAAAACATGTACTCTAAAAGGCTTTGGTAAAGTGTGATAACCATTTTGCTGCATCAAAGCTAGCTTATCATCATTACCACTCCAGATCAATATTGGAACCTTGGAATCAATACTTCTAAGCTTTTTAACCACTTCAAAACCAGTAATATCAGGCAGATCAATATCACAAATAACACAAGAGACTGTAACGTAACAACTCTCGAATAAAGCAATGCCCGAAATCCCATTATCGGCAATTAAAACATTGTAATTGTGCCCTTCAAGCACTTCCTTCGAAAGCTCAAGTAAACCAGTATTGTCATCAATGATCAGAACTCTATCTATCATTTTAGCCTCTTGCTTAAGGCAACCAATCCATCAATTGGCAATATTTATTAAAAGCACAATCGGCATAGGGGCAAACGACATTAGGCAGAAGACGCCCGTCAGAAAGGATATCATAATTCTCTAAAGAGAAAATACGCCCACAGTCTGGGCAAGAGATATGCTCAATTTGTTTTATGGGTGTAGAGATTCTACACCACACACCCCTTTCGTTTTCAATATCGCCCTCATAGATCCTATGCATCTTTCTGACCCCAGAAAGAGGGATAACTAATGATGAAAGATATTAGAGGATAATTATGAGAGTGTTTGGCAGTCTAATTCTGTTTGAGAGATATCTCAAGAATGATATTCTTACCAGACTCAAAAGCTATCTCAGCACCTCTACCACGAAGATGCCGATACACACGTTTGATCTTCGGAGTAAAAGTCTCAGCAGGAAGAGCATCAAAATGCTTCCAGAGGTGTTGTTCAATTTGAGAAACTAAAGCCAAATTATCTTCACCTGAAGATGTAGTAGGTACAGCAACACCTTGCTTATCAACATATTCAACAAGGTCTTTAACACAGTTAAAGTGTTGTACTGCTTCATCAGGAATTGAAAGCTTAAAATAATCCTCAAGCTCCATAACAATTTCAACAAGGTCAAGAGAATCAAACTTAAGATCCTCGTCTAAACGAGCGCTAAGAGGAATCTCAACTTTAAAAAGGTCTTGCCTATTAAAAGCTGCGCCCTGGTCCTTCAGGATTTGTAAAACTTCAGCTGTGATCTCATCATATGAATAAGTGCTCATTTAGACGCCTTTAAAAAGCTTCCGACATCTTTCACATCTTTTTATCAACTCTTTACGAGATACCTCAGCATCAACAACACCAAGATCAAACTCTTCAAACTCAGGCAAAGGAGACTTATGAGACATCCCTCTTCGTTCCATCTCCGCAACTAAATCAGCATGCCTCTTCTTAATGCTTTTAACTTCGACAAGACCATTCTTCACGAAGCCATTAAGCTTTTTATTCTTATTAATCGTGCCCACAAACATGTGCAATTCAACATGCTCACCAAGCAGATGTTGGCGACACATACAACGAGGATCAACCATCCACATTCTCATATTTATTATACATCAAAAAGAAAAGATTATTTACTAGTCTGAGAAATCCCAGGATTTGATGAGTTCTTTGAAAAGAGGAATAAGTGCTTCAGCTTTCTTTTGGCCTTCGGCGTAATTATGTGCATAGCCATTATCTCGTTCGATTTTCCAAACTCTGTTCGCCTCTGCCAGGGCATCTTCACAGGAGATGCCGAGTTTGATTCGCTTCAGAACATCGAGCGCAGAGTAGACAGCACCCCCAGCACCTGGAATTTCTTGACTTCCAAGAGCCGCAGGAAAAGTATATTTAGTTCGGGCAGATGCCTCTTTCCAAGAAGCGAACTTCTTCATAATCATCACAGCGAGCACAACTGGATGCCCTGGATAAACAAATGAATTTTGATCAAGTTCTATAAGCGTCATGCTTCCTCCTTTTTCTATGTTACGAAAAGAAAGAAGTTTATTTAACGAACCCATTTAGAAATTGATAAACCCACCTGATCTGCCCAACGCTTCATGATATTCTTCTGCTGCGTTGTCGGTGGGATGTTTCTTTTACCTCGCGCCTGCACAATCGTTTTCCATTGGTTTACCTCAATGGTCAATTGAGGTTGAATACCTTGGAATGTTTCAAGCGACATAGACCAAATCGAGCTTCTACGCTGAACGCACGAATGTGCATAAGAAGCGACACAGTGGTTCATCTTCCGGCCCTCTACTGCCAACTCCTTCTCAGTTAACAGTTCTTCGATCGTCCAAATCTTCAAATTCTTGTCATGGCCTGTTTCGAAATGGAGCGGCTTGATTCCAGTCTTTTCCCACTGACGATTTCCTGAACCTCGGACCTTCACTCGATTTAATCTGTTATGCCATTCTTCAACTCGTCGCAGCAAAACCCCAGGATCTCGATTCTTCATCGAAAGATTCGGTTGCGGAGGAGGCTGCAACTCTCGACGCCCACGATCGACCCATACTTCCTGTTGAGCAAACTTTTGATTCTGCAGGTAGTCAATGACCGGCCCTACCTGGTTTCTATCCAACATAGTGTGCTGCACAAAGAACTTAATCACTGAAGACCAAAAATCTTCATGCAAAAACGATTCACCCAAATTTGTCTGGTTAATCGCTTCCACAAGGCGCTGATCGCCTTGTAAGCTGTGAATCTGACCAAACCTTAAAGCGTTGACTATCGAATACCCGTCGGGCGCCTGCAAAAAGTGATGCGCGATCTTTTTCGTTACGGGCACCGGCGTGTTTAGAGTGCGAATGTTCCCTCCCTGCCCTACATGCCAAAACCAAGGAATGTAAGCAGTGTCATTAAACCACACGCAATCCAAAAAAGACGGGATCGAATACTTTGCAAAGAGATGCCGTGCAAGCGAAGCAAATTGCCTTCTCGGATTATGCGTTCGTGGATCCCAATCTTTGAAGCTTCTCACCCAATGCTTACGATATTGGCATAAACGGTAAATGCCTGCGACAATGTCAAAGCTTTCACCATTAAAGGAAATCTTCTCTTTCCAAATCTTGTAGTTCAAAATGTGTTCAAGAAGCTCAAAGAAGATGCGCGGAGCTCCCTCTTTCTGATACTGAATAATCTGAGCCCAATACTGCTGGCCTGAAGGATAACCGGTTACCCCTTTTTTTCCAGTCAAGATTTCACGCAAAGTGGTCAAAGCATTGCGCGGGCGTTTTCTTTTCTTTAAAAGAGAATCTGCGTCCTTAGCTCGAACAAGAGCCTTCTCTCGGCGCAACGCCTGAAAACCTTTGCTGAACGATGAGCTGAAACCATTTTTGCGGCACCAGGCTTTGTAGGCGCTTTTGTCAGGTAAGCCAAGATTGCGGATATGATTCCGCATCTCTTCGCTGACACCGGCGAATGGATCTTTCTTGCCCATATGTTCTTTTCACTAAAAACGTTTATTATTATACATGGAAAAAGCCAGGCAATTAACACCTGGCTTTACTTTTATTCTAAACTGCTGTTTCAGGCATCTGTTTAAGTTCTTCACGTTTCGCATCTATAATCTTAAGGAGTTCAGCTACCTTTCTCTCTAAGGTTTCCATTGATTCTTGAATATTACGCCAAACAGGCATAATATCTAGATCTTGATCAAGATCTTGGCCCCAAAAAGCACCACCAATTAAACTTGGGTTCTCTTGATAAACATTACCTTTAATAAGCGTATTGAGCTCAGTTAACCATTCTTTAGCAAGATCCAAACCTTCAAGTTTGATCTCTTCTTGCGTTGCGCCTTTCTTACATTCAAGCTCTTGCGCGAGCTTATTAAGGGCTTCAACCATTTTCATCCTACTCATCCTTCAATGCTTTTTCTAAACGCTCTGAAAGTTCGAGAGCATTCTTGCCCGCCTTCTCTAAAGGCTCTCTTATCATCTTGTTAAACAACTTCTCAAAAGCAGGATCATCTAACAGTTTGCTTTCTTTGAGGCTTTCATGAATATTCAAGATAATTTGAGTAATCGGACCATCCGGATCGAACGCAGCATGGAAAGTCTTTAAAGTATTGAGAGCGTCAACAACATGTTCTCTCTTATGGGCTGCTTGCTCAAGAGTTTCGTCTAACTCTACCGCAATTCTTAAGATCTCTTGTGCAAAATTCATTTTTACCTTTATTTGATCTCAGATCCAGGCACAGGCACTTGATTCATCAAATCTTCTGCTTTTTCGATAAAATGATCAGCACGTTTAAGACCATGCACAATAGCTGAAAGATTCCACTCACCGGCTTTCCCGTCAGCTACTTTTCCAATACCCAGGAACGCATGAAAAGGATTACTATCAAGACCAATCAACTTAGCAATTGGTCTCTCACGGTAAAACTCTTCAGCAAGACCATGAAGCGTATTTAAATCTTCTTCAACATCTTCTAAAACTCCAAGCTTACTCTTAAGGTCATTTAATGTCTCTTCAATCATTATCAAGTGCATTCGAACATCATCATAAGTAACTTGTGCTTTCTTAGTGCTAAGCTCTTTAGCTAACTTCTTCAAATCGTTTATCGAACTCATACTCGTTCTCTCCAACCACTTATTAACCTATCTAAAGCTTCCTGCCATGCAGTAAAACTGCGCAATGATTTAAGTGCCTCGGCGATCGCAATTCTATCAGCAGGCGTCTTCCCATAATCATAAATACGATCACCAAGCAGATCTCTTAAAAGCCCAGCATCATTGTAAAGGTCGTCTGCATATCTTCCTGGAATATCAATTACACCTTCTGCCTTCAACCTATCAAGATGCTCTTTTTGCTCTGGAGCTACCCAACCTCTTTCTTCCCATTCACGGTGCTGCTCATAGGCCATATCGCTTACAGCGCTTTCAACCCAGCTGGCAAGCTCATGCGCCTTTTCTCGGATACTTGCTTCATCTAACTCTTGAGCTAATTTCTTGAGCTGTTCTTTTTCGTTCATTCTCGCAATCCTTCAATCAGTTGATTTCGTAGTGTGAATAATTAAAGGATTATTACTTATCCTTAGCAGGAAGCGGTCCCAAATCGCCTACGATAAATTGAAGGTCTACTTTAACTTTTACATCATTCACTGTGCCTATATCCATTTCTTTATCAATGCTATCGACCTTCGATAAAATTTCTCCCTGAAGTTTGGCCAGTGCAGTTATAATTCTATCCTTAATCTCTAGCTTCGTCATCTTCTCTTTCCTTCACTAATTTAACGAGATACTTTAAATAATCAGGTGAGGTCTTCGTTCTCGAAGCAACTCTCTTCAAATCTTTTACAGAACCTCTCTCACGAATTTTTGGAGACTCTACTTGCTTAAGCTCTTCTTTGGTCAACAGAGCTTCTGTCAGATCGAATGAATATGAACAAACATCACAGACAGTATGAAACAATAGAAAACCCCCTCCAGGAGTTTCATAAATAATTGCAGGAGCTGCTTCTTTTGTAGCTAAAAGCCTCTCTGCTTGCTCTGCAGAGCATTTTAGAGATTTAAAAGAAGAAAACTCAATGTAAGAGTGTGGTGCTGCGTTTAACTTTTCTACAATCTTGCGAATGTCTTTATGGACGACATATCTATTCATCATATCTACGCGATCATACCCACACCATACTAAATCTTGAACGCTCATTCTTCCTCCGCTACCTTATACAAATTCTTAACTAGAATTCGTGACCAACCTTCAAGCTGCTGTAATTCCTCAAGGCTCCAAGTCTTTTCTGCCTGATTTACCCACTTAAGCTCAGCGATCTCTGAACCAAACTTACTCGGATCTAACTCTGGACTAGAGATAAAGATTTGCTCAACAACACCTAGATGCACCGAGCCTACTTCATCTGAAAGATCATTCAGTAAATAGGAATCACCAAAAGGAACGAAACTTGTAACACCAAGCTCTTCCTTTAATTCTCTTCCACGCCCTTCTGTAATCAATTGATACTTGGACATTCCAGGCTTTAGATCTTCTGGATCAATATGACCCCCAAAACCAAGAGACCAGTTATTGGCCAATCTCTGCTCAGTATGGTCTGAAGCTCTTCGATAGGCTAAAACTTTGTCGGGTGTTAGATCTGCTTTAGAAATAGGTGTACAGACAACTGTATATGGAATAATCTGTACATAGCGCGAAGTTTTCTCCATGAAATCTCTTTCTGCAAAGAAAGATTCTTCATTCAAAAGACGCCATAACCAAGATTCCTCCACATATTCGAAGTCGCTTCTTTGACATTCACCAATGGCAGTTCTCGGCACAACTAGGCAAAAACGCATACTGATTTCCCTCAAATAGGTATACCTCTAGATAGAAAGACATATATTATACATGGAGCAAGCCTGGTTAAAACCAGGCTTACAAATTTACGATTGAATTTACGAAAATTTAGTCTTTTCGTAAATTTTCAAGTTTGTCACTGTTTTGTCTTTGTATAATAGAGTGCCAAGAGTTTACACTTCTTTTCAAGCATTTCTTTCAAAAGCAATCTTCGCTAGCTTGTAAGGTGTTCCTGTGCCATATGCTGCGTATTTAGAGTCTGAATCCCAAGCAATAGAAGGGTATTCAGTTACTTCTACAGCTTTTTCAAACTTACCCCAGTCTTCTCTCTCAACTTTATAATCATCAAACAACTCTGAAGACGGTGTGATCTTCATACGTCTTAAGACATCAAGAGCTTGATCATAAGGATCGCCCAGTATCTTGCTGGCAACAAAAAGCTCTTTTATATGCGCCACACTAAAACCATCTGTGTCTTCTACCCACTGCTGAATTTCAGCCTCATCAGCTTCGCCTAACTTTAAACGAATAAATAATTCTCTCGCCTGTTTGCTAGGCATACCAATATAAATCTTCTTATCAAATCTTGATGGCCGATTCATAATACGCCCACCAAGTTTCTCAGGGTAGTTCGTAGTTGCCAAAAAGACTGCTCTGCGAATATCACCCATACCATCTAAGATATTCAATACATCTGATTCTGAATAGCGATCGAGTATTGCGTCAACATCTTCCATCAATGCAACAATAGGTGTATTAGGTTCAACCTGTCTTAAAATATGGTAGCCTTCTTTAAAAGTCCAAGGAGCACCAAAGTCAATAACAAGGCCTCCTCGTTTATTGATGAGATTATCCACAACGATTTTTAAAAGGCAAGTCTTTCCAGAACCTGGAGGCCCATAAAGAAGAATACCTCTCTTATAAGGGATTTCTGATGCGTCGAATCTTTGCTCGAGATCCCAAAAGTTTTCGATTTCATTCACAACAGAATCAAAAGAGGAGTCTGGAAACTTTAATAGTTTCTCTGTCTTTAAGGGCTTTTTCGCAAAGAAATGACCTTGCATACTCTCTTCAACAGTATAAAATCCAGGAGGCAATTTAGTCATAGCTTTGCCAGCCGGAAAATAAGTGCTATCATCTCCTGTAGTCCATTGAATTGGTGCGCCTGCGGACTTTTTGAACCCCTCAGGGTTCTTTAACTCTTTCGCAAGCTTACGAAGACTCTTAGAAATGCTCATAAATCACCTTTATTGAGTAGCGGGTGCTTTCATTGGTATAGACTCGAACCAAAGTTTTAAAAGCTCTTGAAGATCTTGAACTTCTTCTTGAGCTTTTCCGAGATGCTCTAAAACACTGTGCCACGTCTTCTTTACTTCTGGATTTGTTTTTGCAGCTTCTTCCAGTTCTTTACTAAATTCAGAAACTGTCAGGCCCTTGTAGGTATCTAACCAGCGTACCAATTTTGTCAGGCCCTCAGTGATCTCATCAGACTTCTTGAGACAAGAAAGTTCTGCAGCTAATTTGATGAGTTCTTGGTAATTCATCTACTCCTAGGCCTTAAGACCTTTAGCAATCTTCTTTAACCGTTTGACCTCTTCTTTTGAAGAAAGGATATTCCAACCTTTCAACTTGTTGTAAACCTCTTCATAAAGGTCTTCAACTCCTTCTGCACCTAAGCCTAAAGCAGCTGCCCAATCTTGAATAAACATCTCAAGATCACTATCCGAATCAACCTCAAGACGTTCTTTAAATTGATTCGCTACTTCTAAGACATCACCTTCAGCTATCTCAGCCTCTTTAAGGCTAGTTGAAAAAAGAGTCTTAGGCTCATAGTGAGGATCGTCAAACGGATCATATTCTTTAGGTTCTTCAATTTTTGAAATCAATGCCTCATGTAAAGCCTGATCCATTCTCGTGCGCGCATGTAGGGGCATCGATTCGATAATCTTCTCGAACTCTTCGACAGGTACTAATGTTTCTCCATCTTTCTTGACCTCGATGATATGAAATTGCTCAAGTTCCAATTGATCTATTTCACTTTTTTCAAGCATTCCTATTTCATCTTTTGGTTCAACTTCAAGCACCCAATAGCCTGCAGCCGGCCCTTCTAGATCATAATTTTCAACATCAACTAAAACAGTAGGCATGTGAAAGCTAGGCACATCATAGGAAGGATCGTATGCAGGAGGATCTGGAAGTTCGGGCATTATTTTACCTCTAAGCTGTTTCTTCAATCGCTTCGTCTTTTACTTCTTCTGGGAATTGCTGAACTTTAAGACGGTCGATCTCTTGAAGAATAAATTCATACTTTTCAATAGCCTGATCGATTAAGGCGCCAGCTTCATCGTAATATTTGCCAATGCTAACACTCTGCTTGCTCAGCTCATCAATACTTGACTGAGTCTCAGCACGTTGCTGACGATGCTTATCATTCAGAGGTCTAAGCAAATCCCAAAGCTGTTGATGCATGCTATCAAAAAACATATACTCATCACTTATAGGCTCAGCAACAGCAACTTCTTTTTCAACTACAAGTGCGTCGCCAGTATCTTCCTCTTCTTCAGCTTCGCCAAAAAAGCGGTCATCTTGTGCTTCTTTTAACTCTTTTGCGAGCTTTTTGAGTTCTTTGCTTGGATCCATCAGACAACTCCTAATGCCAGAATCATTATCTTTAGGATAATACTATTAGTGAAATATAAGATTAGGATGAAGAGATTTCATCATCAGGCTGTGCCGGCCTATCTGAAGAATCTTTTATAACACGATCTTCAGGAAATAGAGGAAGGCTCACTGGAGGCGATTTCATTGAGGAAGGATCGATAAAAAGAGCTTCAATTCGTTCAACTCTAGAAAGCAGAATTAGAAGATCTTCTTCTAAACGAGTAAGACGTTCGATTAATTCTTCTGTATCCTTTTCAGATACTTCTGTTGCAATTTTCTTGATCAGTTTATCTATACTAAAATCATCTTCTGCCATAGGTTTATAAGAGTTAATTAGTGGATTATTTTCGATCTAGACCGAAATCGTCTACTTTAAGTGTTTTCGTCTTTTTCGTGCGCTCTAACTGTTCTAACCTACCACTTAACTCCTGAAACAAACTTTCTAAATTTGCAACACGCTCCAAAAGTTTTTGTAGTGTATCAAGCACCAATTTCTCTTCTCCTCCAGTCATCTAATCCTCCTTCGCTAAAAGATCAGGCGGCAACTCCACATAAAGTTCTATGTCTTTCCCTTTGAGGTGCGTGCCTTCAATAATCTTTACATTAAGATTTACAAAAACTGAACCAAAGTCTGGATCAATCAACCAAGTAGAAGCTGGTTCTCCTGGGTGCTCATCATATTTTCTAAGAGAGATTGAACTCACAGGATGTCCATGCTTCTTAAAAAGATGGATAGCAGCTTGGAGATGATGCAAAGAAGGAGCTTGATCTTTAGGTTTGTAATAAAGTGTTGCTTGAGATAGTTTGTGCATTAGTTCCTCAGAATAGAGTATACACCATTTTTGATTATACAAATAGATAGGTAGTAAATAGTAAAAGCCTGAACGCCAAGTTCAAGCTTTTACTATTATGAGGGTTTTTTTAAGAGAAGGTATCTTCTCTTACTGAGTATACAAAATTAATGAATTATTTCTTATCTTTGCGTTTCATAAATAGCTTTTTTGGAAAGCTATCCATGTTTTTATTGATATAAGGTTCGTCATCTGAAGTCTTTGCGGCTTTCCAAAGAGGGTCTTTATCCTCTTCTTGTTCTGCTAAGCCAATGCTTATGTTTATATACTCTGCAGGTTTAGGAGGCACGTAAGTAAGATGAACACAACCATCACCTAAAGCATACCCAAGCGGAACAAACCCTTCTTCCCCTTGATAAACTTTAAGAGTGCCGTCATCCTGGCAATAAATCATATCACCTGGTTTAGCGCCTTCTGGTGGAGAATCTGGAGGTTTGATGATTTGAGGAGCAAGAGTAAAAAATGGAGCTTTCGCAATGTCTTTTGCCAGATCTTTTAACCGCTCTTTTTTCTTTTCAGCTTCAAGAGATTTAAGCTCGGCCTCTAGCTTCTTACTTTCTTGCTCTAACTGTTTTCTCTTCTCTACAAGTGCTTTCTTTTTCTGAGCAGAGTCTTCTTTTGATTTAGGTTTCGCTTTTGAAAAAAGTTTACGCTTACCTGGAGGTTGATTAAGAGGCATCATCAGGTCCCGGTGGGCCTTCAATTCCTTCGTCGCCTACTGGATCTGAACTCAATTGTTTTTCGGCTTTTTTCTTGTTGGCAAAAGCAAAGATATCTTCTAAAGATATTCCTTTGATATCCATCATGTCGCCCACAAAGTTTCCTAAGGATTTTTGGACTGCTGGGCTTTCTTTGATCGCTCTTTCTAATTGCTCTTTATTTGAAATCTTATGCTTCTCAGCTGCGGCGTGTATTGGTGCGGCGATCAACCATTGCTGAAATGTTCTAGTCGCAGAATCAAGATGATATTTCAAAAGGCTCTTCATCTCTTTTGTCGATTTTGGATATGCTTGGACCAGCATATCAATTGACGTCCCAAGTTCTGTGATCGCTAACTTTAAAGCAGAGTCGATGTCTTTCATTTATAGATCCTATACTTTTTGAAAGAGTGGTCGGTCAAAATTTTATTGTAAGATTTATTGTTATAAGACTTCTTGTTGGTGCTGTAGAAGTAATCTTCTAAGGTGCTGCCTAAAGGGGCCGTGGAAGGGGCACTCTCAGAGATTTCATATTTTAGTCTGCTGCCGCCGCGGTGCACGACACGGGTTGGTGTAAAGAACTCACGGTGCTTTTCAATCAACTTCAAGACTAATTGCTCTTTTGTAAGATTGCCTTCAATCTCAACAAGTGGATTGCCTTTAACTTGAATATGGTAATATAGACCATCTCTTTTCCTAATTCTCTTTACAATAAAAGTATGCTCACCAAATTGAAGCTCTTCTTGATCAGGAGCTAAAGCATCTTGATCAAAATTTGCTTTGACTTTCCTTCTACCCAGTTTACTCTTTTTCATAGCATACATTATACAAAATAAATTACTAAGCGTTAATGTAAATTTCTTCGTATGAAGGTTTGTAATCTACAATTGAACCTCGTGGTGGTACATCTTCAGCGCCTTCCCGCAGCCAACTGATATAATCATTTGATACGCTAACTACAAGGTTATCTTGGTCACGAACTAGAGCAGCACCTGGAATCCAGACAACTTTGACTCCACTGATAACTTCTTTATTTAGGATTTCAGCCTCTTCAGCTTTCTTCTCTATTCTCTTTTTAACAATGCTTTCAATCTTTTTATGATACATAATACAACTCCTCTTTAACATTTTGTTAATAGGCGAAGTATTAATGAATTATGGATCATTAATAATGAACCATCTCAGCATAGCATTTTGCTAACGTCTTGTATTTCCTTTTATTCTTTTTCGTGAGCTTCGCCTGCTCAAGCTCTTCGCGGAGTACTCGCTCATACCATTTTATCTGATGCTCACGGTGCTTAAGCTGATCTCGCCAATTATAATCACTATCCCAATCCTCAGCTTCATATGATTCATAAAAGTCTGACCAATTCTGGCTAGAGTGATAATAAAATTCGTCAAGCACTTCACCGATTAGATCCCAGCGCTCAGCTTCTTCTGCTTCACGTTTTTTCTGAGCAATCTCTGTTTTAGTGAGTTTTTTCGGTTTAACTTTCTTCGGGATTTTAGCCTTGGTTGGTTTATTTACCTGTTTTGATTTCTGCGCTTTCTTCTTTTTCTTCTTTCCCGTTTTCTGAACACTCTTAACTTTAAAGAAATCAGGATTCTCTAGAACTAGAGTACCTACAGCAGTTTCACGGTCATACTGATTCTTAAGACAGATCTTCTTATTGTTCTGAACATAAACATCAAATGATCCGTCATCGTAAACAGTAAAAACTAGAGTGCGATCAGCAAACTGAGTTTTCTTTTGTTCCAGTCTTTTCTTCATCTGACGACGTGAGGCCGGCGTCGACTTTGAGTTGATCTTTCGCTTTCCTGGTGATTTGCCGAACATAATTAGGGTCCAATTTTGTTATTAATACGACTGAAATCTAGGTGAGTTTACAGGTCAACTGCGGGCGGACATAAAGGGCAATTAGGAGGTTCATTTGAAAGATAATGCTCGTAACCTATATGCTCAGAATCAATATAAGGCATTGATTGATATTCCTGTTGAAAAGTTTCTTGAGCTAAATTCGTTTTAAAGTTATTCCCATAGAGTAAAGCGAACTTAGCGTTTTTAGCGGAAGTGCGGTTTTTCAAAATATCTAATTTAACAGCATCATCGAATGCTTTTTTAAGAGGGGATTCACCAAAAGTGGGTGTAGACATCACTAACATCTCTTTTGGTATCTTTAATCCTTCAAGAACTCTCTTCTCGAACTCAGCATAATCTAAATTAAAGTTGGGTATTTCATCAAACAACTTCCAGCGTAAAGGATCAGGCCTTTTCTTCTCTTCGACAACTAAACCAAAAATACCAGGATGCTTTTCGACCATATGACCAAGAGCTTCAGTTTTTGATTTACCAATACCCCAAGTATTCTCATCCTGGGCAAGGAAAGCTTTATAACCAGTAACTGTCTTAGTCACAGTTACATCTAAAGCATTGAGTAAAGAACTCTTTGCTTTAAACTTCTTATCACCAGAAGCTTTAGAATTTAATCTTCGTTTTCCAACACTAGATCCGAACATTCTATGATTTCCTCAATCTGCTAAAGATCTTAGCTTATCAATATCATTGCTGAGAAGAACTGGAAGTGCTTTTTCAATCCATTCTTTAGGTTTATCCCACCACTTCAGTTTTAAAAGAAATTCAATATCTGGTCGAGAAAAACGATAGCGTGAAATTTGTGCAGGATTCCCTTTCATAATAGCATAAGGCGGGACATCACGTCGCACAATCGTTCGAGTACCAATAACGGCCCCGTCACCTATATGTATATCGCTGAAAAGAACTGAGCCATCTCCGAGCCAAACATCATTACCAATATGTAATGTTCTTTCTTCAGTAGTAGTCTCAATCTGAGGATTACCCCATGTCTTCAGAAGGGGTGCAGCAAGAAAAGGATAAGTTGTAATCCACTGAGGATTATGATGATGGCCAGATATTAAAAAACGAACTCCAGCCCCAATAGCGCAAAACTTCCCGATGACCAATTTATCTAAAAGATGCAATCCAATAATATCTGGAATGCCATAAGAATGCTCACCAATTTGAAATCTCTGCTTGTCTCCTTGAAATGAAGGCAAATCTCGTGTATATACAAATTTGCTTTTGTTTGTTTCCATCTCAATCTAAAAGCTCTTCATCCTCATCAGCGTCTTTACGAAAAACAAACTGCCCAATATCTCTCTGAGTTTCGATCGCAATATTCTTCATTAGTTGATCGAGTTCCATGAGTGCCTCAATATCCATATTTTTTAAAGCTTCTTCAAGCCGCGGATATCTCTTAAAAGTAAGTCTCTCGGTCTCAAGTGTAATATTGCGAATCCAATCTTCTTTGTCTTGTGGCATTTTAGTTACTTTCAAGCCTTTCATCTATTAAATGCCGCGAACCATCCTCTTTAGTTATTTCTTTATAAGAAAAGATAACGGCATCACCATATTCTCTCTGTGATTGCTTTGCTTCTTCAAAATCATCTGTAGCAAGAAGTATCTGAGCTTTTTCAGTATCCCCTGAAGCTGCACGGCCATCATACACAATATACATTCGTGCTTCAGACATATAATTCTCCTCAAAGTTATTTAATATACAAGGATACGATCAGCACTCAAGAAAATTGATCAAAAGAAAGTGAGCTAAGGTCTTTTGAGGTTTGCCATTGCTTCTAAGGTACTGATTCGGTCTGCCATCAATGAAAGAGTTTGGTTCATTTCATTGAGCCTTTTCATGGCGTGCTCGACCGTACTTTCATGTGTCTTATGCCGGCTTTCTAAAACAAAAAGCCTCTGTTTCATATCATCGATTAGTTGCTGAATATCTTCATCCATTTCTAATTCCTTTCGCAATGTTAGTTAAATCGTCTAACACTGGAAAATTTATACTTTATTAGAAATGAGGTTAATTTCGACGGATGAAGTTTTCTCGAGAAAGATCAAGTTCTTTCTCAGCTTGATGTTTCACGGGCTTCTTCAATGTAAGCTCATAGGCTGCACCAAAAGCAGCTAGCTGCTTAAGATTTAACTCTTTTGGGTGCTCCAACTTTAAATCAAGCTTTTCTGCACAAATTGGGCAAAGCTGAACATAACCAAAAAGTGAAGCGGCCATCTGAAAGCGTTTGCGAATCTGAGTTAAATGTTTCTCTTCAATTTTATACATAGAAAGGCAAACTGTTTTGCGGTCATCTTCAATGTGCATTGGGTTCTTCATATGCTCAGCAATTTTCTTGAAATGAGCTCTTGTTTCTTCTGCATCAAAGAGATTGGGAAAAGGTGATTCACCCTCTAGTTGCATCTTCTCCATAGCGACTAAAAGACGCATATGGAACTCACGATGTTGTAAACCTTTACAAAGGCATTTCCAGCAACTGTTCTTTGTCTCGTCTGCCTTCTCCTGCCATTTAGGATCTATATAACCAGGTGAGCCTTCAAAAGGTCTTCTAGACTTCTTTTTCTTTGCCTCATCTAAACGCTTTTTATCCTCATCTCTTCGAGCATTTGCTTTGTCCTGAGCTTCTTGATGCGATTTACAAGCACGCTTCTTTGTCTTCTCATCATAGAGATAGGACTTCCTCTTTGATACTTGTTCACCGCAAATAGCGCAGGTATAAGTTTTTGGAGGCATATTTTTACCTTTAAGCATTATACAAACTTATTAACTCATTATGTTTTACGAAAGTTTGAGCAAGTTCTTAACAAATTACATTGACTTTGCCTCAGAGCTATTGTATAATAAGACAAATATATTAAATTGAAAGGATTCAAAATGTCTCAGACAGTCAAAGCACTCCTAGCAACAGCAAGAAAAGAAAAGAAACGGCTACTCGAAGAAATAGAGGAACGCCGTGAAAATCTCAAAACAGCGGACAAGGTCATCTTCAGCGCCCAAAAACTATTGGAAAAGGCCAAAGCCGAAAAGAAAACCACAAAGAAAAAGAAGACCAAAAGAAACGGAAGAGCAACTGGGCTTACAGGAGTGGCAGTTGATTTCATTCGCGCAGACAAAAAGCTGACGCGAGGCGAACTTCTACAACAGCTCAAAACCTTCTTCAAAGAGGGATTTAGCGAAGACTCACTTGATCGTGGCCTACGTGATTGGGTCAAAGAGATGGGCGGTGTGAAAGTTGAAGGTCGCGGAGATGAGCGCGTTTATAAGACAGCCAAGAAAAAGAACTTGAAGAGCTGGGCTTAGATTACCAATCAAGTTCGGCAACTACAACCCTCTGACAAAACTCATCATCTTGGTCGTGTGAAATATTCTCATTAGGAAGGCCGCGACTACCTTCATTGTCAGGTGCATAGAACATTTCTCTTAGCCTAAGCACTTCTGACTTAAAAATATTCCAGTCTGTAAATTGAAGTTCAAGATCTTCATCAAACTTATCTAACAGTTTTTTGAACTCTTTGATCTTCATTCTATTTCCTTATCAAATTCCTCTTTTGAGATCTTCTCAAAGCGAGCTTCAGGTTCTTCAAATAAAACATCAGGGACTCCTGCGCCATGACACTTTCCGATAACTTGTCCAGTATACCCGCTAATGATGTTATAGAACTCATCAAGTTCACAGGAGATAATTTCATCAAGTTCGCTAAGTACCTTTGCTAAAGTAGACTTTAAATCAAAATGAGGAGTTAAAGCCTGCTCTCGAATTAGCTTCTTGATTTCCAAGACCTTTTTATAAATCTCATCTTTATCAGTCATTGGTGAAATCATGTTTATCTCTAAGCCTTTTAAGATGGTCTGTAAAGGTTTCTTCACGCAGGCACACTTTTTCAGTCTTGTATTTAACCCGAGTAACAAGATGCCCTTTTGCTATAAGGCACTCATCACAAAGAAACATCTCAAGATATTCATAGCCATTCATTGGGTCATATTGAGTGCTGCCGTAATTACCTCGAGCTCGAAAGATTAAGCCTTCATGCACAATAAACCAGACATCCGGTTCTGATTCATCACAATGAGAATCAAGATCAAGCTCTTTCTCACAACGGATGCATTGAACCTTATTTCTTTTTCTTTCGTTCTCGCTGCTTTTGGGCATTTGCATTCCTTTCTTTTATAAAGTCTAAAGCGAATTGCTCAGTATAGTAAAGCTTTTTAGCAAGCCAATATCCTGCACCTTCAATAGGTTCTCCAGCCCAAGAACTTACAATAGCATAAGAAACATAGACACAGCCTTTCTCATTAAAAAGCTCTTTTGTCTTTGGATCTGGAATCACAGTGCCTTTAATTACCCCCTCGGAAGTAGGTAAATACAAACTCATACCTTCTTCAATCATAATTTTGTCTGCTGTCTTCATCTTCGCCTCTTCTTAGTCTTCATGCACACTCTAAAATCATTCGGCCTATTACGAATCCATTTGATCCATTTCTGGATTCTTTCATCTGCTAAAATTGCGTCTAGATTATTGTACATTCTCTCCATTTCTTTATTTGAAAATAGCATATGGACCTGAGATCCACAGTTTCTACAAACCAGAATTGTTTCTTTTCCTTTGCGGGACTTCGGAACAAGATGATGTTTCTCGACATACTCAGGCGGAGTCATACGTCCGCATATCTTACAGCTTACTTTTTCTTCTTCTTTTTGCATGCTTTCAGGACTCTTTTACAGTTCTTACAAGTGACTTTTCTAACGCTCCCATTTTCATAAATAGCTCGAGGTCCCGCTTCTAGAAAGTGTAACTTAATACCACAAAGAGTCTTATAACTATGCCATAATTTATAATCACTATCAACATAATGGATCTTTGGTTTGCGCTTCATTTTCAACCTCGGCTAATTTTATATTTGACTGATCTAAGTGCTTTACCGCTTTGCGCTCTCAATATTCTCTTACAGTTCTTGCAGGTGATCGGACCAAAACGCGCCTGATCTGAAAATAGAATATCTGACGTGAATCTAAAAGGATGCCACACAAAACCGCAAAGAGTTCGATGATTACCCCGAGGACCATCACGATAAGGCACATAATGGACTTTCTTCGACGGGGCGTTTAGAACAGCGATGCAATTCTTACAGGTGACTTTCTTCTTGTCATTCGTAAGGCCTCTTGGGTTATTCCCGCGAAATCTTGGATCTCGACTCCAAGTTAAATTCAAGCCACATTTAGTGAATTTACGATCTGTTCTAAAATGAACAACTTCCTTGGCAGGCATCTTATCTCTCCACAAGAGAATCCAAATGCTTTGTAAGCTCTTCCAGAATCTCTTTGCACTGAGATTTCTGAAGACTTGAAGTAATGCTTACTGAGTAGGTAGGTACTCTTCCAGGCTCACCAATATCCACAGCAAGGGCACCACCATAACTCTTTTTGAAAGTAAATGTAGTGTCTTTTGAAAGCTTAACTTTAGGAGCATCAAGTTGACTTGAAGGGTTCTTAAGCGCCTTCAGACACCGCTTGCAGGTCACTTTCTTGGGATCGGTCGTAATACCTGAATTACGTTTATGTCCTGGATAACGCGGATCGTACTGAAATCCGCAATAGGCCAGTTTACCAAACAAAAATGACTTTTTATTCAAAAGATGAACTGTCTTTTTCTTAACATCACGTGACTTAAATGCAGCTTTACAGCGGCGGCAAGAAACTCCCTCACGTGACTTTAGAACTTTACGCTTTCTTTCGTTAGCATCAAGATGACCAATAGACCAACCACAATAAGTTTGGTCTTTGGTTTCCTGAAGATGTGTGATCTTCACTTCAGCAATGTTCAAGTCTTTCCTATGAGATTTTAGACATCTCTTACAAGTTACTTTTGCCCAATCTGTGGTTAAATGGTCTTTTGGGTTAACAAGAAATGTCCCGCATTTCGCATAAGAGTTATACCAATTATGCTTAGGTGACTTAGGGGCTTTGCCATAATGCATGGCTTTCGCACTGTCTTGTCCGAATGACATAACATACTCCAGAAATAGAATTTTGTCACTTATTATACATGGAACTAGAATAAGAATTTACAGAGCTTTATAAATTAATCGGCGAGAAGTTCTTCGAAGGTTTCTACACGATCTGAAAGATCAGTGATCTCTTCATTACGTTCTTTTATAGCGTTTTCCATGCGCTGCCCCATGTGCATGGCTTCTTCAGCAAAAGTTTTTAGATCAAAAAGCTCAACTTCAAGACCCTCAATTGCATCATACGCTTCTGGATGTTCATTTTTCATCTGCATCAACTGAATCATAAGACGCTCAACAGAAGCACCAATATCTTCATGAACATCACAGATCATACGATCAGGTGTGTGAGCCATTTGTAATCTCCTCTAGATGATTATACATCCGAGAAGATTATTACTTGTTTATGTCTTCCTTATGCTTCTCTAAATCAAGCATGTAATCAACTGAAGACATAAGAGGGAACAAAGCTTTTGTTGTAAGCTCTACCAATTCATTATCTGTATATCCTGCCTCCCGAATCTTTTTCTCATGATGAAGATACTCTTTGAAAGGGGGCATATCTCCTCTTAACATCCATTTCTTAAAATCATAGATCATAGACATCTGAGCTTCCCAAAGGAGCTCTTTAAACCAAATGAGCAATCTTACCTGTACAGAAGCAATACCTTCAAGAGATCTTCGTTTATTATGGAAACAAAGAAAATGATAAGCAAAAGAAATGAGCGATAAGATCAATAGAAGAGTAAGAAAGATCTGCATTACTCACCTGTCAAAGTTTTTACTGAATACTTTTCACCGTCTCCCTCAACACGCCAAAGCACATCAAACTGTTCTTCAGCATCTTCAGGCAGGTCGAACTGAGCGTTCATTCGCTGCATGACATCATCAGGCACAACTCTATCTCGACATCTATTGCGATCCATACAAGTTTCAAGGGGCGTGTCAAACCAATAAACTTCAACTGAAGCCCCACAACTCTGAGCCATACGCACAAGCTTCGAACGAATTCCCTTTGTAAGCAGAACAGAATCGATCAAAATAGTGTGCCCATCACGAAGAAGATATTCTTGAGTCCAATCAATCCAAACCTTTGCGATAGGCATAAAAGCGGGTGAATGGTCTCGGCCAGTTACCATTTTCTGAAAAGTATCAAGAGATAACCGAATAACCTCAGTTCCTCTGAAATGTCTTTTCCAGTAAGTGGTTTTGCCGCTCGCGGGCAGACCTATGAACATAATCATTTTTCCGGACATCCTTCATCCTCAAACAACTCAGGATCAGTTTCTTTAAGATCTACATTAAACTTCTCTCTTAGTTCTCGAAGCATTACATCACAAATTGCATCTCTGAACTCGCCGAGTTTATCAAAGGTAGCATTGAACTTTTCTTCAAGAAGCTCGCGAGCCTTCTCGCGCACATCCTCTTTGTAAGCCTTATGCAGATTTTGAAAAAGCTTAGAAAAAGGAACCTCCACATCATTGATCTTCAAAGAAACTCGAAGATCAGTTGATTCAAGATCCTCCCAGCCAGGTACATTATGGAAATGAATTCCTTCTTCTGTATACTCTTCTGCTGTTCGCGTAAGCGCTCGAATGATCATAGTTCTAAGGAACTCATCTTTGAGCTCACAAAAATTAATGTTTTCTTCTGACATTTTAGTTTACCTGAATATAACCCAACCTAACCCAAGTCTTCACATCCTCTTTTGCTCGCTTTTCAGAGGTGCGAACAATAAGCTCTTTTTTCGACTTTCCAGTTGCTGGGTCCCAAATAGAATAGTAAATCTTCCAGATCGAACCATCTCGGACAATATTCGCGGAGCGATGTCCTTTGAACTTGTTTTCTTTTGCAGGCTTGACTATTGTACAAAGCGCTGCTTGTTTAGAAGGACTCTTTGTTTCGGCTTTTGTGCTCTTAATAGAAGCGACAAAAGCGCCCCCTCCGATCATAAACAAAAGAGGGATAAAAAATCCAAGTGCAATATTAAGCTTTCGAGCTCGCCGAAGCTGAGCCTCAGGAATAAAATAATTGCCGCAAATGCCGCAACACTTTGAACCCTTCGGATTTAATCGATACCCACATTTAGGACACTGCATTAGATCTCTCCTAACAATGCTCTCTTATAGTACTGCGCATTGTAGGCTGAGCTTTACATCTTTTTTCAAATTTTAGGAAAGAATCTCTTCCTCATCATCTGCCTGCTTGCTTTTTGGTACATAAGGCTGACATTTCTGGCTGCAACCTTTCTTATGCTTAAACCCGCGGCCATGCGAAGGCCCGCCGCATTCAGCACAGCAAGACTTCGGACCCGCATTTGCTTTGTTTGCCGTGCACTCTTCGGTGTGCGTGTAGCCTCTTCCCTTTGCAGGACCCCCGCATTCTGGGCATACTTTCTTTTCAACTGTAGTAGAACGTTTGGGCAGTTTCGAGATATCAGGCATAGGAAGGAATTCAGTATAAGGGTTCTGCTCATAACAAGCGCGATCACACCAATAAAGGTCGATAAGCTTGTCTTTCTTGGCGAGTCGAAGAATTGCCCCACAGGCTTCGCAATTCACTGTGACAGTATCTTCTGCCTCTTCTGAAAGCACGCGCACAAAGGTCAGTCGTCCACCGATGAGTGAAAGTTTAGGATCACGCTCATGGGCGATAGCAAGCTGCATTCTCTCCATAATCATCAAATTGTCTCCTAACACTAAATGTAAGTATCTTCTTCTTTTTAAATTATACGAGAGTGCCTACTTACTCTTTACTAATAAAAATATTATTAATACATAATAATACGAGATGCCCAAACTGCGCGGCACTCTTCACATTTACACTTCCACCAATAATGCTTATTAGCGATTATTCTTGCCTCCCAATCCTTGAGCTTATACTTATATTTGAGATGCTTGATAACCTTTTCATATTCCCAGCCTTTCTTATGGAGAGCAAAGGCTACTTTGTAAGGGATTTGAGTGGAAGGGCAAGGAGGAACATCATCCCAAGGATTAGGTGGAAGTGCACCGCGGCGAACTTTGGCGAGTTTGGCCCGACGATGGCCCCGAGGAGAACGAAGGTGACCTGCGAAACTTTTGTAGGTCCTGCTCATGCTAAGTTCCTTTCAATAGGATACTTACATAGCAAGACCTCCTCTACCATAACCACGCAGGAATTTCAACATTTATCCGTGCTCCATAATATATTTGATAAGTTTCTCAGCTGTTTCTTCATTCGCCTCAAAATTTGGGTCTGAGGAGTGAATAAAAACAGGCAGCATTTGAATCGCTTCTTCTCTTGTTGGGGGCGGTTTCAAAACGAGCTCTTTCGAAAGATCTTCAAGTGTTTGATATTCATCTTCGGTGAATCCGCCTTTTATACGAACCTTTTCCATGAATTCTTTACTCGGTCTTATACGCTGCCTTTCGACTTTGCTCAATTCGACCACATTAATCTCGGTAACCTTTGCAAAATGAGATAAAGATAAATTGTGTTCAAGCCGAATAGTTCGAAGCCCATCACCAAATTCTAAAACGGACATTCTTCCTCCTCTTCATTTTCTATTATACAAGCATGCCCGCCCATCCATCTAGGGGGATCTAATGGATTACCATGTAGCGTATAATCTTCAGTCTCATCTAGAATATGCTGCGGAAAAAGATGCAAAGGAACATCCCAATAAGGTGCCCATTTCCCATCCTTCTCAAACTTTGTTGATTTAAGAGTTAAATTATTATCTCGAATCATTTTAAAGATGTCAACTGCTTTTGCAACAAAAATATCGATCTTCTTCTTATAAGCTTTTGCAATGGTCTCATCATATACCCACTGACCTTTTCGCGGCCCTCGACTAAGTTTGCGTTTAGCTCTACGATATCGGCAAACGACGTATTGCCGATCAAGATTAGAGATGATTTGACAAACACGGATAATTGCTCGAGAATTACCCCAACAAGAAGATTTTATCTCGTAAAGGTCATTCTCTTCAATGCCGAAATGCTTAGTACAAAACTCTTCTGCAAATTTACCAGATTTCTGAGCTCGAGTTGGATAAGAAGAATAGATTGTCATGCGTGCTTGATTGATTTACGACTAATTCGTCTATTATTTGATTTCCCATGTGTTCGTTTATTGTAGCCCTCATTCTTCTTATTGCATGAAGCACAAAGTCGATTATATATAGGGTCGGCTGAGTTAAACCATTCATTGCATTTTAGGCAACGTTTTTTGACAGTTTCAAATTTTTGAAGATAAGAACTTGTGGGCATCCTTTCTCCTTACTCTCTAAAGCGACACATCAATCTACAAGAGAAGTAAATTAGCATACAAAAATTGTCAAACTATCGAGCTAAATAGCGTTGCACTATTCGATCGATCGAAGCTTCTTTACCGCGAACCGCAGGACTGCGCGAGCGAAGACGTTGACGTAAACCCATACCTCGCGGAAGAGGCATACAAGGTGCACGATACAGTTCGTTCAGCTCTTGCTGCAATAGTTGCATTTCCTCTTCAGAAAGCCCATCTTGCTGAAAGCGATCTTGAAGCTCTTTAAGAGCTTTTGAAAATTCTGCCTCAGTCATTTAAACGCCCTCAAATCAAAGTAGACTTTTAGCAGACTATTAATAGTTTATTGGAGGTGGGCTATTTAGAGCGGGCGTCAGAAGGGTGATCTAACTTAAAGAAATGGCGAAAATAATCTTCCCAGTTATCTTCAAGCCATCTCTCATCATGCAACAGGGCTGGAAGAGGAACAGGCAGATAATTGATAACTTCAACGCAAAGACAGCGCCCTTGGATCTTGCCCAAAGGATATGGCTTATATTGATCATCCCAAGCTAATGGATTATTGTGCACATGCCCATAAAAGTAGGGCCATCTAATACCTGGACAAGGCCAATGAGATAAAGCTATTGTTGTAACATCACCTTCTGGTCTCGGATCTTTAGGTAAGGGCCCTCTTTTACTTCCTCGAATACAAACAAACGTCGCCGGATAGTCGGAGTCATTAATTGTAAGACCATCACCGTGTTTTCTTAGGACAACATCTGCGCCTAAATTCTCTAAATGATTTTTCTTGCAGTACTTTCCAAAATCATGATTACCTTCAACCATTACTAGATCACCAGGCAGCTGTTCTCGGATCTCGCGCAATGCCTCTACCGGACCAAAACCAAAATCACCTAAATTAACAACTGTGTCCTCAGGCTTCACGATCTCTTGGCAATTTGAAATAATAAGGTCTTGCCAATTCTTAGGCCGGTTGCAATATTCACCAATACGTTTATGATTAAAATGGCAATCGCTCATTAAATAGATCATTGGTTTACTCTAAAGTAATATGAGGGTGGAAATCTGCAGAAGAATAAGCTCCTCCCTTCATACAATCACTACAAAAAATGCATCCATAAAAAGGAAGCATTACAGAAACAAGTTTCCCACAATTAAAACAAGGCACCTCAGACAAAGTGCGCTCTTCCAGTCTCGGAGTTCTTGAAATATAATTCTTTGGTCCAGAAACTTTCTCAGCTTTCTTCCAGGACATTTTTAATGCCTCCTGATGCAACAGATATAGAACACTCATATGCAATCTTCTGCACATGGTCGGTTAGCATATCGCGTATCATCACTGTGAGCATCTCATCTAAGATTCCCTGATCTTTCCACTTCAAGACTTGCCTCGAATTCAAAAGCTTCTTGCACTTACGAATATGACGCTCAAAAGAACGAGCAAGTGATTCTTGCGTAAGCTCTACAATTGCTTTTGGGCAGCCCGGGCAAAGAATACTCCAAAGGGGTAAACTAACATCATGTTTTTGATCCAATGACACTTAATGTACCTCTCAACGATGCCCTATGTAAATTCAAATAATGTTCTTCTGTATCAGCAACTCTTATACAATTTTTACAAGCTTTATACTCTGGTACGTTAAAACAAATATCTTCCCTGTTCAAATTTAAGCCGCAGAGAGAATTACCTGATAGATCTGGATGAGCAATATGATAGGCCCTCTCATCCTCTGGATCTGCGAGCTGACTGGAAATTTTGTAGAAAGGCATTTCGATTTGAAAGATCATCTGAACCTCCTCAAAAAGTTCTCTTTATGTATATACCTTTTGGGGCAGGTTTCTTTCTCAGATTTTTTCACCTTTTCTGTTAAAAAGTAAAAGAATAGAGAGTATCTTCTCTATAAAACTCGGTTTCAAGTGTTGTCTTCAATTCTGTATGCACATGTTTGATTTCACGCAGATTAGATAAAAGATAGCACATGTCACCAGTCAAATGGATGCACATCATATGACCTTTTAGCTTTTTGCTCACACTAACTAACTTTTCAGTCTTATCTAAATCTACAAGAATCTCAGCCCAGAGATAAGCAAAATCTTCACAATCTCCAGCCTTACGTGCGCAAGTTACCCAAGGTTTCTGATGGAAATCAAGAAGACCACCTAGGGGATCTTGATCCCACTGAAAACGCTCATCAACTAAAAGCCTAGAAATCGCACTATAATTAGGAGCAAGCTTTTTTAGACGTTCTAGAAACTCTAAAGCTTCTTTCTTTTGTTTACGATATTTC
>Ga0180437_10002051_pt1 | contig 33196 bp, 19 predicted proteins | sample SS_ome_4_FD_132410 | JGI IMG/M metagenome (GOLD analysis project Ga0180437, IMG submission 132410) | Hypersaline lake sediment archaeal communities from the Salton Sea, California, USA - SS_3_D_1 metaG | ecosystem: Environmental > Aquatic > Non-marine Saline and Alkaline > Hypersaline >... | reverse complement strand
GACTGGGCAGCCGACCCCAATGAAATCGCTCTCCAGACCCTTAACCGGCTACAGAACACCATGAAAATCATGCTTGCCGATGCCTCGTCGGGCCAAGTGAAAACGATACTCACTGAAAGCGACAGCGCATGGCTTGAACCGAACACCCTGCACTGGCTTGACGGCGGGGCAAAATTTATATGGATGAGCGAACGGGACGGTTGGTTGCACGCTTATCTATTTACGCGGGATGGGGAGACCAGCCAGCTCCTCACACCAGGAGAATTCGATGCACAATTCATCCAGGCGATTGATGAACAGAACGGTTGGTTGTACTATGTTGCCTCGCCTGAAAATCCTACCCAGCGCTATCTGTATCGAGCCAGATTGGATGGAAGCGGTAAAGCGGAGAGAGTGACTCCCGAAGGTCAGGCTGGAACGCATAGCTACCAGGTGTCGCCAGATTCGAAATGGGCTTTCCACACCTACTCATCCATTGATGTTCCACCAGTGACAGAAATCGTAAGACTAGCGGAGCACGAAGTGATGCGGATGCTTGTTGACAACTCAGAGTTGCGCTCGAAGTTGGAGGCGCTCAAGCTGAGTCCGACCGAGTTCTTTCGCATCGATATTGGAGAGGGCGTAGAGCTTGACGGCTGGTGCATTAAGCCTCTGGACTTTGATCCGGAAAAGTCCTATCCCTTGCTCTTCTGGATCTACGGAGAGCCTGCCACAGTGACAGTCCTGGACAGTTGGGGAAGATCTCCTTACGCTCATAATTGGCAGAAAAACAGGTACTTGTGGCATCTCATGCTGGCCCAGCAAGGATACCTCATAATGAGTTTGGATAATCGAGGTACTCCTACACCTCGTGGCAGTGCGTGGCGTAAGGCCATATACCGCAAGCTTGGGATATTGGCCTCGCTTGATCAGGCGGCTGCAGCGCGGGCTATAATCAAACGTTGGAAGTGGGTCGACCCGACAAGGATCGGTATCTCCGGTCACAGCGGCGGGGGCCAGATGAGCCTTAACCTGATCTTCAGGTATCCTGACTTATATCGCTTAGCCATGCCATCCTCATTTGTGAGTAACCAGCGTTTCTATCATCCAGGCTATCAGGAGCGCTTCATGGGGCTGCCCGAGGACAATGTAGAAGGCTATAAAAATGGCTCGCCCATGACGTGGGCCCATCGCCTGAAGGGACACCTTCTTATGGTCCATGGTACGGGCGATTCCAATGTGCACTATCAAAGTTTTGAAGCGCTGGTTAATGAGTTGGTCAGAGCTAGAAAGCGCTTCACGATGATGTCATATCCAAATCGTGAGCACAGCTTGCATCTTCGTGGTGATGTCAATACCCATTATCACTTTTGGGATTTGCTGACCAGGTTCCTTAAAGAGAATATGCCGCCCGGTCCGAGCTCACGCTAATCGTTCTTATGGATAGTGTTTGCTTTGAAGCTTCCAATCTTGAATAGGCTGAAATGAAGAGAAATCATTGACATTAACAAGATAACTAATTTGCACAATACCTTATGCAACTGAATATAGATTAAAGAAAGGAGAACATCGTGGCGAACCAAACATACCAATTATTCTTTCCCAAAATTAAGAATTTTATCTCTCGCCGCATTCTTATTAGCAAATCGGTTATAAGGCTATCCACCATTTTGCTTGTGTTTTTGCTCTTGATCTGTAACGGATTCCCCATTGCGGCCCAAACAGAAAACCCTTCCCTGCTGACCCTGGATAGGATTGTATCCAAGGAGTTCGATCCCGAGGTTTTTGGCCCCGCAGTCTGGCTGGAAAATGGATTGGGATATACGGTGCTTGAAAACTCGGCGGCTATAGAAGGAAGTAAGGATATTGTTCGCTACGACCTAGAGAGTGGTCACCGCGAAATACTGGTCTCAGCCACACGCCTTATGCCTCCTGGAGAATCATCGCCGCTGCAGATCGAGAGCTATTCCTGGTCCAAGGATGGATCCCGTCTTCTGATTTTCACCAACACCGAGAGCGAAATCCGAAGAGACATCAAAGGGGATTATTGGGTTCTCGATCTTACAGTTTGGGTATGGCGAAAGCTTGGGGGCGATGCCGGACCGCAAACACTGATGGCAGCGCAGTTTTCACCGGGTGGACGCCGAGTTTGTTACATCCGTGATAACAACCTTTATATTGAAGATCTCATTAGTCCCAAGATTACACAATTGACTTTTGATGGATCTTGCACCATTTTCAACGGAAAGCCAAAACTATGTACATTTTCTATGTTCTTCTGGGAATCGCTGGCTGGTACAAAAGGATTTTGTTGGAGTCCTGATGGGAAGTCCATTGCCTACGCACAGTTAAACATAGAGGAAGTTCCTGAATTCTACATGATAAATAATACTGACTATCTTTACCCCCGCATAATTTCCTTTCCGTATACGAAAGTGGGGGGGATAATGCCAACATTTCGTATCGGATTAGTGAGCGCCAAGGGTGGTGAGACACGCTGGCTTGAAATTCCGGGCGATCCAAGAAACGATTATATAGTTCAAATGAACTGGGCAGCAAACACAGAAGAAATCGTCATCCAGACTCTGAACCGATTGCAGAACACAGTGAAAGTCATGCTGGCAGATGTTGCTACTGGAAAAATAAAAACGATACTCACTGAGAGTGATAGCGCTTGGCTTGAACCGAACACCCTGCACTGGCTCACTGGTGGTAAAAACTTTTTGTGGGTAAGCGAACGGGACGGGTGGCAGCACATCTATCTTTATTCACGAGCTGGAGTAAACATCCGCCTCCTTACACCAGGAGAATTTGACGTACAATTCATCCAGGCGATTGATGAGCAGGGTGGTTGGTTGTATTACATTGCCTCGCCTGATAATCCTACCCAGCGCTATTTGTATCGCGTTAGGTTGGATGGAGACGGCAAAGCGGAACTGGTGACGCCTGTTGATCAGCGCGGTACGCACAGCTATCAGGTATCTCCAGATTCAAAATGGGCCTTTCACACTTACTCGTCCATTGATGTGCCGCCAGTCACAGAGATTGTACGACTCCCCAAGCACGAAGTGATGCGGGTGCTCGTTGACAACTCAGAGTTACGCTCGAAGTTGGAGGCGCTCAAGCTGAGCCCGACCGAGTTCTTTCGCATTGATATTGGAGAGGGAGTAGAGCTTGACGGCTGGCTCATCAAGCCTTTTGAGTTTGCGCCGGAAAAATCCTATCCCTTGCTCTTCTGGGTCTACGGAGAGCCTGCCACGGTGACAGTCCTGGACAGTTGGGGAGGATTCCCTCCTTACGCTCATAATTGGCAGAAAAACAGGTACTTGTGGCATCTCATGCTGGCCCAGCAGGGATATATCATAATGAGTGTGGATAATCGCGGTACTCCCTCACCTCGCGGACGCGCATGGCGCAAAGCCATATACCGCCAGCTTGGGATACTTGCCTCGCTGGATCAGGCTGCTGCAGCGCGGGAAATAATCAAACGGTGGAAGTGGGTAGATCCAGAAAGGATTGGTATCTCTGGTCACAGCGGTGGCGGACAGATGAGCCTTAACCTGATCTTCAGGTATCCTGGCTTGTATCACTTAGCGATGCCATCCTCGTTTGTCAGTAACCAGCGCTTCTATTATCCAGGTTATCAGGAGCGTTTCATGGGGCTACCTGAGGAGAATGTTGAAGGCTATAAGAATGGCTCACCCATTACGTGGGCACATCGGCTGGAAGGCCATCTCCTCATTGTCCATGGGACGGGGGATTCCAATGTGCACTATCAAAGTTTCGAAGCGCTGGTTAATGAGTTGGTCAGGGCAAGAAAGCGCTTCACGATGATGTCTTATCCAAATCGTGAGCACAGCTTACATCATCGAGGGGACGTAGATACCCATTATCACTTTTGGGATTTGTTGACAAGGTTTCTTAAGAAGAATATCCCGCCCGATCCTCGGTAAGCGCTGTCTGCGTCTGGCCTGAGAGGTTTTGGAGATGTGCAGACCTCAGATTTTGGCTCGCAGTCGGGTCCAGTCGGCGGATTCAAATGCCGCGCTTACCAGGAGAAAGGGGGTTGTCTCATAGACTTTCCTTATCATCCCGATCCAGCCGTGTGAGGGGACATAAAGTTACGAATGCGAGGAAGAGGACGGCGGGATTGAAGGGGGCCTGATAACCTATATCCGCTAACAATCATGTAGAATTATCAAATAAAAAATTAGGAGAAAAAAATGGAGTTTTTTGAGCTAATCAAGAAAAGGTATAGCGTACGTGCTTATCAATCAAAACCGGTAGAGGATGATAAACTTAAAAAGGTACTTGAAGCAGCGCGTATAGCTCCAACAGCGGATAATAGGCAACCTTTTCGTTTAATCACTATACATACTCAGGGTCGAGAATCAGAATTAAGAAAAATTTATAACCGTGAATGGTTTTTTAAGGCACCGATAGTGATTTGTGCCTGTGCAGTACCTGCTGAGGCATGGACTAGGATTGATGGTAAAAATTACAGTGATGTGGACACAACGATTGCAATGGATCACTTGATTCTTGCCGCAACAGATCACGGATTAGGGACATGCTGGGTCGCTGCATTTGATCCCTCAGCGGCAAGAGAGGTATTGGGATTGTCAGAGAATGAAGAGCCTATTGCTTTCACACCTTTAGGATATCCTGCTGATGAGCCAAAGCCAAAGAAGCGTAAAGCTTTGTCTGACCTTATCCTCAATGAATAGCGGTGAATACGGGCAGAAAGACCAGAAAGGTAAAGCTATTTATAATTAAAGGTCTTTGAGACAAATCTTTACTTAGCTTTAGATTATTTTTTGGTCAATATTTTGGAGGTATTATGAAGAAAAAGTCGAGAGAATTATGGAAACTCTCTTCGTGTTTTATCATGATCACGTTTCTTTCTTGTTTATTAACAGCAGAGAGCCAAAGAGAACATTCGAAACAACGGCGTGATCTGTTGTCTTCAGCAATGCTGAAGGGAATGCAATTTAGATGCATAGGGCCCGCGACGGCATCCGGGCGTATTTCCGATTTTGCCGTCAATCCAGAAGACCGCAGCCAATATTATGTCGCTGTTTCCTCTGGGGGTGTCTGGAAAACCATCAATTCAGGAACCACGTGGATTCCGATATTTGACAGCGAGGGTTCATATTCCATCGGGTGTATCGCCATGGATCATCATAATCATCATGTGATATGGGTCGGTTCCGGTGAGAGGAACTGCCGGAATAGTGTTGCTTACGGCGACGGGGTATATCGTTCCGATGACGGCGGCAAAAGTTGGAGAAATATGGGACTTAAAATGTCAGAGCATATTGGGAAAATTATTATAGATCCAAGAAACTCTGATGTTGTATATGTCGCCGCACAGGGACCATTATGGGGACCTGGTGGCGATAGAGGCCTTTATAAAACAACAGATAGCGGAAGGACCTGGGAGGCGATACTTACTGTCAGTGAGAATACGGGGGTCAATGATGTGATTTTTGATCCAAGGGATCCTGACGTACTTTTTGCCACCTCTTATCAGCGCAGAAGCCACGTATTTTATACACTAAACGGAGGTCCAGAGTCAGCCATCTACAAATCTACAGATGCAGGATCTACATGGAATAAATTGACGGTGGGGCTGCCAACTGTTGATATGGGGCGCGTTGGCCTTGCCATTTCACCCGTCGATCCTGATATTGTTTTTGCCATTATAGAAGCCGCCGACCGAAAAGGGGGCGTTTTCAGAACCACAGATAGTGGGGCCTCATGGGAAAAAAGAAGTGATTATGGAAGCCGTGGCATGTATTACGGCACAATTTACGCAGATCCACAGGATGTCAATCGCGTTTATGCTATGGGTGTCTGGTTAATGGTTAGCGAAGATGGCGGGATAAATTTTCTCAGACTTGGAGAAAGGCATAAACATATCGATAACCATGCAATGTGGATAGATCCTAAAAATACAAACTATTATCTGGTTGGCACTGACTGCGGAGTGTATGAAAGCTTTGACCGTGGGGCAACCTGGGATTTTAAAAGTAATCTTCCCACTGTGCAATTTTATCGTGTGGAGGTAGATAACGCCTTCCCATTTTATAATGTTTATGGGGGCACACAGGATAACTTTAGCTGGTGCGGTCCTTCTCGGACAACGAACCTTGCGGGCATTGTCAATTCAGATTGGACTATTACACAAGATGGAGATGGATTTGAAACCCAGATTGATACAGAAAACCCGAATATTGTATATGCCCAAATGCAGTACGGCGGATTGTATCGATTTGATAAACAGAGTGGCGAGACCATGGGTATAAAGCCTCAAGAAGGCAAAGGAGAGGATCCTTATCGTTGGAATTGGGACTCTCCTCTTTTAGTAAGTCCTCATCCACCCATGAAACTCTATTTTGCGGCAAATAAATTGTTCAGAAGTGATGATCGGGGGAATACATGGAAAGTAATAAGCGGAGATTTGACTCGCCAGATCGATCGGAGGGAATTACCAGTGTCCCGAGAAGTGTGGGGTACGTACGCATTGCAAGATCGTAATGGTCCATTTCACTTAGGAACTATAAGTGCGCTTTCTGAATCCCCTGTTACGGAAGGATTGTTATATGTCGGTACTGATGATGGTTTGATTAGTGTCACAGAGGATGGAGGAGCTGTATGGCGAAAATATGATAGGTTTCCTAATGTGCCAGAGATGACTTATATCAGGTATCTTTTAGCATCACAGCATAATACAAATACAGTCTATGCGGCATTTGATAATCATAAAAACAGTGACTTTAAACCCTATCTATTAAAAAGTATAGATAAAGGAAAGACATGGGAATCATTCAGGGGGAACCTACCAGAAAGGGGAACAGTTTATTCCATTGCCGAGGATCATGTTAATCCTAATTTGATTTTTGTCGGGACAGAATTTGGCTTGTTTTTCACAATCGACGCGGGTAATAAATGGATACAACTAGAAGGGGGTTTGCCAACCATTGCCGTAAGGGACATTGCAATACAAAAACGTGAGAATGACCTAGTATTGGCGACTTTCGGACGTGGATTTTATATCCTGGATGATTATTCGCCTCTTCGCGAACTGAATGTCGCAGCTCTCAACCAAGAATGTCATTTGTTCCCGATTAAGGATGCTCTGATGTATGTGGAGTCACGGCCATTATGTTGGAAAGGGAAGGGAGTGCAGGGAGAGTCATACTATACAGCGGAAAATCCTCCTTTTGGAGCAACCTTTACCTATTACCTGAGCGAGTCTGTAGTAGCAGCAAAACAAAAGAGGAAAGAAGCTGAAAAGAAAGCATTGCAGAAAAGAAAGCAAATTTCATATCCAGGAGTTGGTGAGCTTAGAGAAGCAAACGATGAAGTGCCTTATTTGTTATTCACTATTTTCGATGAGTCAGGCAATCCATTAAGGAAGCTCAAAGCTCCGGCAGATATTGGTATTCATAGAATATCCTGGGATTTGCGCTATCCGGCATCCACCCCTACCCGCATAAGCCCAGAAGAAGATTTGCCCTGGTCTGATGGCGATATAGGAACGCTTGTCCTCCCGGGCGGATATAAAGTGACGTTAGCTAAGAGTGTTGATGGAATTCTTACAGTGCTGGCAGGTCCTGAAAGCTTTAATGTGGTTGCCCTGGGTATGACTTCCCTCCCAGCAGAGGACCGTGAAGCGATGGTTGAATTTCAAAAGCAAGTTGGGGAACTCAGGAGAGCAGTACGGGGATCAATTGAAATCGCAAAGGAATTGGAAAACAAAATAAAATTTATTAAAGAGGCTCTTTTAGATACTCCAGGGATTGGAGATGATTTCATTATTGAAATCAAGGCCTTAGAAATCCGAACGAATGAAATTCTTCGAAAATTAAGAGGTTCTGGAGGAAGGAACACTTATCCCTCAGTTGCTGACCGGGTAGAAAAGATCGTTTCTGACCAGTGGCGATCGACCTCTTCACCGACACAAACACAGATTACCGCATATGAAATTGCCGGAGAAGAGTTTGGCCCAGTACTTGCTAATCTAGAGCATATGCTGGAAGTTGATTTTAAAAAGCTGGAAGATTTTATGGACGAAGCAGGGGCGCCATGGACTAGCGGCCGCATCCCTAAATGGAAAAAAAAGTAGTGCTAGAAGCAGGCTACTCTAATTTATATGATATTCCCCTTCTTCTCCCCTGTCATAAATTACAATTGGACCTGCCTCCCGGATCTTGGTCCAGTTTTTTTAACACAACTGCTGGATCGGTATGAGAGGGCAGGTCACAAGAGTATTCACAATCCGTTGGACAAGATTGTATTGATTGTTTCTAATAGGTCTGCTTGGCAATTTTAGCAGAGGAGGGAAAATGAAAATAAACAGAAGGAATTTTCTATCATTTGCCGGCGTGGGCTCTGCTGCATTCTTGTCCGACCGAATGAACTATAATAGACCACATCCAGGAAGTAAATGCCAGAACAGTTTCTATGATGACGCCTGGATCGAATTGAAGTTAGAGAATATGGGATGGAATCTGGAACAGATAAGAAAATTTGTCAAAGTTCCAATCATGGCAGTTATAAAATGCAATGGTTACGGCCATGGTTTGGTGGAAGTAGGCCGCTACTTGGATCAAAAAAAAATCGATGCTCTAATGGTAGTCAGTCTCCCCGAAGCACTCAAGTTGAGAGAAGCGGGTGTTTCCTGCCCCGTTCATAATTTCGGTCCACTTCATGAGGATGCCGCAGAGATTCTAATTAATAAGAACATATCTCAATCTATATTTACAGAAAAAGCTCATAAACTAAACGCCGCCGCGCTCAAGATTGGGAAAAGGATAGATGTCCATATTCATGTGGATACTGGAATGGCAAGGATGGGAATCCCTTATTATGATGCTCTGCCTTATATTAAGAAAGTAGCCGGTTGGAAAGGCCTTCGGATAAAAGGGATTTCTACTGCCATGAGTGAAGATAATGAGTTGGATAAGGAACAGATTAGACGTTTTGAAATCCTATGTAAGCATGCGAAGAGCGAGGGAATCTCTTTGGGAATAAAGCATGCAGTCAGCTCTACTGGAATTTTTTCTCAAAGGTCTTCTTACCTGGATATGGTCCGGCCCGGTCTGCTTTTTTTCGGATATTACCCTTCCCAGGAAGTTCGGGAAAAATTTAAAGAAATAATTCTAAAGCCGGTTTTACAGCTTAAAAGCAGGGTGGCCGTGGTCAGAAACCTACGCCCGGGAGATCCGGTTTCGTATAACAAATCCTATGTTGCCAAAACCAGAGAGAAAATTGCTGTTATCCCAGTTGGTTACTCCAACGGGTATCCTTATAACGCCCAGGGAAAAACCTATGTTCTGATCAATGGTGAACGATGTCCGGTGGTAGCATATATGTCTGCTAACCATATGGAAGTCCTGCTGAAAACGGACTCCAAAGTATCCATGGATGACGAAGTTGTCCTACTTGGTACTCAGGGAAAAGAAGAAATTACTGCCGATGACATAGCAGAATGGACCGGTGTTTCCAGTTATAAAGTCATGATATGGCTAAATCCGCTGATGCCAAGAATAATATTATAAGTGCCATATCCAGAAATGTTTCGATTCAACTAAATTCAGACCACTCTTGATATTTCGTAAGCAATTATTTGAGAACTTCCCTCTCCCTTTGGAAAAGCGCCTGTCCCGGCCTCTCGGAAACGGCGAATGCGGAGGAGGGTCTGACTTGGTTGAAAACCTATATTGGAAAGCCTAGGGATGTAAAGGCACGAAACACGACTGACTAATCTGTAGAAATGGTCTAACAACGATTTGAAATGACAAAAGGTGTCAAATCAAGTGGTCTGATCAACACTTGAATGGACACTGAGTGTCAAATTAAAGTATTACTCCAGTGCTTTATCTAACTTTGGCAAATCAGCGTTTTTAGGTACTAAGCTCCAACTGATAAAATCATTCTTCCAATCATCACCAATTTTTACGAAATGAAATATAGTACGAATAGGGATTTTCTGACTTATCGGTTCATAAGTAAATTGGTCAACGCAAGTTGCTGAGTTCCCATCTGCATCTATTCGGATTTCACGTTTATCAATCGAAACGTTGAATACGAACGATTCATTTGAAAACATTCCTTCCAGTAATTCTAAACATTCTTTCTTGTTCCAAAATTCCTCAGGGTCGGTTCCACAGTAAAGACCGTCATCGGTTAACAAGTTCGCTAGGGTATTTATATCCTTGGCCTCCATGGCTTCATAATAATTGTCTAGTATGGTATTAACGGCATTTTTTGCAGCTGTTAAATCAACAGGCTCAACTTCGGTTGTAGTCTGACAACCAGAAGCGAAACAAAGCAGAAAAACCAAAGGAATAATTGTGATAAGTTTTTTCATATTACCCTCCCCATGTTTGATGAAAACATTAGACGTTATTTGACAGTGTAAGTCAAGATAAGCTCAGGTCAATCCAAATCAAGTGTTGGTAGGTCCACATTAACATTTGGGTTCATGCTTGATCATTACGCTTCCTTGCTTGTAATATCCGCTTAACCAACCAACACCAGTCTTAAAGGGCCTGTAGTCTTCAATTTCATAAAGCGGAATACCGACATCGAACAAGACAAAATCCTCGTTAGCGACCAATCCGCTTTTATCCAAATCTTCAATCTCGTCATCGAATTCTGGAGCCATAAAGCAGTTCAGCGTTATCTCGTCGTTATATTCACCGCCATATTTTCTAAGAAAAGATTTATGTCCACCTGGATATTTATCCTCAAGCGCCTGATTCCTGATCACCAGGGTGAAGAAAACGCATATAAGTTCTTTCTTTGAATTGTAGAAGAATGGGGCATTTGTTTCCGCCAAGTTAATCTCGGCCTCAGTATCGTGCTCAAATACTCCTTTGTTTTCTTTTAATCTGGAATATTTCTGTAAAAAGAAATTAAAAAGGCTAATAACCGCTGAGCTTTTTGATTGATCTGTTCGCGGCATTTTTGCCAGGTATGACTCAAGTCCAATATTGGATTTCTCAGACTGTTCCAACTTCTTATACAAATTTGATACTTTGATTTTTTTCCACTCATGAAGCAGCGCAATACGATCGAACAATGAGCTCATGGCGCTAGAGAACTCGTGGATCTTTTTCTCTTTGAAGGAATCTTCGCTTTCTAGAACAACGCTGTTCATGAGAGAGTGTCTCCCGATTGGAATAAGTGCAAACCCATAGGAGCGGTTAATGGTGAGTATCTGGTCTTTACAGAAATCACAGAAGAATACGGACCATTTTGAGCCGCTTCGCAGCAATTCCTGTCCGCAGCAATAACAGAGGGTGACTAGCTGCCCGAAATCAAGGTTGAAAGTTTTTTCCAGGTCGTATTTAGCAACTTGAGATTCCGGCTCGTTTTCGCAGTCACATTCCTGGTAATAATGGCCGGTTTTGTTGGTGACTTCAAAAGAGCCGTAGATCTCTCCACAGTGTCTGCAGACGCACATATCTTTGAAGTCTTTCAATCCTCCGTATGTGAACCTATGTTTCTCAAAGTCGTAAGCCTTTTGACGCTTTCCTATCCGGTGAATAAGTTGTTTTAACATGGTTGCCTCCTGATACAGCGGAGGAGGCCAGGAAGGAAACAAAGCATTAAGTGTGCGGAAATAGGAAAGTAAAAAAGCCGCTATCCCGCATCAGGATAGCGGCTTATGCCCTGGACACTTGGTTGCCGCCTGCTTCCGCGACCACATCCTCGACTTGCGAGAGGCACCTTGGGTGTCCGTCCCAGGTTGCCGGGCTCGTTTCCTTCCGAGCCGCTCCTGATGCTTACTCATATGATAGACTCAACAATCACAAAAATCAAAATTATATGATATTGAAAAAAGTGACGAATCCAGCAAGCTTGTATGAGCTTATTTCAAAAGAATTAGGAATGGGCTACTGGAGACCAAGTGTCGGCCTTTCAAGCCGAGGGTCACTGGTTCGAATCCAGTACCGCCCACCAGGGTTTTTCCCCGAGAAAAGGGGCTTTTTCGGTCGGTAATCCTTTCAACCCCGATGCTGTTTTTTCAGCGTTTTTCAACCGAATCTGTGACGTATCTGCGGATTATTTTATCATCTGTCATTTATTTGACTCTCGCTGATGTATTGCGTATCCTAGTTCCGCTAAGCAAAAGGACTGAGGCATATGAAATTCCCCAACTGTCCGACCGATAATCCCGAGACACAAAAGGTTTGTAGTAATTGTGGCTTACCTCTGACTTCCGTTGATGATAATAAGCTATCCAACAAAAAGATCCTCGAAATTCCAGCCCTCACATGCTTTGGTTTGAGGAAAAAGTCGGAGGCTATTTGAATGGAACTGAAAACCGGCAGCGTAATCAGACTGAGGGAGCGCCTTTGGCGCATTGATAGGATTACGGATGAAGAGTTCGCTGCTACAACACTTGACGGGCGAGATCCGAGGAGATCGAGGTTTCTACGAGCCCTCGAAGAGGATTACGTGGCGGAAGGATCTCTTCCGCCCCCGGATCCACAGAGACTAGACGACCCAGCAGGCCAGGATCTTCTGCTACGCGCCCACCGACTTAGCATGATTCATGGGTCCGCACCATTCCTGGGCCTCCAACGCAGCCGGGCGGTTCCCGAGCCGTACCAACTTGTACCGCTGTTGATGGCACTGGGCGCATCGCCAGTGCGATTGCTTATCGGTGACGATGTGGGGATCGGTAAGACGATAGAAGCGGGCTTGATAGCTAGCGAACTCGTCGCACGAGGAAGCGCCCAGAGGATTCTGGTCGTTGTCCCAGCATCGCTTCGAGAGCAGTGGGTGGAGGCCTTATCCAGGTTCTTCCACCTAGATGCTGTCATCCTCTCTGGACAGACGCGCCCGGCACTTGAGCGGTTACTTCTGCCTGGCGAATCTCCCTGGGAGGCGTTCCCGATCATCGTGGCTTCGATTGACTACCTCAAGAAAAGAACAGGAGAGGTGCTCTCATACAGCTGGGATCTTATGCTCGTCGATGAGGCGCACCTAGCTGCCCGGCCTCATGAGAATGCGTGGGGTTCAGCACTTCAAAAAAAACGCTGGGAATTCCTTGAGGCAGCTGCTCAGAGCGAAAAGGTGAATCATCTTCTACTCCTCTCCGCAACGCCTCATCCCGGTCATACTGATTCGTTCGCGAGCCTCCTCTCCGTCCTGAATGCTTATTGTGTGGATCCATCAGGTGCTATCCGACGAGATATCGCACGCCATCACATAGTCCAGCGACGACGAAAGGACCTCCGGGATTGGTACGACGATCGCACACCTTTCCCCGATAGAGAGCAGGCCGATGCGGTGGTCCCTCTCGGGAAGGCAGAGCAACGCCTGCTAACCGAGCTTCGTACCTACTGCGATTATCTCTTACGCGCACGGGAGGGGTTAGCGATCGCAGGGTTTGTCTCAATGCATTTGCAGCGGCGTGCCCTTTCGAGCCCAAAGGCCATCTCGGAGTCCATAACAGAGCGCCTGAAAAAGATTCGTCGGCTTTCGAAAGCTGCTACGGCTGATACAGAGGGAGCAAGCGCTGCAGAGGCAGAGGCAGCGGTCACGGATCAGGACTCAACGATCGAGTTGGAGGATGAGGATCGCTGGGCGCGGATGGATCGCGCTGCTGTTATTGGAACTGCCGATGAAATTGACGCGCTCGAGAAGCTTCGCCGTCGGGCACGTAGCCTCAAGCCCGAGCAAGACGGGAAGCTTGTCTGGCTTGTGAGCCACTTGCCTGATCTTCTGAACCGCCATCCCAGAGCACCTAGGATTCTCGTCTTCACTCGTTACAAACACACTTTGGAATACCTAGGCGAAGTCCTGACTCACGAAGCAAAGAAAGGTGAAGCGCTGGCCGGTCTTGCAGTCTTTTCAATTCATGGTGAAATGAAACCCAAGCAGCGCCGCCAGGTCTTTACTGCCTTCGAAAAGGCCTCCCGTGCAGTATGTATCGCCACCGACTGCATATCGGAAGGCCTAGACCTACAACGGGGCTGTGCCGAACTTGTGCACTACGAGCTTCCTTGGAATCCCAACCGCCTTGAACAACGTAACGGCCGTATCGACCGCTATGGCCAGCCTGAGCCGACGGTTGGTATCACGACCTTAGTGCGCGAGGACGATTTGGATGTTACCATTCTTGAGGTTTTGATCCGCAAGGCAGGAGCTATCCGCGAGGATTACGGCTTCTGCCCCGTGGTATTCTCGTCAATTAACGACCTCGAGCGTCTGATCGCTAAATACCGGCCCGACCCTCAGCTTCTTCTGCCGTTCGGTACCTTTACAAGTGCAGCTGATCCATTCGACGAGGATCGCATCCGAAAGATACAGGACGAGTCTTTTTATGGCCAAGCTGATGTTCGGCTTCCTGAGGTGGAGAGAGCGCTACAAGAAACCTACAAGAGCGTAGGCGCACCTGATGAGATCCGCGGCTTCGTGCTGTCGGCCCTAGCGCGTGCTGGCGCGTCAGTCGTTGATAAATTGGGAAGGACGCTCCGAATCGATCTGCGCGGAACAGGTCTCGCTGATCTCGCAGAGCGAGTCGAGGCAACATTCGACACACGCTTGGCAATGGATGAGCCGGATCTCGAGCTGCTCAACATTGCTCATCCAATTGTTCGGCGTCTTATAGAGCAGGTTCGTGACGCTGCCGCCGGCAGCCAAGAGGGGAGAGTTGCAGCGCGAGGCAGCCGTGAGGTTCAGAAAGCCACTGCCCTCCTCCATGTCCTAGCCAGGTACGTCACAGCCTCCGATCCACCGGTTGTCATGGAGGAGTTGATTCCCGTCACCTTTGAGCCTTATAACGAGGGGCTGCCGACGATCGAACCGTACGCAATCTTGCGCGCAGCCGCAGCCCCGATCCCTCACACCGAAGTGGAACTACGCGAGATCTGCGCTGAGGCTCTTGCCGCACAGCACCTCCCTATACGGATCGACGAGCAGGTCGAGCGTCGACGCAAGAGGCTGGAGGAGCGGCAGCGCTCGATCCGTCGGCTTGCGACCGCTTGGTCCGAGGGTATGGACAGTGTTGAGCTGGCATCGACTGACTGGCTAACCCTAACCGTTTTGATACCCGCAAATGGCTGAAACGCTCGATTACATCCACGCCTCGGGAGGCCTTCTTGGTGCCGCGGTACTAGCTAACGCCTTAGCGGAAAATCCTAAGATCGATATCTTTGCACCCGCTACCTTCGCATTTCACGGCCGCAAGGTTGAGAGGCCTGCTGTCCATGCTGAGACAATCGAGACCGCCTTCGCCCTAGCCAGAGAGCGCTATGAGCAGGTTGAAGAAAAGATAGAGGATCTAGATGTGGGAGCGTTACGCGAACGCTGGCTTCTGCCTCTCCTCTATCTTTTTGACTTTAATCCAGTCTTCCAGCGCGCTCACCTATTAACTGAAGACGGTCGCGACCGCTTCGCTATCAGCCACCTCGGTTGGCCTGGTGAGGGTGCTCCGCCCATTATCCTCGTTTGTGAAGATCTTGACTCTTCGCCTGGCCGAGGCAAGCGCTCCCCCCATGAGGAGCTTCAGGCCTTCCTCAACCGGACCTCTGCATTATGGGGAATAGTAGCTAACGGCAAGCGCCTACGTATCCTGCGCGACTTCCACCACGAACACGTGAAGGCCTTCGTTGGCTTCGACCTAGACACGATTTTCGAGGCCGCCGACTTTCCGTCTTTCCGAGCCCTTTACCGCCTTATCCACAGGAGTCGCTTCGTCCCAATCCCGGGGGCCGAGGACAAACGTACGCCGCTAGAATTTCTCTTCGAGAAGAGCCGCGAACAGGGGGTTGAGATCGGCCGCCAGTTGCAGCTCCAAGTGCGCACCGCTATAGAGGCTCTCGCCAAAGGTCTTTTCGACCGCGAACTGATGGAGCTGCTCGATGATCCCAACGAAGCGCGCGCGCTATACCATGAGCTTTTGCTTGTCATCTACCGGTTACTCTTTCTGCTCTTCGCTGAGCAAAGACGCATGCTGCCGGCAAGCGGTATATACGCCGAGACCTACAGCATCACGGCCCTTGTTCGCCTAGCAGAGAGCTGGGCACTCGAACCGCGCCACAAGGATCTTTGGGAAGGACTCAAGATCACCTTCCGCATGATTGCCGAGGGTGTGCCTCAGGCTGGGATTTATCCCTACAATGGCCAGCTGTTCGAACCGTCGCGCACAGCGCGTCTCTGCAAGCGTACATGCAATAACAAGAACCTCCTCGATGCGATCGTGGCGTTAACCCACGTGCGCGTCGGTGGCATACGCCAGCGTGTGAACTACGGCGAGCTAGGGGTAGAGGAGCTAGGATCGGTCTACGAGTCGCTTCTGAACGAGACGCTCAAACGAGCGGTTCGCCCCACAGAGCACGAGGGTCGTGTGGTTCCGACCGGCGGCGTCTTTCTTGCTCCCTTCACCACCGATCGCAAGGACTTGGGTGCCTTCTACACGCCACCGGAGCTGGTAGATTTCGCCCTCTCAATCTCCCTCGACCGACTCATTGAGGAACGCCTTGACGCGACAAGCTCCGACCTTGATGCCCGCGAGGCAGCGCTCCTCGGCTTGCGTGTTTGTGATCCAGCCTGCGGCAGCGGGGCATTTCTTATCGGCGCTGTAGACCGAATTGCCATAGCACTTGCGACCGAACGTGCGAGCGGGGAAACACCTACCGAGGATGCAGTCTGTCGCGCACGCCGTGACGTACTTCAGCACTCCATCTACGGGGTAGACAAGGACCCCTTTGCAGTCGAGCTCTGCAAGGTTGCACTCTGGATCCACTGCGCGGTACCGGACCTACCGCTTTCGTTTCTCGATCATCGTATCCAGCACGGCGACTCACTTGTGGGCTGGCCGCTTCTTGCGATCCCGACCGAGATCCCTGAGGATGCTTATGCCGTTCCCTCGAAAATTCATAGCAGCAAGAGGCCTGAGGACCGAAGGCTTCGGGAGTTCCTGCGGGCTGCACAGGCGAGCAACCGTGAAGCGCTCTCCGGTCAGCTTGAGCTAGGCAGGATCCCACGCATGCCGGATGTGCGCGTGGACTTCCCAGCGATCCTCGAAGAGGACGAACGGATCCCTGCGGATGTGGAACGCAAGGACGCGGCTTTCCGGGAGTTCCTCAACTCTGCTGAGTACCGTCGTTTCGATGCCGCGGCGTGCCTTTGGGCGGCGTCTTTTTTTTGGAGCCCTGAGGCGGGGGCTGAACCTCCGACGGTTGCCGATTATCGCCGAGCGCTGACAGGCGATTTCGATTCCGAGCAAGTCGAGGCTGCGCGGGCACTTCTATCTGAGTTCCCCGCCTTCCACTGGCCGTTACGCTTCCCCGAGATCCGTGCCCGCGGCGGATTCGATATCATCATCGGAAATCCACCGTGGGAGCAGGTAAAGCTTCACGAACAGGAGTGGTTCGCACCACGGCAATCCGATATCGCGGCGATGACGACAGCGGCACGTCGCCTAGCCATCGAGGCTCTACGCAAGGAGGATCCGGATCTTTACCGCCAGTGGCGCCGGGCCGAGGCGGCCTTTCACAGGATGGCCGAGCATATGCGGAACTGCGGCCGGTTCACTGCATCGGGACATGAACCGAACACCTATCTCCTTTTTACCGAGACTGTAGCGGAAATGCTTTGCAGGGATGGTCGTGCGGGCATCCTCGTAAAGAGTGCCCTCGGCCTCGACAAGTCAGCATCAGCTCTGTTCGGAAAGCTTGTTGAAGTGGGGCAGGTCGAGGAGTTTCACGACTACGTAAATGGAGGTGGAGTTGTCGGCAGCAAGATTTTTCCAGCCATAAATGAACACGTGCGTTTTGCTATGTTAGGAATCCGCGGAATCCGCGGGCTGCAATCAACATTCTTAGTGACCGTACTCAATTGGACCGTGGACGAACCACGCAGGCGGCGCCCTCAATTATTCGATCAGGAGAGGTTGGAGATCCTAAACCCAAGGACACGCACCTTGACCTCCTTTCGCAAGCCCGAGGAGATGGCGATCGCACTCGACATCCACCGCCGCCTGCCGATTCTTGACTTCGAGGAAGGTGGTGAGGATCCGTGGGATCTCGGGTACTGTACGCTTTTCCACTCGTCGGGAGCGTCCGCCCACTTTCTCAAACGCGAACACCTCGAATCCGATGGATGGGTTCTTGGACGAAACAAGGTCTTCCGTCTCGCAGCCGACCGCATAGCGAAAAAGGTAGCGGAAGGCACGCCCACGCTATTCAGCAACACAGAGTCGAACATTCAGGCCTTGCCTCTCTATGAGGGCCAGATGGTAAACCGTTACGATCACCGAGCTCGAACCTACGAAGGCTATACTGGAAGGAAAAAGTACGGACGTAAACCCGCCGCACCAATTACGACAGCGGATCAGAAACGCGATCCCGGATTCGAAGCTGAGCCCCGCTATTGGATGTATAAGAGTGTCGCCGAAAATCGCCTGCGCTCAAAAGTCACAGATCGTATAATGATCGGGTATAGGCGCGTAGCAGTATCTTTTGCCGATCAGCGATGTGCAAAAGGTACTATACTCCCCCGTGTACCAGCGACGGATGCGGTTCCCATTCTTGCACTCGAACGGGATAATGTTTTGGAGTTCTTGGGTGTCTTCAACTCCACTACATTCGATTTCCTTGTCCGAGGCCACCTCCCCGGTGCGAACATGACACTTATGTGGATGTTGGCCCAGATCCCCGCCCCTGCCCCCGGCCTCGATCCGCGTATTTCTGACCACGTCCGCAAGCTTTCGCTCACAAGCTTCTCGGTTGCCCAGCTTTTTGGCATTGATCCGTACATGTGGGATCCTGAGGAGCGCTACGCACTCGACGTGGAAATCGACGCTCTTGTAGCCCACGCCTACAGACTCACTGCCGCCCAGTACACGACCGTTCTCAATTCGTTCGAAGTTATGGCCCGCATCCAGATCCGCGAGCACGGCCGTTACAAATTCAAAGAGGATTGCCTTGCTGCCTACAGGAGGATCGCATGAATCCGCTCGAAGTCTTCCATAAGCTCCAATTCTCATACCGGAGCTATGTCGATACCTTTCATAGCATTCGGAACGAGCGCATCCGTGACTGGCTCTCAGAACGTATAGAAGAGGGTCGCTTCCTTTGGCGTGCGCCATACCTGACACTTGCCCGGCATTTTCAGCCCGGCGATGCACTCGAACGCCTGGTTGACAAAGGTCTCTTCCAGCCGGAGATACTGCGGATATTCCGTCGCGATCGTGACAATGCGGACAGTGGCCCGATCTCTCCATATCGTCACCAGACCGAGAGTTGGCGTATCCTCCTGGAGAAGGAGCGCAACTGCGTCATCGCCACAGGAACTGGTTCTGGTAAGTCCTTTTGCTTCTCGCTACCTGTGGTCTCTGTTGCGCTCGCAGCAAATGCAACCCTAAGGATAGGGCCACGGGATAGGCGTGGCGTTAAGGCCCTACTTATCTACCCCATGAATGCTCTAGCTAACTCCCAGTACGAGGATCTTTCAGAACGACTGCACGGGTCAGGGCTCACGATATGCAATTATACAGTGGACCTTCGCGACGATCCAGAATCGGCCCTGCGCGCCTTCCGCGAGACGACCGGCCGTGATACTCCGTGGAACTCTGAAATAATCTCGCGCCAGGACCTCCGCGAGGGGCGAGGAGCAGACATTTTGATCACGAACCATGTAATGCTCGAGCTCATCCTCACCCGATTCGAGGACCGCGGCGTCTTCCCGTTGGGCCGTCTCGCAGAGTTGCGCTTTCTTGTCCTCGATGAGATTCATACCCATTCTGGCCGTGGAGGGGCCGACGTAGCCTGCCTTGTGCGGCGGCTCAAGGAGCATACAAAGACAACTGGGAAGCTCCGTTGCGTTGGCACATCGGCGACCATTGAGAGCGGAACACAGGACGAATCGCATCAGTCGATTGCGAGCTTCGCATCAGAACTTTTTGGAGAGGCTTTCGAGGCCGAGGATGTCGTTTCTGAGACTTATTCCGCATACCTGACGCCGGCCGAACCAGATCCGCTGCCTCAACGAGTCACAATCGAGCACGACTTGGTTGCCACAGCCGCCAAAGGTGACGCTGTAGCTGTGCAGAATCTCCGTGATTCTCTGTGCGGAAGAGCGAACGCGAGCCAAGAAGACCTCCGCCGCCACGCTGCCGTTACCTTTCTCGAGCACACTCTGATCCCCGACTCTGAGACTGGTCCTTCGGAAGGGAAGCCGTGGAATGAACTCGTGGCCCGCTACCGCGAAGCCTACCGTTCTGCTGAGACTGAAGAGGAGGCATCGGATGAGCTTCTTGCCTCCCTGGTCGCGGCTGAGCAAAGCCGCATCTCGAGGCCCGAGGTAGAAGCGGGAGGAGACACTGTTCCGCTGCTCCTCTCGAAAGTGCACTCCTTCTTCAGCCAGGGTCAGCCGGTTGGGACCTGTCTCGGCGAGTGGCATCTATCTGCAAGCGGAGCGCGGATTTGCAGTGAATGCGAGGAGCCTGAGGATGTACCAGCCTTCCCTCTTATCTTCTGTGCCGCCTGTGGGACCGAATGCGCAGTGGTAGAGATACGGGAAGATGAAAGCGGAGAGCGAGCAGCGCCGCGCGACTTCGCGGGTGGGGAACCGGAAGAGTATGCCCGTGCGGCCTACCTTTTCCCCGAGCCTTGGGATCCGGAGACTGCGCCTCCGGATGAGACAGCCGTGAGAAGGAACGGCGAGCCTCGAAAGGGAATGGAGGGCGCTGTACCGCGCAACGTCCGCGTCTGTCCTGTATGCGCGCGGATTGGCAACACTTGCGAGCACAGGGAGCCTATCGAAATGGCGCTCGTAGAAGCCCCTCTTCTGCTTTGCTCCGCCTGTGGTGTTCGTTACGACCTTCGCATTCGTGAGTTCAATAAGTTTTCGGTGGTAGGTGCAGTGGGCCGCGCCACAGCAATGGATCTCCTAGTATCCCGTGATGTCGCCGAGCTGGATGACCCAGTGAAATCACGCGTCATCGCGTTCACCGACAACCAGCAGGACGCGGCATTTCAGTCTGCCCACTTAACGGACGTGAGCCACCGGATGCACTTTCGACAGGCTCTCTACCGAGCTGTATATGAGAGGAGGGAGGTGCCGCTCATCGATGTTGGCGGAGCCGCTTTCGAGGTCATGCGAGAATCGGACACACTGCCGCTGTTCGCGCTGGAAACCGAGGTCCGGGTGGGACGCGCGGCGCGGAGTATCGAAGCCGCGTACAAGCGCTACCTTGCGCTTGGGGCCCTCAGTGAGTTGATTGGACGGCCCCGGCGCGTGCGGCCAAGCCTCGAGATGGTTGGGCTTCTCTCGGTCGACTATGACGGCCTTGACGACCTTGTTATCGAGGATGAGTTCTGGCGGGACACTTCACTTACTTCAGTGCCCTTGGACTTTCGACACGACTTACTTCGCATCCTTCTTGATACCTTCCGCCGGGCCGGCGCCATCGGTAGCGACATCCTCCAGGAAGGAGATGACTTCCGTTCTTCGGTTATTGTCCGTCTGAATCCAGATGTCCTCTTCCATGAGGACGGCATGCCACCGCTTCGCCCAGCGGTGTTCAGCGACGAGCTGCCCTCGGACGACTGGAACTACCAGGTCCGCCGCTTGGCAGGCGCGCAGGGGACCCCCTACCAGCCGCCGATAGTACGCTGGATCCGCCGGAGACTGGACCTCGACGCCCACGCGGCCCGCGCCCTTGTGCGCGCCTTGGCCGGCTTATTATCACGCCCCGACGTACAACTTCTGGCAGAGAAGCAAGGGAGAGGAGGACGATATCTTGAGCTGGCTGAGAACCGGATTCTGCTGCGTCCCTGTGCCGATGAAAGCGCGCTTGTATGTCCGCGCTGTCGACTTCGCTGGGAGCTTTCGCGCTCTCATCCATGCCCGAGCTGCGTCAAGGTCGATCTACGAGAACAGACCTGGGGGCCGCACTATTTCCGTCAGGAGTACACCCTCGCGCTCGGCAGCCGGCCCCGTATACTTGCCCAGGAACACTCCGCCGCTGTGTCGGGTGACGATCGTCGGAAGTACGAGGCATCATTCCAGAAGGCGGACGATCCGCTGAACGTTCTCGTTTGTACCCCGACAATGGAACTCGGAATCGACATCGGGGGTCTTTCCTCCGTCTTTCTGCGTAATGTACCGCCTTCACCTGCGAACTACGCGCAGAGGAACGGACGGGCTGGGAGGCACGGCCAGCCTGCCTTGATAACTACTTTCTGCGGTACGTTTGGCCCGTACAGCAGGCACGATCAATATTTTTTCCGATTCCCCGAGCGCGTGATCTCGGGGCGGATTGCGCCACCGCGCTTCCTGTTGGACAATCGTTCTCTCCTGGAAGCCCACATTCACGCGTTGGTCTTGCAGATCTCAGACCTGCGGCTGCCGCGGAGGATCCGCGAATATATACGAATGGATAGCGAGGAGGTCATCGACGCGGGGCTGCCGATGATCGAGAGCTTTGCAGAAGAGGTCGAGCGCAAGGTCTCAAATGCACAAGAGCCCATCGAGGATGCGGCCCGAAACGCCTTCGGTCAATATCTGGATCGGGCTTGCTTTCTGGAGGAGGACGTGAGGCACCTCATAGAGAGATTCGCCGAGGAGTTCGACCGTGCCCATGACGACTTCCGCAACGAGTACCAGCGGCTACAGGAGGAGCTGCAAGAGATCCACGCGCGGCAGGCCCACGCGGGTGTGACTCGGGAGGACGAGATCCGTCAGCGAGCAATCGGGGGGCGGCTCTCCGATATGCGCGACGGAAAGGGTGACTTCTACCCCTATCGCTACCTTGCTTCTCGCGGCTTCCTACCGAACTATGCGTTTCCGAGGCGTGCATCGAACGCCTTCTTCACAGACCGAAAGGAGAGCAAACCACGCGCGCGTGCCATCGCTCTCCGCGAGTTTGCTCCGCTGAATATAATCTATTTCCGCGGAGGGCGCTATCGCGTAATCAAGGCCCAACCTCGATCCCGTGGACAGGCACAGCACTGGAGCCGGCTGAAGACGTGCGAGTGTGGGAACTTCTTCCTCGGCGATCAGGTCAGGGAGGCTGGCGCCTGTAGCGTCTGCGGGCGGGATCTGCTCACTATCCATGCCTGGAACCGCGTCCTGGAATTGCCCGACGCCGTGGCTCGCCGCTCTGGCCGCATATCAGCGGACGAGGAGGAGCGAACGCGCCGGGGATTCAATGTCAGACCTTACTATCGCCTCGGTTCTACCACGTATCATGGCCGGATCGTCGTAAACGGTGACGTAGAGATCGGGTCGTTCATAGGCTCGCACCTTGGAGAGCTTCTACTCGTTAATCTCGGATTCCGCGCCTCCCCAGAAACTGGATTCCGTTACTGCGATCGCTGTCGGAGCTGGATTGCAAGTGAAGGGGGTGAGGAGGCTCACGTGGATGAAGAAGGTCGTAATCGCTGCCCGGCCGGAGGTACAGAGGAGGACATACGCCGTGAGGTGCTTCTATATGTCCAGGGAAACCATGATCTTGTCGCTCTTGAAGTCCAGGTACCACCCGATGACCGAGAGCAGTTCGGCTGGTCCTTAGCCTACTCTCTCCTGGGAGGTTTCCAGCTCGCCTTCTGCGCCGAGGAGTCGGAGTTGGGCGCTCATCTCTTCGAGGTTCCTGGCCACCCCTCCCGAAGGCGCATCCTGCTCTACGAGATGGACGAGGGAGGCTCGGGAATGCTGCGGAACTTGTGGGATGGGGAAGGATGGCGGCGGACGGCACGTCGCGCCCTTGAGTTGCTCCATACTAGTCCCGAGACCGGCGAAGACGAAGCCGATGCCTGCGAGAAGGCCTGCTACGATTGCCTGCTTTCTTACTACAACCAGCAGCTCCATGACGTGCTCGATCGGCGGGCGGTGGTCAGGTTCCTGCTGCGGATGCTATCTGCGGATCTATCGCTAGAGGACGAAGGTAGCGAACTGACCTGGCAGAGACTCATGGAGCAAGCTGTCGGAGGTGAGCCCAAGGTGATTGAACAACTCGAGCGCCGTGGATTTCCTCTTCCTATTGGGCAACACAAAGTGGTCCGAGACGCAGAAGGAGTTGCAGTCACTGAAGCTGATCTGCTCTTTAAGGGAAAACTTGTGGTATGGGTGCACGAGCCAATCCACCGTCTTGAACATGTGGCGCGCCATGATTCGGCCAAGGAACGAGTTCTCCGTTCGCTCGGATATCGGGTTATCAAGATCTGGACTGAAGATCTTGAGAAAGGCTTGCGAGATCTTGCCTTGCGACTGGAACGTCCGGATCTTGTGAGTTGAATTTATTTCTTGCAATCAGTGTTTGCGATTAGGAATTGCACCAAGCTCGATATTAGGCATGGAAGCCGGAAGTTGAGATGCTGGCTTAAGCCGGACGGGCGTCGCATTGAGATATACGACTTGGGGAGGGATTCTTCTCATTCACTAACTATGCAGATTGGGAGGGTGAAATAATAAAATTCAAGGGAGATCAATAAATAGTTGCACCACATGCGTCTTCATATCTTGTTGGTGAAAGCGATCGTTTGGATAATCGCCTTCCCCCCTGGCAAAAGCTATTGAAATTGATGACTGAATTACTGTTGATTTTGTTAAGACTATACTAACGGTACTTTAATGTTTGATCGTGAAAATTAAGCTATGTCTTAAGACTTGGAATCTGACATTATAATAACAGTACTCTGTCAACTTAAAATGATCTCCGTATCGATTTCGTTAAAAAAAGGAGCTCTATATGACATATTATCGAGCAATCGCTCATATTTTATGGGAATTGCCCTTTCCACTACGCTTATTACCAACGCCCTTTTGGGTATGGGAGCCCTCAGAGGGAGTCGCACTCTTTGATCCCAGGTCTGATGTAGGCGAACTTGCTTGGAAACGCAAATCTAGCTTTCTACAAGCCGGCGAGGTTTTCGAGCATTTTGGGATAGACCCAAATTGCTACCCCAGTCGTAATTATTTCGTCACCTCTAAACTCAGCTCTGGAAAGGAAATTGGGACCGCACATATAACTGGAGGGAGGGAGGGAGGATTTGCGGAGGCGCGTCCATATACCGTCGCAAATATATTTCTATGTCTACGTCATCGTGATGAATACTCCTCGGATACAGTTTTGAAGCGTGCCGGCGATGCCTTGAATAATATCCTAGAAATAGATCGTTTCTTAACAATGGATCCTCTAGTTAGACCAATAGATGCTGATTCCGATTGCTATTATACGCTTGTCTCTGTTGCCGATGTGCCAAAAGATCAACAGAAAAATGACCCTAAGGCATTGTTGGCAATGAGTGACAGACTTCCTTTTGGATCGGTAATTGGGGAGAGTCGAGCGCACTACATAGGTTTAAACAGTTATGACGATTTAATATCTGACAGAGCTATTTCGAAAGAGATTCTACGACATTTTATTTCCATGGTTTTAATCCCCCATGCCCTTGAGCTTTTTCACCAATTAATCTTATCAGCAATAAGAAGACTTAAACGGAATGAAAATGCGATGGCAGTACTCGATGCACAGTCTGCTTTCGAAAGTCTTGTTGCTGTTCTCGTTTATGAGAGTTTAATAAAACAGGGAAAATCAACCGACCAAATAGAATCTGAAATGGATCAAGGAGGGCCTCTTCATACGCTTCAGCGCCGTTTGGAAGCCTTGGATCGAATTGCGGTACAGCAAACAGCAGGAGGTGTGGAATCTAGGAGATTTTTAGGATCCACACAAGAAGCGCTTTGGCGTAGAGTACTTTACCGTTTAAGGAATCGGATCATTCACGAGGGAGTAAGAATTGTATCATTCGAAAATGCTAAAGAGGCTATCAGGGCTGGACTACATGCCATATATGTAATTCAAGACATGGTGCCTGAGTTTAATCGTAAACTAATTTGGTCAGGAGATACTCTTGAACTTATGCATATACGACAAAGTGCCGGGCGCTTATCGAGACTATTTGAAAACTGAAGGCGCCCTTTTTAGGAGAGGGGATTATGGGAATTCATGATTTGTATGGAAAGAAGGTGATGAAAAAAGCTTTTGGTGTAGAATACAAAGACCACGGATATCCAGTGCAGATAGTATATGGTGAAGGTGAACCGGCTAGAATCGACGGAACAATTGGAACTCAAATCGCAGTTGAAATTGAATCCCGAACTTCCAAGCAGGTTCGAGGCGCAATTCTTGACCTCATCTGTCATCGTTATCCCTTCAAACTTCTGGTAATTCTCCCTGTCCACATGTCAAATCCAGAAGTCGCTGTAGTTCAATACAGAAATATTCTTTCAAGATTTATAGATAAGAATAAGTTCAACGTAGTGCTTTTGAAAGGTTCTGGTTATATGTCAGATATAGAGCATGACGTTACTTGTGTGAGAGTTGTAGCACAGAGATTGCAGAATTATGAGGCTTAAGAAGTGATTGACATATGCCGACTTTGTCGCAATCCCAAAACGATGAAGGACTCCCATATCCTTCCAGAATTTGTATTTCGACCAACATATGATACATCTAGAACTGCAGTCTTAATAGACCTCGAACATGAGAGAAGAAGAAAAATGCAAAAGGGTTTCACGGAGCGCCTATTATGTCTCGAGTGTGAGGGTCGGATAAACGTTTGGGAGACGTATTTTTCTCGAGTATGGTTTCATCGAACTCATCGATTGCGACCAGATAGACTCCAAGAGAAAGGGATTGTTATCAAGGGACTCTGCTATACTCGCTTCAGGCTATTTCACCTATCAATATTATGGCGAGCAGGGATTTCTCGCCTTTCTGCATTTCAGTCTGTTAGACTTGGTTCGCATGAAGGTAGAATTAGAACACTCCTCTTTGAAGAAGAGCCGGGCGATCCGGATGTCTATCCCTTCTTTGGGATTGCTCAAAGAGTCCCGGAAACCAACAAATTCCAGGACCAGCTTCTAAAAGCTCCGGATGCATCTCGGCTCGATGGACACAGAGTTTATGTCTTTATGTTTGGCGGTGTAATGTGGTGTTACCTCGTCTCGGGAAACCTAGGTAGCTTCTCTATGCCACTCACATTTACAAAAGACGGGACTCTGACACTTGCTGTGCAGGACTGGAACGAAGATCCATATATTCAAGAGCTCGCGAAGAGATTAGCAATAAGTTCAAAATTGTCGAATAAGTAATCAGCCCAGCTTAAACGGTTTTGACACTTTTTGAACAAGAATCGGTTAGGTTAATCCTGAAATCATTTGAGACCTTATATCTCCAATTCTTCGGAACGCTCCTTTATTTAGCAGAAGGAATCCCTTTTAATGTTTAGTCATATGGGGTTCATAAGGTTCTTGTTCTCTTGCGATAAGCCATCTGTGCTGGTGACCACGGGACATCCAAGGGCCAATCCCCCACATTCCTTAAATTCGCCCCAGTATATTGATAATAAACGACTTGGATAGGTGCATTGACTTATCACATTCTCATTATATGCTTGAATAAGAGGTGACAAATTGGCGGAAACAGCAACGTTATGTTGGTTACGTCCGTGTATCCACTATAGAACAAGTTCGCGAGGGCGTTTCCTTTGAAGCACGAGGAGAACGGATCTGCGCCTTGGCTATCGCCAAAGGCTGGGAGCTCGCATGTGTGATCCAAGACAAGGGGTATTCCGGTAAGGACCTTAACCGCCCCGGCATTCAGGATCTCATTAAGCGCTGCAAGGCCGGTGAAATCGACATCGTCATCGTCTACAAGGTCGACCGCTTTACCCGGGCAGCCTACGAGCGATACGCCACTCTGACACCTTTGGATTAAAGTCCGGATCTCCTTAATTAGCACACAATCTATGCTATCCATCAATCCTTGGCATTTTTTACTTTATTCCTGAATTAAATCCATGTCCGAAAACTCCCTGCCGCACTGATCAAACCTATAGATCGAATGCTTCTTCTTTATCGGTTGAGATCCTGGCCCTTCGCTAACCCACTGTGTGGTGAATATCCCAGGGAGCTTTCGGGTTCTACTAAATAAACAAAATGGACAACGGATGAGAATTTCGCAGTCCATCATGCGCCTTTTCTAAGTGAGGCCAATCGCGCCCTCTGTGTACATGGCGGCATATCACAAACAGGAGGCCCGGATGATATTGGGCCTCCAGGGGCCTCAGCCTAGATGACCAGCCTATTTTTAATCAATAGGTGGAGCGTTCGGGCGAAATAAGCTCGAGCCTATGTGACAATTTCTTATTAATTTCCCTAACGATTACTTGCTTTGAAATTCTGTATTTAGCTTTCATCCCTGGATAATTATTGTACAAATAATCGAGTTCCCGCTTCTGCCTAACAGACAGGATGGCTATCCTATAGCAATTCGGTCGGTTATTTCTAGCTATCCACTGAATCACACTTTCCGCTCGAAACAGTAGTTTTCCGCCAATCTCAATTTGGATGAAAGGAAAATTGCGATATTCCATCCATCTGTGTAATGTAGTTTTATTCAGATCTAATATTCTTTGAATTTCTTTGGATGAAAATAGTTGCAATTCATCGCTAACCTTAAGAAGATTTGATCTAATGACGATCGCATTTTTTCCTAAAGGGTGACATTCATGTTGATGTAGCCATTTTACAACTTGCTTTCTATAAAATACGTAGCTGCAAATTTCATTCTGGCCAACATTTATATGAGGAAGCTTATGAATTGTCACCCATCTTCTTAGCGTTTTTTTTGTTATGCCCAATTTCTTACATAATGTACCCTCTGTAATAATTTCTTTATTCTTATATTTCAATAAATCTTTCGGCTCCATTTTCAATCCTTTCCAGATTATGCAAATATCTTTGAGTGGTTTCGACAGATTTATGTCGCAAGGCATCCTTGACCTGAAGCACTGGGGCTCCAGATTGCAGCGAGCATGTAGCGAAGAAATGTCGCAGGCTGTGTGCGGAAAGCCTCCGATTGTTGGATTCTATTTTCTCTTTATGGTTGCATATTATTCCTCTTACTGCTCTGGTCGTAAGTCTTGATTCCTTATTTCGATTGCTGAGTGAGACAAAAAGAGCTGCTTGTACTGGAACTTGGCCACGGTCCTCGAGATATTCCAATAGGGGAGTGAGGGATTCCTTCGTCAGAAGTACGAATTCATCCTTTGCTTCTCTTCCTTTGCCTTTGATATAAAGAATTCCCTCCTCTCCATTAATTCGAAGATCCCCATAATTTGCGCTCGCAACTTCAATAGTTCGGAGGCCGGTCCTTGCCATGAGATTAATAATCGCATAGTCTCTCTTTCCCCGCTGGGTGGATGTGTCAATTGCGTTTAGAATATCTCGTATTTCATGCTTCGAGAAAGCATCCCGTAAATGTCCTGAGGCTTGTTTGAATCCTTTAATATCCTTGGCTATGTTCGGATAATATCCAGACTTTTCAAAGAACATGAAGAGCCGCTTGATGCCGACCAGATAACTATTAACTGTATTGGGGGAAAGATCCTTAGAGCGCAACCATGACTTGAATCTGATCAAGGTCTCTACGGTAGGTGTGGTTATCAGCTTTTCATCCATCCATTCCAAAAAGTACCTTGCTGCTTTTGCATAGAGTTCTTTTGTTGAATCCTTGCAATCCAGGCTGCTGATGAAGCGGGACATTAAAAATCGGGCTTGGGCCGAAGCGACAAATGAGCTTCTGGCCAGGCCTTCCCCGGCTGGATAATCAGTGAGTTTTTGTAATGCACATTCTAGCATTTTAGGCCTCCGGTTTTTTCTGGAAAAGATTACAATGCTATACAACTAATATAAGCTCTAAATTATTATTTGTCAATAATTTACGTGTAAATACCAAGTGATGTATTACCATAGTTAGCAATTGGGTTCAGGTGTATGTTGCGCGTGGTCTGTCGCTGGATTGACAGGGTACGGATCCCGTTCGAGGGCACCACAGAGCCTCCTCCCAAAAATATCTACACACACGGACTGGCCTATTTCCGTTAATAGACAATAACGGAAATAGAATCCAGCCTAAACAGCAGTGGGATCCAATAAATTTTCACCCCCCCACCCCAGTGGTGCCACCCCCGCGACATCATTATACCTCCAGCACTTTTTACATATCAAAATCTCAACACGGCCCCCCTTCAACTGCCAATGATGTCGCTTCAACTCCAATCCAGCCCTAAACTATTGATAACTTAACAATAGTAAGCGTAATGCACACTACAATTTCGGCATAAATTGAAGTAGCCCGCGAATACCTTGGCAACCTTACTCTCTTTTTGGAAGTAAGATTGCCAAGATTGCCAAAGATTTGGAAGAGCGAGCTGGCCACCAAGAGCCAGCGAGCGGTAGTCAGCGAGAGCCCGAGCTGACAGCAGGTAGCGCTAGATAAGCTATATTTAAGCTCTATTATAGAATCAGCTCTATATTATCTTATATAAGATTATATAGACTATTTATTGGGCTTATTAAGAAGCTAATAAGAGGGATAGATAGAGGGGGAGTATGAGGGGGAGAAAGGAAGGGAGAGCGGGCCGCATCCTATTATTGTCTGTAGATCACTCGTTGGTTTTGAATCTTCTTTCCTTCGTTGCCCAATGCTAGCCCGCGACATTCAGGCCACCGTAGTTGAAATCCACCCAGATTTATTAACCCATCTATTTTTGCCAGCCCCTCGCTACAGATATCATATGCATAGATCCCGCAAAATTCTCTTTTGTCCGGAGTTGTATGAAAATCAATTATAAATAATAAATGTAGCGAAATTGATCACATAACAGTGGCCGTTTCGACACAAATCATCTCGAGTTTAGTATATATGACCTCACGAGGCTCAGAGCCGCAGTAATCTAAAGTACATTACAATGAATATTGTTAACTTTTTCATAAAGCACATATTATTTTGGATTCATGAATGAATTGTACATTACAAGGAAAATGTGCATTACAAAATTCGATATCACCATAAAAAGGGGGATCTCAGAGAGCTTCCATCGCTTAATTGAAGCTAGCGAAGAGTGGGAACATCATTAACTGGATAGTTTATGAAAGAAAAATGTGTGCATCTAACAAAGGCATGTATAAGCTTAAATTGGAATGACCTAAACTTGAATTGACAATCACTGTCAACTCAAGTCTAATAATCCCATCAGACGCAAGGAGGGTAGCATGAAAAAACTTCACATGATATTGCCGTTGGCTCTAATTTTATGCGTTATGGTCGGCTGCCAGGACAAGGCAGCATTGGATGAGCTGGAAGAGTTCCGGGCCCAGGCGGCGCTTGAGGATGCGAACAAAGCTTTGGTTGTGCGCTTAGCGGATGCATATCAAAGCCATGATATTGAGGCAATGAGGGAGATATATTCGCCCGACCTTCTCTCACACATCCCTCAGCAAGATTTTCGCTTGGAAGAATCTTTAGAGTCTATGAAACAGCAATTTGTAATGTTCCCTGACTGGAATGCGAGTACTGAGGATTTGTTTGCTAAAGGAGACAAGGTCGTATGGCGCGGTATTACTAGGGGGACTCATACGGGGGACATTGAAGGTTTTCCGGCCACCGGCAAAAAGATTGAGCAAAGCGCCAATATAATATTTCGAGTTGAGAATGGGAGAATCGTCGAAGAATGGTTTGAATATGATAACCTGAGCACCTATCAACAACTCGGCTTTGAGCTAAAGCCGAAGGAAGAGAAATAGATTATCCTTCGCTGGGCCGAACTTGATTTGACACCTGCTGTCAATTCAAGTGTTAGTTAGTTCACTTAATATTATCTTTTAGTAAGCCTAGATTTTTTTGTTTTGTTCCCATTAACCATCATGAGAACATATACTTTTGTTTAAGAAATATTTTTCTGAATAAAGATAATCTTTTACGCTGATATTTACTGTGAACAACTGTTTGTGAAATTTCTATTCCAGGGGCGTTTACAATGACCACTCGCAGAATTATAATTAGTTATCATGGATGAAAACTTAAGCAATAAACACTTTGAGTCTAGGGATATTGACCGTTTGCTTCATATTGATCGAAACAAACTTTTTTATTGGATTAAGACTCATCGTCTTCTCTCGCCAGATATCGAGGAGGGGAAGGGCACCGGGAGTAGAAGTAAGTTCTCGTTCAATAACCTTTTGGAATTGACGTTTATAAAGAGCTTAGTGGAGTTTGGAATCGACTTGAATGCTGTGAGCGAAATAAAGACGGAATTGGATTCGTATAAGTCAGAATTAATTAGAAGTTACAAAAATTTAAAATCAGTAGATTTTAAGGACGAGATATGCCTTATCAAAATATTAAGAAAAGAAAAAGGTTATGAGATTATTTTTTCAGATGCGATTGAAGATAAGTACGCTAGCTCGCCGAAGCAATTTATTAACAATTATGTTTGTCCCCAAAATACAAATGCTTGCTTAATTCTCAACATAAAAAATATGATTGCTGATTTAATCAACGAAATAGGCAACACATAAATTTTTTTATGAGAATAGCTTATTAATTAAGCAATAAGCTAAATGGATGAATAATGAACAAAAATCTCGGAGTCGAACTTAGAAAGATTCGTGAGTTGAAAAAAATAAAGCAAAGTAGACTCGCAGCTCACCTTGGCACTACTCAGCAATTTGTTTCACAAATGGAATTGGGTTTTAGGCCTCTAACTCCAAACGCAATTGAGTGGATGATTGATGCCTTGCTTGTGGGCAAGCCAGAGAAAATAAATGAGTTAAAGAGAATTTTAAAGAAATTGAAAATAGTGGCTCACAGCGGAGATTATGAAGATAGGGCGGAAAATCAAAAAAAACCGCGTAACCCTATTAAAAAGAAAGATTTAAGGGAGAGTGGAGAGGAGAACTATAAAAAAAGGGTAGCCGAGGTATTGATTGACCCCAAAATGCAAAGAATGCTTGTGCGTAAGATATTGAAAAAAATAAAGATAGATAAGGCACTTTTGGGTGAAATTATAGGGTCTGAGACTTTCTTAAGTTATGATATTTGGAGGAGATTTTTTGATCTTTGGTTTTGGAGGGGACATCACCATCTTTGCCGAAGTTGTAGGAAGTCATGCAAGCAGTCTATTGAAATTGAAATCGAGAGCTGCCCCCAATATGAAGATGCAAAAGTTACATGCGATTCAATTGAACATAATGGTATGGATTCTTACAGGTCGTCTGGTTGTTAATAATGGATTTTTTGGTGTACTAGGAATGAAACCTCTTTTGACGGTAAAAGAAGCAAGCCAGTATTTACAGATGCACAAAATAACAGTTTATAAACTTATAAATAATGGAG
>Ga0180437_10002049_pt1 | contig 33242 bp, 31 predicted proteins | sample SS_ome_4_FD_132410 | JGI IMG/M metagenome (GOLD analysis project Ga0180437, IMG submission 132410) | Hypersaline lake sediment archaeal communities from the Salton Sea, California, USA - SS_3_D_1 metaG | ecosystem: Environmental > Aquatic > Non-marine Saline and Alkaline > Hypersaline >... | reverse complement strand
AAACATTTAATTTCCTGGGGATTATAATCTTTAGCCAATTTCAAGCCTTTAAGTAGCGCTGAATATTCAGCCTGATTATTAGTTTTTTCACCTAAATATTCAGAATATTGTTTTAAAACTTTCCCTTGCTCATCTTTAATAACAACGCCAATTGCAGCTGGACCAGGATTACCTCTTGCCCCACCATCAGTATATAAATTAATTAATTTAGTCATATTATTGCTTTTTAGATTTTAAATATTTTATAACATTAGTTGTTGATTTATAACCTATTTGTGGCGGATACCAATTTTGTTCTTTGATTAAAGGATGATCTTTATGTTTCTGGTATATTAATCTTTCAGCTCTATCCCATTTTTTAAAAACTTTATCTTTTTCTTTCAAATCAAGAACTTGTTGATAATCAACCAATGCCCGATTAATATAAATAAAACCATCTGGATATTTTTTAGAAATACGCAAAGTAAATTCAAAATCTTCCCAAAAATCAAGTTGCTCATCCCATTTGCCAGTCTTTTTTAAGATGTCCTTTTTATGGACTAAAGTATTGGTATCAATAATAATCTTTCTTTGCCACAAACGCTTTAAATCAAAATATTTGCGATGATTAGTAAATTCATCACGCAAATTAGTCCTTTTCCCCTGATCTTCAATTATCAAACGATAATTTTTTTTACAAAAACAAACCTTTTTATCAGGATGTTTAATAAAAGTTTTAACAACCACTTCTAAAAAATCATTATACCATTTATTATCAGAATCCAAATAAGCAATATAATTATTTCTTGCTTTAGTTAAACCATAGTTGCGAGCTGCTGCCGGGCCTTTATTTTTCTTTAACTTAAAATATTTAATACGCGGATCAGAAAATTGCTCAACCAGTTTTTTAGTCTGATCAATTGAAGCATCATCAATAATTAACAATTCCCAATAAGGGTAAGTCTGATTTATTACTGATAAAATAGCTTGCCATAAAATATAACAACGATTATAGGTTGGTAAAATTATTGAAAATTTTATTTGCCTTGCCATAGTCTCATTTTATACTTTTATAGTAAAAATCTCAAATAAAACACGCCGTTTGTTCACGACGTGTTAAATTACCCTTAATTAGAGCTATGATTAGGATCAGCCTGAATCTCAGGTAAATCACTTAAAAAAGCACTAAAAAATTTTTGATGTTCAGGAATCATAGAAAATATTTTTAAACCAGTATCATAACTATGTGGTTCTTTTGTTTTTTGCCAAATAACTGCACATACTGCATAAATTGGTATTTGGCTTAATCTTTGTGTATCAGGTACTAAAAACGACAAATTTAATTTTTGCCCAACTTGAAATAAAGTACGTCCTCGAATCCTTAAACCATGCAATGAAAGATTAATAATAACTGCATCATCAATAATATCTGAAAAACAAGCTGCTTTTATTTCGTGGTCTGGTCTTTTTCGTGGTGCCTCTCTTAAAGCTGGATAATTTTCTAATTTCTGCTCCTGCCCGGAGTGAAATTCTTGGCGAGTTTTTGGTGCCTTAGCTACATCAACAGGTATTTGCTTACCTGTTTTTTTTCTTGGATTAATACGGCGATCCTTAATCTGATCACCAGATAAACCATACTCTGTATCCTTAGCCATTCCCTCCCTCCTTTGAAATAAAAAAACCCCTCTTTATAAGGAACTATTTTGTTAATTTTAGTTTAACATAAAGATTTTTAAAAAACTAATATTTATACACAACACTATTGACAAAACAACAGAAAGATGCTATAATATAATATTAACAAAACAATAAAAGGAGGAGTTACCATGTATCTTGATTGGGAAATGCCTAATCTGATTGATAACTCCTCTGATATTGAGGAGTTACACGAGGAACGAGGATCATTACAGATCTTTATCTACCCTAACCGCTTTTTTCTCCCTGCTAATTTAAAAATCATTTTTCATCCGATCATTGGAGGGATGTATCATCCCAGATACAACAAACAAGAAAACATTATCTTTTTCTTCAATGAAAACCAACTAAAAGAATACTCTCGTACCTGGGAAATCCACGAAGACTTTCTTTGCCAGTTTATTACTGAAATTAAAAGCACCGAAGAAAGAGAAGCAAGCGAGATTGATCAGCCTGTGCTGGTCACAAACTATCCGACATCGATCTTTAGTGACCCAAAAGAAGTTACAGTAAAAAATATCGGGGTTGCGACAAAAAGCAACCTCGGCATTCAAAGCCCCGGCAGACACCTGTCTAACCGGGGCTTTTTTATTGACAAAATCAAATTATTATACTAATCTAACCTATTGTTCGTTAACAATTAAATATAACATAAAATGGAGGTGAATAAAATGCCAGGAATCGGACTAGTTTTAAGACCAGTAATGAGACAAGAGTTACGTCAGGAATTAAGACTTTCTTTGCGCCAACAACTAGTTTTAGCTCAAGTTTTAACGCAAAGATTGGCAATTATGTCAGACGACAATCGTGAAGCTATGTATGAAATTTATCTTTTAGAAAGGTATTTGCAAAAATTTGAAGAAGGTGAACTTTATACTTCAAATATTAGGGGTTTTTTGAAAAAGGAAAGCAATAAAAAACCTATATTCCCTAATTTTAGCAAACAAGGCTTAAATAAAAAGAAAAAAGCTCAAATTGCTATTCCAGAATTAGCTTCAGTATTGCTAAAAATCATTAACCTCTTTCCCCTATCTGTAACAATCAACGACCAGGAATACAAAAAAGCTGATCTAATTGTCCAGTTATTAAAACTAGGAATTCAAATTGGTCATGCTGGTCAAAAACCGTCTCAATCATTGCCTCGTTTACACAAAGCTCTTGCCCAAAAAAATAAATTTCATCTTGCATTCTTTAATGCTTATTGGTCTCTGCTTCTGCAAGTAGCTAATACAGGCTTTGAAATTACTGCTGCTGTTAATATTATTGATCTTTTGCTTGAGAAACTTGACTGGCAGGAATGTCTGTCTTTAATTAATTTAATTAAAAAAGAAACACAAGAGCTATCCAAAGCTCTTACAACTATTGATTCGTATCTACCACAAATAAATGAAGAGATTACAGAGCCTCAGCAATACAAGATTATTATAAAAATTTTAATGCAAATAAATCGCTACCAAGTAACAGATGGGCTGGAATACCATCTTAATGCCTTCTCATTAACTAAACTTGTTAAAAACCCAGTGTATTTAAATGCGCTTGAAAAACTTGATGTTTTACCTGAAGCTTTGGCTGCCGCCATTATTATTCGTTTTCCCATGACAGAAGAAGGTATTTTAGCTACTTTAGATATATTCAACACTTTGCTTAATGATAAAAAATTTAAAAAATCTAAAGATGCTAAAAGAGCTGTTTGGCGAGGCCTTAATGTCATGGGTGGCTTACACAAAAACATTGAAGCTTTGATTCATTTTAGTAATCTTGCTCAAAATGCCCAAGACGTAATTCGAGGCTTTAAAGCCTTAGAAAAACAAAATATACGAATCTTGGGAGGTAAAATAAGTTATCCTAGGCAAGCAGTTACCATGGACGAATTTATTTCAATTATGGAAAAAGGCTCAAAGCAAACATACAAAGAAATTCTGGGATTTACAGATGAAGAAATCAGTCAATTGGCTGATGATAAAACTTGGAATTTATTAAGTCGTAGCGGCTTAATAGATATGTGTTTTACTTATGCTTCAATTTGTCGCCAACATAATTATGCTAAAGGAGCTGAATTAGCAGCTGAAACCTTGCGCCAGGCTATGAATAAAAAATTTCTAAAATGGCGTTATCACCATGACAAAAGCCATAAACAAATACAATTTCTTGATAATTGGGATGCTTGGACAGAAACTCACAGAAAAGAAGTTATTATTGGCGTAACCCATGAAATTTTACAACGCTTAGGTGCCATCCAACGTTTAGCAAAAATGTTGGCTGAAAAATGGGAAAAAATCATGGGTTATTCTGCCATCACCTGTAACTTAGACGATGAATACAAAGAAATAACAGAACTATTACGTGATCCTGACATAAAAAAAGAAGACAAGAAAAAACTGGGAGCACAAGCTGGTAAAATCAAAAAAGAATATGGCTTAGTCAAACTCATTAACGAGCTTATAAGTATTGATCAGCAAAAAATCAATCTTTTAACTAATATTGATTACCAACTTAATTTATTAGCCCAAACACTTAACAGCGAGGAAGCCTCATTTTTAATTTATCAAATCAAAGACTTGATAAATAAAACGAATCCCGAAGCTGTTACTCGTATCTATATTGAGGACAGTGACAAACCTTATGATCTTTGGCAGGTCGGCAGGATTCCAGTGCAAACTTGTCAACGCTGGAATGAATGGGGATCATACACTAATTGTTTAGCTGCCTATGTGGTTGATGCTAATAAAAAAGTGTTATGGGTAAGAGACAGCAAATTAAGATCAATTGCTCGTTGTATTATTAGACTTATTCCACTAGAATTTGGCAGAGAAAACAAAGAAACAGTTCCCCTGCTTCTAATAGAAAGGCCTTATTCAACTGCCTGGTCTGAACAAATTGCTATTTCTCTCTTGCAATGGATAATTGAAAAAGCCGGACAAATTAATAAAAACAATCAAAAACCAGTTATGATTGCTCTTAGAGACGAACAACTGGTTACAATTTTGCAAAAAGTTTTGCCTAAGTCAAAAATCAAAATCAGGAAATTAAACATTCAACTGCCTGAATCACTCAATGATTTTGAATATTCTGACTCTTTAGGAGGCAAAATTACTTCTGGTAGTAAAATATCCAGAGCTGAATTTCACACTTTTTTTGTGGGTTTTATGAGTAGTGAAATTACTGATTAATTTTAATCCGCCGTTTTTAAACGGCGGATTTTTATATCTTGACAAATATAATAATTAATGATATAATATTAAATCAAAATTTCATAAACCCACAAAAGCACTATAAATAAACTAGAAAGGAATAAAAATGACAAAAAAAAACAAAAAAGGTGAAAAAGAAAAACAAAATAAAGTTAACTGTCCCAAATGCCAAGATGGCAAAAATTTAACATTAGGTGAGTATTGTGCCTGTTGTGGCTATGGAGCTTATACTCCCTGGAATTATCCTGTAGAATAAATCAAACTTTTCCTCTCAAAATTAATCACAGGAGGACTAAATGATCAATGTAAATTCAAAAATTTTGATTGTCTGCCAAGCTTATAAAGATGGCTGGGCCTACGCAAAAACATTGGCTGATAATAAAACCTGGGTTATTAAACCACCTTATAAGCTGGAAAGCTTTGTAACAATCAATGAAACTAGTGTTGCCAGTGCGGTTTGTAAACATGGCTTTTCTTGCGCTGATCTACCTGAAAAACCTTTTTCTAATTTAGCAGAACTGATTCAGTTCTTAGAAAAAAAATACGTTGAAGAACACCGTCAACATCATACAGCAACTGAAGATTCAGCAGCAATAAAGCAACTAATTCATTTTGCGCCAAAAGAAATTATTATTCAATACCTTGACGCTGTTGAAAACGAGCTTATTCCTAATCAGGAAATAAATGCAGCAAAAAAACTGTTAGCTGATCTTTTGACCACACAAATTATCAAAAATGACCCTACATTACAAGAACGTATTAAAATTCTCCAAGAAACAATACTAAAATTATAGCTAATATTAGCTATAAAAACCTAATTCACTTCAGAATTAGGTTTTTTAATCTAAGCTATTGACAAAAAGCAAAAAATATGTTATAATACTATTAGAAAATGTAAGTTTGTGTTGTAGAATATTTCTTCTTCAAAGGAAGAAACTGGAATTTTTTAAAAAGATAAGGAGAAAAAAATGAAGAAAAGAACTTTCAGTCTTGGTGGTTTTGGTTCTCAGGTAAACAGTATGGTGGATTTCAAAATCCATGAAAGCAATATCGGCGACTTGCCGGTGCAGTTCGAAGGAACACCTATTGACTACTACTATGCTTCGGCCCGTAATGGCCGATCCGGCGAACACCATGTCATGGTGCCCATCTGCGACGTCAAAGTCGAATACGACCCTGCCTTGCCGCAGGATCGCTGCACCTGGTACCTGGGGCTCCGCTTCGAAAACGACGACACCGTAACCATCATCGCTGGCAATCCCGAACAGCTCAAAGCTTTCTGCATGCAGCAGCATTTCAACCATCCGGGATCAGTCAAGTTCCAGCCGGAATGGGCCAATGGCCACACTGCCTGCGGACAATGTACGCTCTGCTACAAAGGCGCCACTCATGCTCCGGCCATCCAGGCGCATCTCACGGCCATAAAAGAAGTCATTCAGGCCACCTCGTAATAAACATTCAACTTCAAAACCCGCAAAATTAAATTTTGCGGGTTTTTCCTTTTAAAAATTTACACTTTAATTCTTTTTAATATCAATTAATCTTAATTCTAATTTCCTGGTTCCATTAAATTCATTAAGATTTATTTCACAAACCACCTCTACTTTAGTACCATATTTAATTTGCTCGATTTTCTCCCCCATACCAAAACCTATTGCTTCAAAACTTTTAACCATTTTAGCATGTTTTAAATATAATTTAAGATGCGCATCATCTTGTCCAACTGTCCTCACACTTTCAACTTGTAAATCCTTAACTAAAAAGACTGGCTTAGGATTAGCTGTACCAAAAGGTTCAAATTTTTCTATTTGATCATATAATTCCCAATTCAAATCCTCTAAATTTAATTCTGCTTCAATATTAATTTTGGGACGTAAATCTTTATCTTTTAATTCCTTTTGGACAATATTATTAAGCTCCTTTTTAAGGTCTGCTACTTTCTTTTTAGCTGCTAACGTAAAACCAGCTGCACCGGCATGACCGCCATAAACCTGAAAAAAATCTGACACCTTATTTAAAGCTGCAATCAAATTAAATTCTGCAATACTACGGCCAGAACCAACTGTTTTATTACCAAGCTTGCTAATAATAATTACTGGCCTATGCATTTCATCCTTTATTCTACCAGCGACAATACCCATAACACCTAAAGGCCATTTCTTCCCTTCTGCTATCAACAGATAGTCTTGTTTTGTCTTGCTAATTTGCTTTTTTATTTCTTTAGTAAGTTTTTCAGTTAATTTTTGCCTGTCTTGATTATTTTTCTCCAGTTTGTCAGTCAAAGTTCTTGCTTCAGGATATTTTTCTACCATAAATAATTCATAAGCTACATTGGCATGATCCATCCTACCTGCAGCATTAATTCTTGGACCAATAACAAAACCAATATTTTCAGAATTAATAAGATCTTGTTCTGTCACTGGCAAAATACCTGCTTTATCAGCTAATGTTTTTAAACCCATATTACGGGTCTTGTTTAGCACTATCAAGCCGTATTTTACTAATGTACGGTTCTCTCCTAATAAGGGCATTACATCAGCTACTGTTCCTATAGCAACTAGATCTAATAACCATTTTTCAAATCCTTTAGGAAATATATTATCCTTATCCCTACTTACAATAGCTTGAGCTACTTTAAAAGCCACACCCACGCCAGCTAAATCATAAAAGGGGTATCTGCATTTTTTAACCTTAGGATTAATAATCGCATAAGCAGATGGCAAGTTACTGGGTTCAGCATGATGATCAGTAATTATCACATCAATCCCATTTTTATTAGCTAATTCAATTTCCTTATAATTACTTGTAGCACAATCTACTGTTATTATTAAATTAACTTTTTGTTTAGCTAAATATTCTATGGTTTTTTTATTCAAGCCATAACCTTCTTTTTGACGATGAGGGATATATACAATAAAATTAGCCTTTAATTGCTGTAATACTTTTGATAGCAAAACACTAGAACAAACGCCATCAGCATCATAATCACCATGAATAGCTATTTTTTCCTTATTAACAACTGCTTTATAAATTCTCTCAACAGCTTTAGCCATATCAGTAAATAAAAAAGGATCAAGAATATCTTGACCATAATCTGGATTTAAAAATTCATCAATCTGCGCTTGAGTTTTTAATCCCCTATTATAAAGTAATTGCAAAATCAAATTCGGTACTTCAGGAAATTTTTTCTGAAAACTAGAATCAACAGGTTTTTGTAAAACCCATTTTTTCTCCATTTATATATAAATCAATAATTAATAAAAGGCTGGACCCAATGTCCACAAAAGCATGGCAAAAATAATTATAATTGCCACAAAAAACCAAACTATTTTTATCAAATTTCTTTTTTTCATTTTTTATTTTATAATTACAAAGGTATTATTGCTACAATTTTATGAGGACCCAATAAAGTTTTTTGCATCTCTAAATCCTTAAAATCTTTAAATTCAATTTCATTTTTAAATCTATTACGGCCGACTAAAAGGCTTCTCGTAACAGGAATTTTATGATCTGTTTTTCGATAAGAACCGATTAAAAATTTATTTTGAAATGGTTTTTTACCCTCATCAGCAAAAACACCTTCATCTTCTATATTCTCATCAATACGTTTTTCCTCTTCTCGTAACTTTAAATTTTTCCAGATAAAAAATTCGCCCAAAGTTAACCCGCTAACCCCTTTATCGTCAAGATAACGCTCGTATTCATTTAATGACATATTTTTTATTTCAGCTTCTTCTTCAAGACTAAACCCTGATATAGATGGCTCATGATCAGTCATAACGATATATGGCCTATCAGGCCTTACATTATCTTCAATATTAACAAAATCGTCATCAGAAATAGAATCAGGAGAAGTACCATCAAAAGCATCCATAGCCCAATATCTTTCAAATGTTGACGAGTTCCCCAAATTTTTTCCATGTAATTTTTCTTTATTGAAACATTCTTCCTTGCATTTTTTCTCAATCTTTGCAGTTCCGCTTATAATAGCCTTTAAATCACTCGACTTAATCCTACCGGGCATAATAAAAATTTCATAAAACTCTCGTTGTTCAGCTATTTCTTTTATTTTTGCAAGTTGCTCAGATGATAAATCTAAGTTCTCTGGCAACTTATCTGCCAATTTTTTCAAACCAAGGTCAAGAAACATTTTTTTTGTTTGAGGCAATACTTCTCCAAAAGAAATTTCAAGATTTCTCCCCTTCTCGTCTTTTATCTCTACTTTATTCGGATCCTTGGATTTCTTTTTTGCCCCCGTTTCTTCCTCCTCTTGAGTGACAAATTTTTCAAAAGCCATAAATTTTAAAAATTATTTTTTAAACATATTATTATTTCTTCAATATTTTTAAAAATGTTTCAGTCGGTATATCAACTTTGCCAGCACCTAAAGCTTGCATTTTCTTTTTGCCTTTTTTCTGTTTCTCTAACAATTTACGTTTACGCGTAACATCTCCACCATATAATTTAGCAGTCACATCTTTACGTAAGGCTGATAAACGTTCTGCAGCTATAATCTTGCCACCAACTGCTGCTTGTAATTTTACCACAAACCATTGCTTTGGTAAATTTTCTTTTAAAGTTTTAACAATATGCCGACCAACTTTATAAGCCTCGTCACGATAGACTAAACTTGCTAATGCTTCGACTGGTTCTTCTGCCACTAAAACATCCAATCGCACAACATCTGTTGGCTGATAGCCAATAAATTCATAATTTAAAGAAGCATAACCAGAACTTAAACTTTTCAACTTGTCATAAAAATCAGTTAAAATAGATGATAAAGGCATTTTATAATGTAAAATAACCCGCTGATCACGTTCAGCTTCAGCTAATAAATATTCAGTATTAACATATTCTCCTCTTTTTTCTACTACTAATTGCATAATATCACCCATAAATTCTTTGGGTGTTACTATATCAGCAGTAATCATTGGTTCTTCTACTCGCTCAATAAAATTTGCTTCAGGCAAATCAATTGGGCTCTTTATAATCACTTGATTTTCTTCAAGTTTTTCAGTTATTAAATCGCCTTTTGATTTTAATTTTGCTTCTAATTCTTTTTTTAAAGCCATTGATTTTAAACTAACTTTATAAGCAACAGAAGGTACGGTCACAATTAAATTTAATTCAAATTCCCTTTTTAACCTTTCTTGAAAAATTTCCAAATGCAAAAGCCCTAAAAAGCCGCAACGAAAACCATAGCCTAAAGCAGCAGAATGTTCTGGCTCAAAAGCCAAAGCAGCATCATTTAATTTTAATTTATTTATAGCCTCACGCAATTTATTAAATTCATTGCCTTCTTTACAAAATATACCAGCAAAAACCATTGGTCTGACTTCTTTATAGCCTGGTAATGGTTCAACTTTAATTTTTGGTAAAGTAATTGTGTCACCAATCCGACATTTTTGCACATCTTTAAGACCTGTTACAATATAACCAATTTGCCCTGTTTCTAAATTATTTTGCGGATTTAATTGCGGTTTTAATGAACCCACTTCTAAAGCTTCTGAATTAGCATTACTGGCTATCATAAAAACCTTATCATTTTTATTTAATTGCCCATCAAAGACCCTTACATATACTATCACACCCTTATATTCATCATAAAAAGAATCAAAAATTAAAGCACGAAAAGGATTATTACTTTGGCCTATAGGAGCTGGGACTTTTTTTACTACTTCAGCTAGAATTGGGTCTACCCCATCACCAGTTTTAGCAGAGCAAAGCAAAATATCATCTTCTTCACAACCTAATAGATTAATTATTTCTAGTTTTGTTTTTTCTATTTCTGCATTAGGCAAATCAATTTTATTTATAACAGGAATTATAGTTAAATTCTGTTCTAAAGCTAAATATAAATTTGCAATAGTTTGCGCTTGAATTCCCTGTGTCGCGTCAACCAAAAGAATTGCGCCTTCCACGCAAGCTAAGGAACGTGAAACTTCATAAGTAAAATCAACATGGCCAGGTGTATCAATTAAATTTAAAATATAATCTTTATAAATCATTTGCGCAGGCTGTAATTTAATGGTAATTCCCCTCTCCTGCTCTAATTCCATTGTATCCAAAAGTTGGGCTTTCATTTTGCGTTTTTCAACTGTTTGCGTCAATTCTAAAAACCGGTCAGCCAAAGTTGACTTACCATGGTCAATATGGGCAATTATACAAAAATTTCTAATATTTTGCTGTTCCATATACGAATATTCTAACAAAATCATTAAAAATAATCAATCTTGTATTACTTATCAATTAAATAAAAAAACCGAGCAAAAGTATTTGCCCGGCTAATTAATTTTCCTTTATTCAAAATTGCTCCTTTTTAATACCACTTCTCCCAAAGTACCGTCGTCAATTTTGTGAATACGAACTAATCCCCACCCAGCCTTTGTATAAAGATGTTTCAAATAATGACTGATTTCTTGCGGTACAGTAACTTTTATAACCAATTCATCCTGACCGTGATCATTTTCTGCAATGTATTTATCAATTTTAGCAATAATTGGCGCCGCTAATTTCCTGCACTTTTCCTGTCCTTGTTCTGGTCCTATTGGCATATTCTCTCCCTCCTTCATAGATTTATAAATCAACTTAACAAATATAATAAAAATTGTCAATATTAAAAACCGAGCTTTTGCTCGGTTAATTTATATGGTGTTGGAGCCGGGATTTGAACCCGAGTTACTGGCGTGAAAGGCCAGCGACCTAACCTGGCTAGTCGACTCCAACACTATTATTTATCGCTCTTTATATTTTTCAGAGCCATTGATTACAATGGCTGGCGGACCAGGATTCGAACCTGGGTAACAAGATCCAAAATCTCGCGTCCTGCCGTTGAACGATCCGCCAGCACGAGTGATATTACATATTATCATAAAACAAACAAATTGTCAAGCAATAATAAAAACCGAGCAAGCTACTCGGTTTTTTAAAATTTATTTTCGCAAAATTATTTGCCAGTAAGCTGGGATGGGTCTTTCATCTTCATCAGGCTCAATTTCCCCTATTAATATTTGTAATTGCCTTTCAGTGGCTGGTTCAAATTCTTCATCATCTGCACATAAACAGTGAATTTGCAATTCAGCTTCGCGCCAACCAGCTTTTAAATAAATCTCTTGCAATTTATGCCGAAAATAATCGTCTAAAACAATTATTGCAATATCTTCACCTATGGGGATTACTACTTGTTCAGGCAATTCCTGATTATGATAAATATCCCATAATCGCTTGTCAATTTTGGTAATTATATCTTGTAAAAACAACTTGCCATATTTCCAATCTTGAGAATCTGGACCATAAGGCATTTTTTATCCTCCTTTTATTTATTAGAATAATTAAAATTAACATAAAGAAATTATTTTGTCAATAAAAAAATCAAGACAAGCTATCTTGATCATTCAACCAACTAAGTGCCAATCAAACCTCGACATTTTCATCAATGCCCATTTTAGGGTAATTGGCTTTTATTTTAAATAATTTACGTTTAACTGAATCTAAAAAGGTAAACATTTCTTGTGACTTAACAGCACAAGCCACTACCACAAATATTAAAATACCAACTAAACCGGCAATTGCACCCTGTAAAAATATGCCAATAAAGGTCCGTGTGCCAAAATATGGTTCAATACCATATTTCATAAACTGAGTAACAATAGCCATAGCCAAAGTGGCTAAAGATATTTTTACAACAGCCCATATTATTCTTTTTTCATCTAAGCTACCAATATATAGCCTCAAAACTAACCACAAAACTGCCATATTTAAAATACTAGCTAAAGAAAAAGCTAAGGCCAAACCCATAACACCCAAATCAAAACTATAACCAAATAAGACAAAAGGCTTGGTTAAATATAAACTTAAAACAATATTTGCGCCAATAGTAAAAAGTCCGATTATAAAAGGAGCTGTTGCTTTATGCAGAGCATAAAAACCTCTTAATAACAAAGGAATTAAAGCTTGGGCAAATAAGGAATAAGAAAACATAGCCAAACATTCAAAAGTTAAAATAGTATCTTGCCAAGTGAAATTGCCAGTACCTAAAATAACACGGACTATCTGGGCGCGTAATACTAATAATAAAGCAGAAGCAGGAATAATAAAAAATAAAATCTGCCTGGTAGTATTAGAAAAACTATGAATAAATTCTTTTTTATTATCTTTCAAAGCTAAAGCTGACAAACTTGGAAAAGCAGCAATAGCAAAAGAAATACCAAATATCCCGACTGGAAAAAGCTGTAAATTATTAGCTAAATTAAAAATAGCCAAAGACCCAGCAGCTAAAGTTGAAGCAATAATTGTAATAACAATAAAATTAATTTGAGTAATTGCCAAAGTTAAAGTCCGAGGAACCATAATTCTGCCTATTCTTTGCATACCTTCGTCTTTTAAATTTAATTTCAATTTATAGCGGAAACCTAAATACGCCGAAGTAGGAACTTGGATTAAAAAATGCATTAAAGCGCCTAAAATAACCCCCCAGGCTAAGCCATAAACCCCCCAAAATTTAACAAAAACTAAGGCACCAATAATAATACCAATATTATAAAAAATTGGAGCTAAAGAATAGACTAAAAATCGTTTAAATGATTGCAAGATGCCGCCAAAGACTGAACTTATACCTAAAAGCAAAGGGCTTAAAAACATTATTCTAGTTAAGTCAATGGTAATCGACATTTTCTCAGCAGAAAAACCAGGTGTGATTAATTTCATTAGCTGAGGAGTAAATATAAACAATAAACCACAAATTATTAATAAACTAATAATAAGTATATTTAAAATCTGATTAGCCAAATCCCAAGCTTTTTGTTTATGCTCAGAGTTTAAATATTGAGTAAAAATCGGGATAAAGCCAGCTGATAATGCCCCTAAAACCAATAAATTAAAAACTAAATCAGGCACTCTAAAAGCAGCATAATAAGTATCTAAAATATCACCTGCCCCAAATTCACCAGCTAAAATACGATCTCTAATAACACCTAAAAAACGGCTTGTTAAAGAAGCCGCGCCAATTATAATTGCTGCTGAAGTAATTGTCTTAGTTTGTCCGTTTAATAAACGTTTAATCATAATTATATTAAAAGAAGTCCAATGCCAATAATTATCTGGGCAATAGCCATTGATAATTTCATCCACTTATTAGCTCTTTCTTGTATGTCTTTTAACTCAAAAATATGATGAGTCTTAACCAAAAAGGCAAAAACAATAAACAAGGGTAAGATAAACATTAAATCATAAACCAATAAATACCCTACAGTTTTAGCATAATGAAAGGTCTCAGTCATTATCGCGATTGAACCAACATATAATGGCAATGAACAAGGTAATTCAAATATTGTAACAACAAAACCTAATAAAATAGTGGCATGCCAATCAACTTTTTTAATTAATTTCATTAGAACTGGGACTTCACCTTTAGTTACTCCCAAACTAAACCATTTGCCATAAGCAAATACATCTTTAATATTAATTAAAGCTGCTAACCAAATTAACCCAACTATAATATATTTTATTATATGGCCCACTTCAAAATATAATGGCCATTCTAATAACTTATAAACTAGATGTGAAAAAACAATGCCAATTAAAAAATAAGTAATAAAAACAGTAGCAATATAAATTAAACCTAAACGGATCATTCTCTTTGGTTCATGAACAAAAACTAATAAATAGCCTAATAAAAGAATTAACATCCCAATTGCACATGGATTCACGCCATCTAATAAACCAGCAACAACGATCAAAGAAAAACTCAAGCCACGATTTTCTAACAGCGTAGCCAATTCTAAACCTTGTTGTGTGCAACCAGGATCATCTAATGCACATCCGTTACTGTTTTCTTGCGCTATACAAAAATTAGCACTTAGTAATATAAAAGTGATTAATAATATAGCTAATAGTATTTTATTATTCATTTTCATATTATTTTAACCTTAAAAGTTTTTCTGACTCTCGAGCAATCATTAATTCTTCATTGGCAGGAATAATTAAAACTTTAAATTTAGGCATATCTTTTAATACTAATTTCCTAATAATTGCACTTCTTTCTCCTATTCCCCCAGTAAAAGCGACCCCATCTACTTTACCTAGTATTGTACTATAAGCGCCAATATATTTTTTTATATTATAAACAAATATCTCTAATGTCAACTTAGCAATTTCTCTATCTCTTTTTCTAATTCTACCTTGAACTTTAAAACCAGGAACTTTATAACCAGCTTTAATTAATAATTCGCGCATATCCATTGATCCACTTAAACCAAAAATGCCTGAACGTTTATTAAGCAAACCATTAACCTCTTCCTCCCTCATCTTGACTTTGCGAATTAAATATAATGGTATAGCCGGATCAATATTACCACTACGTGTTGACATAACTAATCCTTCTAAAGGTGTAAAACCCATTGAAGTATCAATTGCTTTACCTTTTTTAACAGCAGTGATAGAACAACCAGATCCTAAATGGCAAGTTATTAAATTCAGTTGATTTAATGGTTTGCCTAGCTTCTTAGCCACTTCCTGCGCTATATATTGATGAGAAATACCATGAAAACCGTATCTACGAATTTTATGTCTTTGATAATACTTTAAAGGAATGGCATATATATACGCATAATCTGGTAATGTTTGGTAAAAGCTAGTATCAAATACTGCTATATCAGGAATATTCTTTAAATACTTATCACTGGCTTTAATACAATTTAAATTAACAGGATTATGCAAAGGAGCTAATTTATTATACTTTTTCAATTTTTTCATTATCTTTTTGGTAACTATAATTGGCTCTTTAAAATCTTCTCCACCATGAACAACCCTATGTCCAACCAGAACAATATTAGTTTTAATATCATCTAATTTAGAAATCACTAATTTAAAAGCTTCTTCATGAGTTTCTACTTCATTAATTTCTTTTTCTCCGTTTAAAATAATAAAAGAATTAATAAGCCCAATTCTTTCAATTATACCTTGTTTGGCTAATTTTAAATCAGGCAAACTAAAAACTTTAAATTTTAAAGTTGAACTGCCTGCATTAATTACTAATATGTATTTTTTATCCATAATTTATTTTTTCACTTTAAACATGGGCCCATGCCCTGGAATAATATAATCTGCTAATTTTAATATTTTTTCTCTTGATTGCTGCCACATTTTTTTATTTTCAACAAAAACGCCTTTTTCTGTTTGTTTTTTAACAAACAAATCTCCAGCAATGGCAATTATTCCTTTTTCAGTCTCAACAATAACCGTTACGCATTCAGGGGTATGACCGGGAGTAGAAATTAAACGCACATTTTTAGTTAATTGTTTTTCACCTTTTTGTAAAATTTCTAAAGATATTTGAAAAACATCACCAGTTTTTATTTCAAAAACATTTATACTCTGGGCCTGAGAAAATAAACCCAAATTTTCTAAATGATCAGTATGCGAATGAGTAATAACCACATAATCAATATCTTTAGGTTCTAATTGTAACTCAGACAATGCTTTAATCAATTTTTTCTGATTACTACTAGTACCTGTATCAACCAAAATATTCTTTCTACGATCCTGAATTAGAGTGACTGTTGAACTAGCCCGACATTTATTTTCCCCTACCCATTCAAAATATCCTGTTAATAAAATTTTAACTTTAGCTAATTCTAAAACCATTTTATCAAAAAAATTATTCTTCTATTATTTCAATGTCTCTTGCAGTTGGAGCAATTTGACCTGGATCTATAGACCATTTATCATTTCCAAATCTGGCTACAATGCCTCCGGCTACCCAAGTATTAGGATCCTCTTTATTAGCATAAACCCTAGCAATCATTGACTCATCAGTAAACCCACAACCGCGATGAACACCTTTTATCATATAATCATATGATATTTTCCCCCAACCTTGTAAATTCGCTACTTCAGGCTTTACACCAACCATTAAACCAATTAAATTACCATCCTCATCATAAATTATATCTGTTAACTCTAAAGCTTTTTTAGCCACACCTTCTTTCTTAGCTATTTGTTCAACTAGCCCTAAAATTTCCCCTTCATTAAAAACTCTTACTTCTTCAATTTTACTATCTTTAATTACCCTTTCTTGCCAATCTTCTTTTTTAGCAATTGGTTTATCTTTACCACCGCTAATCAAAGTAAACTTTGGCTCACTTTTCATAAATTAAATATTAAAATAATTATTTTATTAATTCACCTTTCATACCAGGACGCCAGCCACAAGCATTACCTTCATCAGTATCAATCTGAATTGACTTTTTATGTCCTTCGCCAGAACGGACAGCAACCTGATTAAAAATCAAACTTCGTGGACCAGTTGTCTTGATTGATACTTTTTGTCCATTTTTCACACCTAAAGAATTGGCTTCAGCAGGACCTAAATGAACATGCCGCTGAGCAACAATAACCCCTTGGTTAAGTTTGATTTTACCTTTAGGTCCAATTAAAATACAACCTGCTGAACCTTTTAAATCACCTGAAATACGTAAAACTGGTTTAATGCCTAATTTAATACATTCTGTGATTGATAATTCAACCTGGGTTTTAGAACGTTCTGGTCCAACAATGCGTAAAGCCAATTCACCTTTTGGTCCTTTTATTTTAATCTTTTCTTGAGATGCCCATTGATTTGGCTGAGAAACCATTTTTAATACTTTAAGCTGATAACCTTTGCCAAAAAGCTTATCTACATGTTTTCTAGTCAAATGACAATGCCTGGCTGAAACTTCAAGCATTATTTTAGCCATGTTTTTAAAAATAAAGTTAATTAGATATAGTCTAATTATAACACATCTAGCAACTTTTAAAAATTAAAACGCCCAGGCTAAAATCCTAGGCGTTTTTATATAAAGATATTAATATTAACTACCGCAACCAGCAGCTGAACTAGCTGAACCACTACTACTAAACCCAAAACCTGGATCAGGTGTTGTAGAATCTAATTGTTGAGAACACTCTTCAGGCATGTTATTAAAAGCAGAACAAATTGCATTTAATAAACTTTGAGCATCGCGACCAGCTGATGATTGAACACCATTAATAACTAAACTAGGTGAACCTCGTACACCATATTTGGTGTTATCTTCACCATAAACATCAAATGGCGGATAATTACCTTTCCAACCTTGTTCGCTCTCAAATTTAGCAGTCACCCCATATTCCTGATCTGTTTTAGCAACACAATCAGAAAGCTGAGACTGATTAACACCTACTTCAGAAATACAACCAGCGCCATCACCTTCAACTAAAAAGCATTTTAAATATGATAAAAATTTATCATTTTGTTCTTTTTGAATGCAGTATTGATTTAATTCTTCATCTAATTCTATCTGTCCATGCATAGCATAATCACAGAACTTTAATTCAAAATCAATTTTATCCCCGAATAATTCAATAACTGGCAAAATACCTTTTTCAATTTGCGTACCATAAGGGCAATGACTCATTACAAATAATTCAACATTAGGTTTGTCTGTTTTTGGCAGATCCTCAGTAGGTTGTGAAGCACTAGTATCAGCTGTTTGGCTAGACATTTCCTCAATATCTAAACCTTGAGGAAAAAATGTTTTACCATCTTTGGTCATAAAAGCGTCTAACTCACTGCCATCACTTAAAACAACTGTCATTTTATAAACACTACCATCATCAGTTAGGTCTTTGACTGAAACTTCACTACCAGGAGAAACTAAATTGTTGTTTATAAAATCTAAAGCTTTAGCTTGAGCCTCTTCTGGACCTAAGACTGTTGGTCCTGACTGGCAACCAGATATTACTAAAGCTAATCCCAGAATAAGACCTAAAATTACTATTTTTCTCATAAATTTAACTTATTTATTAATTATTAATAATAGCTTTTGTATTTTAACAAAATATATTTTAAATTGCAAGTTTATAATTATTTGCTCCGGGGCAGGGATTCGAACCCCGATAGGCAGGTCCAGAACCTGCAGTCCTACCATTAGACGACCCCGGATTAATTAATTATCAATAAACAAATTCTAAATAACAAACAATTCTTATCACATTCCCCACCTTAACCATTTGACAAATTTTATACATTTTACTAAAGTAAAGCAAAATAATCAAGGAGGGGTAAAATGGCTGGTTCAAAATCTAAAGAATGTCCATACTGTCAAGAGAATAAAAAAATAGGTTTTAAGTATTGTCTGGCTTGTGGTAGAATGATTAATAAATCGCACCGACCAATAAAAGGATATGATTATTATTGTCCAGCTTGTTCAGCCAATACAAAGATTGAACATGTGACGGTTTTAGACCGTGATCAATTCTGCCCTCGCTGCGCTAAAAAGACTCGGCAAATATTAAATGAAGTTAACAGTATAACACCTGCTTTTTTAAGCGTTTGAAAAATTAAAAATTAAGGAGGGACAAAAATGGCTCGAGGTAAAACCAAACAAAACAAAGGCAAGAAAAGAAACAAAGGACATAAAAAGGAAAAACAAACTCAACAATTTACTGGAGCAAGTAGACGCTCTGACAAAAGCCCTAAAAAACGTGGACAAGCAATTCCGCCAAAACAAATGGAGCAACAAAAATCATTAACACTCCAAGCAATTGTTGAACAAAAAGCACCTGGCTGGGAACACGCTAAAGCAATTCTTCAAAAACGACGACAACAAGCTGCTAAGACTAAAACGGCCTTGTCTAGCCAACAGCTTCAAATTTAATAAGATTTGGATCAAACCAATCCCGTTTAGTAAAAATAAGCGGGATTTTTTATTCTACGATTTTCCCACCAAAAGTCTGAACTAAATTTTCAATTAACTCTTTTTGCTGTTTATCTTCTGTAATCGATATTTCTTTAACTAACTCAACATCATCTGAGCTTGTTTGCTGATCAATAAAATCACTCTGATAATCACTATCTAATAAACAAGTATTAATTACTAATTTTGCTTTATAAACTTCAGCCAAAACACCTTCAATTAACTCTTTTATCTTTGCCTGATTAACTCTTTGCTCATGAAAAGCATATTTAAAACCAACCTTTAAAACATTGCCATTTAATTCCAACGGTTCTGCAATTTTTAAAATAAAAACTAAAGATGCATTATAATCCTGTAACTTAACTAAAAGCTCATGCCACTGACTTTTAATTTCTGACAACTTAATTTTTACCTTGCTTTTTTGACAAGCTACAAAATTATTATTTTTTAAAGTGGTGTTTGACACACCACTTTTATTTTGTTTAATTGTTTTTGTTAATGATTCATCAGGACCTGCCCTTTGCTGATCATCAAAATCATTATTATCATCACTGGCTATTGATTTTTGACAGTATTCAATAATTGCTAATTCTAAAGGCATCTGCGGTATTGCGGCTGTTTTTATATCTGTTTTTTTCAAACTAAATAAACTTATTATTTGTAATAACTCATTAATTGAAAACTTTTGTGCTAAAACAATAATTGCTTTTTCCATTTCTTGATCCAAATCAAAACTAAAATCCTTCAAACCTTCACTTACTTTTGCTATGATAATTTTACGTAAAAATTCAATCAAATCATCAGTGAACTGTATCAAGTCTACCCCATCGTTTGCTAATTTATTTATCAGTCCAATACTTTCTTCAATGTTCTTATATTGTAAATTATTTACCAACTGTAAAACTGAATTATAATTAGAATTAGGAATAATTAAACTCGCTTCTTCATCGCTAATTTCTTTATCACCCAAAGATAAAGCCTGGCCTAATAAACTCTCTGCATCACGTAAACAACCTTCACTGTAACGAGCAATATCAGTTAATATTTTTTTACTAACTTTAATTCCCTCTTGCTGACAAATCCAATTCAAACGATCAATTAAATCTTGAGTATTCAATTTTTTAAAATCAAACCTTTGGCAGCGGGAAATAATTGTTGAAGGCACCTTATGAACTTCAGTGGTAGCTAAAATAAAAATTGCATAAGCAGGTGGTTCTTCTAAAATCTTTAAAAGCGCATTAAAAGCAGAAATTGACAACATGTGCACTTCATCAATAATAAAAACTTTATATTTTCTTTTAACAGGGGTAAAACGAGCGTTATTAATAATATTTTCTCTAACATTATCAACGCCTGTATGAGAAGCAGCGTCAATTTCTAAAATATCTAAATCATTACCTTCTGTTAATTCAAGACATGATTCACACTTACCGCAAGGCTCACTTTGATTATCTTTTCTATCCAAGCAATTTATTGATTTGGCTAACAATCTGGCAGTTGTGGTTTTTCCCACTCCTCTTGGACCAGTAAAAATAAAAGCATGGGCTAATTTACCTGCTTCAATTTCATTTTGCAAAGTAACTTTAATATGGTTCTGATTAGTTAAATCAGACCATTTTTGCGGTCGATATTTTCTATATAATGCTAAACTCATATATTGCCATTTTAAATTAATTTTGTCATAAAATCAAGTAAATCAAAATTCCCCTATTTAAAGGGGCTTTTCAATATCAGATAATGAAATTATAAGTAAATTTATTTTTTAACTATATTTTCTACTGCTGCCCATTTGCTACGAGCATCCTTAGGAACAAGAATCACAACTTCATCACCGATATCACCTTTAAAATAAGTAACACTAGCTGGTAAAATTTTCCATTTCTTTTTATTTGCTACCACAAAAAAATTACCTTTAGCATCCTTAGTTAAGTCACCAACAATCCTGTCTCTGGCAACAGGTCCTATTTGTTTATAAAGAAAATCACCTTTTGAGGTCATTGTTAATTTTAATATATCACCTTCAACTAATTTTGATTTAGAAGCATAATTAGCTGGGACAATATATTCTTTACCGTCCTGAGCAATCATATTTTCACCATCAAAAACACCTTCAATTATTTTTTCATCACCAACTAAAGCCAAATCTTGTTCTGCTTGTTTTATTGTTTGTGAAATTCCTGCCATTGATTCTTCAAAACCATTAACATCTTCAGGCCCCTGTTCTAAAATCTGAATAATTTTACCTAAATTATCATGAGTATTTCTCAATATTTTTAATAATAACTGATATTTACTAGGAGAAATATTAATTGATTCATTGTTTTGGTTTTTGTTTGCCATATTTTTGTTTATTTTGGCTATTAATCCATTAAGTAAAAATGTCCTCTGCGTCTGATTTCCTTACTTGTTCTATTATATCACGACTTGTACCTGTGCGTGAACGTTCTAAAATCTCAGCTTCAACAACATTACGATCACGACCATATTTTAAACGAGATAATTCTTTAATGGCTTGCACTAATTTAGGATCTCCTTGCGGGCGCCAATCAAAAGGCATTAAATGAAAACTAAAAGGCGCAACTACCTGCCCATTAAGTAATGGTTTAATATAACCATTCAAATTAGGCACGTTCATCACATCATAATCCCCAAAAACAGGCGAAAATTCCTTAGCAAAGATTTCAGCGTCTTCAACCCCTACCCGAAAAGCAATTTTTGTACCCACATTACCAAAAATAGCATCTTTAAAACGAGTATCGCCATCTTTAACCAACTGGCCAATAAACTGGTGCGCTATAGTTAAACATAATTTATATTTTCTAGCTTCTGACAATATTACCTGAATACCTTCTGTTAAAAAATTCTGAAACTCATCAATATATAAATAAAAATCCTTTCTTTGTTCAACTGGCATACTAGCCCGACCCAAAGCAGCCATTAAAATTTTACCAATGATCACCATACCTAATAAATTGGCATTAATATCCCCTATCAAACCTTTAGACAATTTAACTAAAATAATTTTTTCATTATCCATGATTTCTCGAAAATTAAACGAACTTTTTTGCTGAGCTACGATTGGTCTCATTATGTCATTAGCAATAAAAGTAGTTAACTTCGAAGTAATATAAGGAACCATATTAGCTAAAGCTGCTTCCCCACCAGCCTTTTCTGCCTCTTTTTCCCAAAAATCTTTAACCACTTGAGTTTTTGTTTTAGACAACTTATAACGTCGAAATTCTTCATCTGCTAATACTTTTGAAACTTCTAATAATGTTGAGCCTGACTCAGGATCCTCCATCATTAATAACATAGTATTACGCATATATTGTTCAAACATTGGCCCACCAGTTGATTTCAAATCATAAAGCTTATCAAATATATTCATCATTTCATTAATCACAAAAGTCTTTTGTTCAGGTGTGTCAAATTCTAACATATTGATTGCTAATGGTCTTTCAGTATCAGCCGGGTCAAAAATTACCACGTCTTCTGCTCTTTCTTTAGGCACCCACTGCAAAAGTTCATCAACTGCATCACCATGCGGATCAATAAAACATACCCCTTTACCATTTCTTATATCTTGCAAAGCCATATTTAATTGAATAACAGATTTACCAGTACCTGTTTGACCAATGATGTAAGTATGGCGCCTTCTGTCATCATCAGTTAGTTTTATTTCACGGTAAATACCACGAAAATCATTATAACCAATAATTAAACCTTCAGCAGGTAAATTTGTGGGCGGAGCTGATTTTTTAGCTTGTAACCAAACAATATTAGGAGTTTCAGTATGACCTAAAGGAAAATGGAAGACAGAGGTGACCTCTTCTGTATTCATAACCATTTTTGTCCTTTCATCAAAAGCCCGAAAAATAAAATCATTAATTAATATCTCATTTTTTAAACCAAAACGTTTAAAAGCATTCCCATATTCATAGATATTAAACTGAGCAAAACTATTTATAATATTTTCCAAATATGCTTTAGCTTTGGCATCATTATCAGCAGAAACTAATATCCGAATATTAACATCTACTCCACCTTTAGCTGCTTTTTCTTCAATACCTTTTACAATTTCCTGCTCTAATGCAGAAAGCTGATATGGTTTATCTTTCTCTTGATCAGGTGTTTTTTTCTGACCCCCTCCCCAGCCTTCAAAAAACTTAACTAATTTTTTAAAAGAAAAACCCTTTCTAGCTTCTACAACAGCCTCATTTACCTTTTTTCCCTGATTAGCTTTAGAAGCTGCTTTTTGACCCCATTTATGCCATTCTGAGCGCGCTGAACGGACAATCACCTGAATAGCTGCGCCTGATTCTTTATCTAATTTACTTAAAGCATTAGTCAGGGCATTTAATGAATCAGTCTCTAATTTACGGTAAGTTTTAATAGGATAAATATATTCTTTTTTAAATTTTAACATTGAACCAGTTACAACTCCTTTGGGATTAAAAATATTATAATCCTCAACCTCCTCAACTAAAGCTTTCGGAAACTGAGCAGTAATCTGATCTTCAATAAAAGACTGTAAATTTTTAGGTGTAACTACATAAAAATAAATCAAACCATCCTTATAAACAATCTCAAAAGACATATGGTCTGTCCGACCCAAATAATTAGTTCTTAAACCTTTTTGTGCTGGCAACCCAGCAATATTAGCAAAAAATGATTCCATTATTGCTATTTTCTCGGCTAATTCTTGTTGGCTTTTCGGTTGTATATCTTTTTCACCGCCAGCAGATACTTCATACTTTGGTACCATAACTTGTAAAACTACCTGCTCAAAACTAGCCATATTCTTGTTTATTTTAATTAATACCTTTTTAGCTAAGCTTATTAACAACAAAATAAAAAAAATGGCCATTATAAAAATAAGACCAACCACTATTAATACTTGTGGTCCAGCTATTTCAAAAGCGCCTAAAGTTATTGCTAAATTTTCCATTTTGTTTTTCCAAATTCGTCAGTGCTTTATGCCCAGACAAATTAAATTTTGTTTTTATCTTGTTGAGTTGTTATATTTTCTTGTTCTTTCAAATCCAAAATTTTATCCGCTTTAATTTTAGCTTCTTGCCTTAAAAAATATTGATTAATACCAGGTATGATTTTTAACCATTTTGTAATTAATTCTAATATTTTTTTAACTTTTACTTTAACTCCACTTAATAATACCTCTATATTATTTGCTGTTTCCTCACCAGCCTGACGAAACTCAGCTTGTTTGGCTGGTGGCATTTGAAAATATATATCATCTAAATCTTCTTGTAAAATATCTTCAATCTTTTCTAAGGTTGGACTTTTAGTACTTGGCTGAACAGGTATGGCTGGTGCAGGGGCAGCTGCCTCTGATTTTTCTTCTGTTACCGCACCTTCTTTTATTTCAGTTATCTCGGGTGGTGCTTCTTTTTCAACTTTTTGCTCAACCTCAACTTCAACCGGAGATTTTTCTGCTTGTTCCGGCTGGGAAATTGTTTCTCTCTTATTCTTGTTTGGATCTTCTTTACTTTGAGTAATACTTGAAAGAGTTTTTGGCATGATAAAACTTGTTTAATTATAGTCAAATTATAACATATATATTTTAAAATTTAAAGTTTATTTATTGATTTAAAACATTTCCTATTTCACGCTAATTTATGTTATAATATAAAAAACAAAAACACATGCCACAAAGCCAAATTATCAAAACAAACAAAATGAGCTGGTTAAATATTATTAATGCTTCAGAAAAAGAAATCGTTTATTTAAAGAAAAAATTCAAATTTAACCAGTTAGACTTAGATGATTCATACGCGCATAAACATGCTCAAAGACCTAAAATAGTTAATAGGCCTGGTTATTTTTTCATGGTTTTACTTTTCCCAGTTTTTAATCGTAAAACTAGAAGAATAAGTCCAGCTGAAATTGACATTTTTATAACAAAAGATCATCTTATTACTTTGCATTATAACGAATTGCAAATTTTAAAAGATTTTTTCACAAACTGCCAAAACAACAAGCAACAAAAAAAAATATATTTAACAAATACACCTGCTTTATTATTATATGAAATCTTAGACCGTCTGTATGTTTCTGTTTTTCCTATGCTTGATCATGTCAGCTTAAATATTAGCGCCATTGAAAAAAATATTTTCGCTGGCAAGGAAAGACAAATGGTTCATGAAACTTTAGTAGTCAAAAGAAATATTGTTAATATGCGAAAAATAATGCAAACCCACAAAAATATCCTTAAAAAACTAATTAATGAAAAATCTATTCTTTTAGGACCACCAGATAAAATTAAAACTTTTTACTGGGATTTAGTTGAATATACAAAAAACCAATGGGATATTTTAGAAAATCAACAACAAACAATTAATGCCCTGGAAGATACTAATAATGCTTTAGTTACTTTCAAACTTAATGACATAATGAGAACTCTGACAATCTTATCAGTACTAATATTTCCTCTTACTTTATTTGCAGCAATTTTCGCGATGAGAACTGATCATATGCCCATCATTGGTAGTACCTGGGATTTTTGGAAAATAATTGGCATTATGCTAGTTATTGCCAGTACAATGTTAATTGTTTTTAAACGAAAAAAGTGGTTTTAAAAAATAAATAAAAAAAACAACCTCTAATTTAAAACGGTTGTTTTTTTATTATATTATTTTTTCTTAACTATAGGACCTGATTCAGTATCCTCAATTAAATAACCTAATTCACTAATTTCATCTCTTAAATCATCTGAACGTTGCCAATCTTTTCCTTGCCTAGCCTTTTCTCGTTTTTCAACTAATTCTTGTACTTTGCTAGGAATTTTTATTTTAGTCTTTTTAACTTTGGCTAAATCTAAACCTAATACTTTATCAAAGTCTAAAACAGTGGCCAACTTATCTTTATTATTTAAATCTGACTTTAAAACTTGCTGAACAACAGCTAAACCTTGAGCAATATTAAAATCATCATTTATTGCCTCTTTAAATTTATCTTTAAATTTTTTATTAACTTTTCCTTTTTTCTTACCTAAAGCTAAAATCTGATTTTTTAAATTATCATAACCCTTTTTCGCTGCTTCTAAAGCTTGCCAAGTAAAATTTTGCTTGGAACGATAATTAGCTTGTAAAAAGAAATATCTTAAATCTAAAGGACTATAACCTTTATATTCTATTTCAGACAAACTATAGCCAGTACCTTCTGATTTTGACATTTTACCACCATTAACCATTAAATGTTCGTTATGCAACCAATAATTAGCAAAAGGCACTCCGTTTGCCGCTTCAGACTGAGCAATTTCATTCGGATGATGAATAGATATGTGCTCTACCCCGCCCATATGAATATCTAATGTCTTGCCTAAATACTTCTTGGCCATAGCTGAGCACTCAATATGCCAACCAGGGAAACCTTCTCCGTTTTTAACTAAACTTGATTTAAATGGTGATGCCCAAGTTTGTAATGCATTTTTATGTTTACCAGCTTTAAAAAACCATAAAGCAAAATCAGCCGCATGTTTTTTATCTGGATCTTCAACCTCTCCCTTGCCTGCTCCAACTTCTTTATCTTTAATTGGCTGGCCAGTTAATTTTTCATAATCAGTAAATTTAGAAACATCATAATATACTGCTAAATCAGTAGTGTAGGCATACCCTTTCTCTATAAGAGTCTGTACCATTTCAATCATTTCTTTAATATGTTTAGTCGCCCAAGGGGTGATACTTGGTTTAATAATATTTAATTTATTAACATCAGCAAAATAAATATTGGCATATTTTTGAGCGATCATTTTTGGGCTCAAGCCCTCTCTTTTAGCACCTTTTTCCAATTTATCTTCACCTTCATCCTGATCAGAAGTTAAATGACCAACATCTGTAATATTACGCACTAATTTCACTTTATAACCCAAATACTTTAAAATGCGCACAACTAAATCAGCCATTATAACTGCCCTCATATTACCAATATGCTGTGTCCAATAAACTGTTGGTCCACAATGATAAAATTTAACCACTTTATCTTTAAGTGGCTTAAACTCTTCAATCTTTTTGGAAAATGTATTATATAACTTTAACATGGTTTAATTGTAGCAAATTTTTTAACGATGGAGAATATATTCATAGATCAAATGAATAATCGAACTTTTTGTCATAATTGTAATAATCAAACCTAAAAGCATAAATGGTGCAAAAGAAAATGTTTTATGTAAAATAATATTATCTATTGAAGGGTGTCCTTCTCTGGTAATTTCTTTATTTCTTTTTTCTATCATCATTTTTAAATCTTCAGCCTGCTTTTGGGTCAACTTTCCTTTAATTGTTTTTAAAAATTCTTGAACTTCATCTGAATTTTTTAATATATAATTTAATTCCTTTTTCTGCTGTTCACTTAATTTAGGCGAAACAGTATTTAAAACATATTTTTCAATATTTTTCTGACGTTTTAATTCATAAATATTTTGGAATAATTGAGGCAAAGATCTAATTTTAAACATTCTCAAAAAAGCTAAATATCTCATTTGTTTCTTCTCTCTACTTTCTTTATCAGTTTTTTGTTTAATCAAAACCCATAAATCCTTTTTTTCTTCTTCTTGTAATAAATTTGCCACTTCTTTTTTAAACTTATTCAAATTAGTCCTTGAACCCATTATTTGCTTAATATGATTTTTATTAATATATTCTCCTCCTGCTAATTCTACAATTGGAATCATTTTAACCTCAGTTGAATTATACAAAAATTTACCAATTATTTTGCCATATTTAAAAATATAAAAATATGACATCATTAAAATAATTTGCAGGGCAAATATTTTATGTAAATCAGCAAAAACTTGTTCTCTAAAATAAATCCCGCCAATCACAAAATATAAAACAACAAAAACAGCTACGATAATAACATATTTTTTCAATATCTCACGCATGGGTTTAAATATGAGTATGCTTATTAAAAAATAAGAAGCTGTTACCATTGTACCTAAATATGGAGTCAACAAATCCATTAATTTATATCTTAATAACTGAAATAATATCAAAATAATAAAAAAACTAAGTACCGTAATAAAAAACTCTTTAATTTTAGCCTTATCAATTTTGTTTTTTTCTTTATATTCCTGATAATATTCTTTTAATAATTGTGGGTTTTTCAAGTAATTAAAACCTACCTTAAAAGGATAAAAAATCATTTTAATTACTAAATATAAAAAAATTGGAATAATAATATTAATTAACAAACTTAAAGAAGGCCAGTATTTAAAATAAGCAGTAGCATAAAAGTTTAAAGGAATTAAAAAAGCATATAAAGAAAACAATTTAGCATCACCACCAGCCCACAATCTTAAATTCCAAATAGTAAAAGCAAAAACAAAGGATAGCAGCGTATTTAAAAATACGAATAAATAGTAATCGAATCTATAATAATTAAATTGAATGACATTATAATTACCAAGAATCGAAAAAATCAATAAAACTACATAATAGATAACACCAATTAAAATTCCCAATTTAATCCACTTATTCCTTATTTTAGAAAATCTAAAATCTTCAATAGTAATTATTAAGCTAAGCATGAATATAATTGGTAAAATTATTAATTCTAATAACATATTAATTATCTCTAAAATTATTCATTACATTAATAATTTGATTTTCATCTAAGAAAAAAATAGTGGCTTTAAATAAGTCTTCAATATTATTATATTTAAATTTAAGCTTATCATCTCTTATAAAAATTTTATTGGCTTTATCAAGGGCTGTAATCTCGTGCTTAAAAACACCTTCTAAATCTTTATTAAAAATCTTTTTAAATTTATACAAATCAATTTGCTGATTATCAAAAACGTCCTTAACAATATATTTAACCATTTCATCTCTAAGCTCTAATTTATTACCCATATAATCGTCAGATAACAAATCGTATTTTAATCTAATCTCTGGTTTTTGTTTATAGTTTAATTTGCCATAAATGTAAGATCTAGCTGAAGGTCCTAACCCTAATAAGGCTTCTTTTTTATTAGAAAAATCATTATATAATTCACCTATTCCGCTAAAACTCTGATCATTTAACTTTTTCAAAGTAACTTCTGCAGTTAACAATTTATCTAACGAAGAATCCATCACATACCCGAATTCTTTAAGGACTGGCTCTATATTATTTTCTAAATCTTTAATCAATTCAATATATTTTTTATAAAACAAATCTATATTACTGTTGAAATATTGATTTAAATATAATTGAGTTGGTGTTAACGAATAAAGCGTAATACTATTTGGATACAATTGTAAAATTAATTTTAAAGTTTTAATAAATGTATTAGCATTTTGCTCTTTTAAACCAAGCAATAAATCAATATTAAATTTATTAAAATTATATTCCTTTATCAATTCTGCAACCCTACAAATTTGTTTATACTTTTGATAATTCCTATTAAGCTTGTTTAAAACATCACTGTCCAAGGATTGTACACCTAAACTAAGTTTATGAATATTAAATTTTTTAAGAATCTTTAATTTTTCCTTATTTAAATCACTTGGATTAGCTTCAAAAATTTTTACAGTATCTTTCAGGTTAAAACTGCTATTTAATATTTTAAATAAAAAATTTAATTCATCCGCTGATAAAACACTTGGTGAACCCCCGCCAAGAAACAGGGTCTTGAAAGAAATGTTTTTAAAAACAGGTTTAAAAAATTTAATTTGTTTATTTAAATATTTTAAAAAAACAAATATTTGTTTAATATTTCGTGGTTCAATAGAATAATAATTACAACAAGTACAACGATGTTTACAAAAAGGAATGTGTAAATATAAATGGTAAACAAAATCATTATAATCATTATGTTCATCAAAAAATTCCTGCCAACGAGATGCAATATCTTGTATATTATAATTTTGCTGTTTATTAAAAGGAAAATAAAAAATATTCCTAATATCAGTTATAACTAATTTTAAGTTTTTTTCTTTAATAAAATTATCAACTATTAAATTTCGTTTTTGCCAAAGACTATTCATACGCTTATTTAATTGGTTTAAATTCCTGCCAACCATAAATTTCTAGATATTCTTTCCATGGACCTTCACATATTTGAAAATATTTACATTTTTCACATTCTTTTCTTTTGGTTTTACCTTCATTCCAACGATAACTACCATAACTTTCAATCACACCTTCAGCATCAACAACTCTTGTCTCAGGAATTATTTTTTCAGCAATATAATCCTCATAACCTTGCATTAAACAAAATGGAATTGCTTCAGTCATAACTATTCTACCTGCCTTAATCCCAATATCTAAACCTTTTTTAACATAAGGCATTACTGCTGTTTTTGTAGGCACTAACCAATCTTTATTTTTATCAGCAGTCCCTAAAATATGAACAAATGCAAATTGAAACTGATCAACACCTAAATTAACAAAAAGTTTAGCTAACTCTGGCAAATCCTTATAATTTAAACTGTTTATGACTGTATTAGTTACTAGATATTGATTTAAAAATTTTAAATTTTTAATACCCTGTACTACTTGTTGCCAGGCACCTTTACTTGAAGTTAATTTATCATGGATATCCGCCTGCGAACTATGCAAAGCTGGTGAAAATTCATTTGCTCCTGCATTAATTAATTTTTGACAAAATTCTAAATAAGAAAACATTCGTCCATTACTTTGTAATTGAATAACCGCAAAACCATTTTTTTTTGCATAATAAACCGCATCTAAAATATTTGGATGTATTGTTGGCTCTCCTCCTGTAAATACAACACCTGTGTTGCCAGTTTTTTTAGCATCATCTAAAGCTTTTTTTATTTCAGCTAAAGATTTATTTTTAAATCTAAACCTTTTATCCCCTTGTACGCAAAACTGACACAAGTTATTGCAATTAAATCCAATTTTAATATCAACTCTTTGCATAACTATTAAATTTTATAATCTTTTTTTACTTGTTTAATTAATCGTGCATATTTTTCCTTAGAATCCATTTCAATTATATCCCCGTCTAATAATTTAAAAAGCACATCTTTTACTCCTACTAAACCGGGAATTTTTAATTCACGACAAGCAATTGCTGTATGACAAGTCAAACCACCCTCTTCTGAAATTACACCTTTTGCCTTAATCATTAAAGGAATCCATTTAACATTAGTATTTCTAACTACAATTATATTATCTTTATTTATTTTACAATTAAAATTATGCGCAAAAATTAATTTTACTTTACCTTTAATTTTAAAATCATTCACAGGAGTACCACCTAAGGTATTTATAATATTTTTATTTCTGTCCTGATATATCTTTGTGAGTTCAGAACTTATTAATAAATCATCATATTCTTTCGCATATAAAAATAATCTTTTTTCTAACTCTAATAGTGTTCCATAATAATCAAAATTTTTATTAGACTTAGCTCTTTTAATATTTTCTTTTAAATGAAGGGCGTGAAATAATGGAGACAACTGAAGAAAATTAATTTTATCATCTAATTTTATTTTTTCAGAATATTTAAGTAATTCAAAAAATTCTTTTTTATTAGCAGCTCCGATTTCAACTTGCAAATCCTCTTTAATATATCTAATAAAATCATTAAGATAAGAGGTGTTTTTAGGCGGTATGATTTGTTTCTTTTCTTTTATTTCCCAAGGAAGTTTATAATCTTTAATTACAATATGAATTTCTGACGATTTCGTAAGATCTTCTAAATATTTTTTATTAATAAATCTATCACAAACAAGCCAATCATTAGTATTAATCCCCCATGATTTGAACATGCTTATTAATCTTATTAATTTCTCATTAAATTCATTTTTTTTCATCTTATAAATTATTATAAAAATCATTAATTAATTTTAAATATACAATCTTGATTGCAAACGCCTGTTAATCTAATAATTTGTGTACTCATAAAAATGCTTAAAAATTAAATTCCTGCCAACTATAAATTTGTTAATTCATTAACTTTTTTTATTACATATACAATTTTTCAATTTAGGTATAAATTTCAAATTGGAAGACATGCTAGTATAAAAATTATTTATAAGATCTGATTTTTGGAAAAGTAAAAATTTTAATACCTCTCTAGCAACAAAAGTATTCCCTTCCAATAATTTATAATATGGGACAGACATATATGGCCACATAAACCTATCCAGTTTCAATTTGGAATCATTATCATGAATATATTTTTTATATTGATCTTGAGGTAGTGCTTTAAGCATACATTTAATACAAGCACTTTTATAAGGTATAACTAAAGGAGGAATAAATCCATCTCCTGCTGCTCCTCCTATAAAAGGCAAATTCATTTCAAAACAAAACTCTTGAACTTGGTTTAGTATTACTATATAATCCGGTTCGTCAGCAGCCACTATAATCAAATCACAATCTTTAAAAATATTTTTAATCTTTGATTTGTTTTTATTATTTAAACAAATATTAAAATTTTCTACATTTATAAAAGGGTTTAAATTATTTATATATTTTTTCATTTTATCGACTTTACTTTTGCCAATATCTGAATATTTATAAAACATTTGCCTAGGCAAATTATCAGCTGATATCACGTCGTGATCAATCAATTTAATATGTCCTATACCCATACCAATCAAAGAAACGAGCAATGATGTTCCTGTCCCGCCAACACCAATGATACATATACATTTCTTTTTTAACTTCTCTTGTAAATCTAAGCCATTTT
>Ga0180437_10002046_pt1 | contig 33282 bp, 24 predicted proteins | sample SS_ome_4_FD_132410 | JGI IMG/M metagenome (GOLD analysis project Ga0180437, IMG submission 132410) | Hypersaline lake sediment archaeal communities from the Salton Sea, California, USA - SS_3_D_1 metaG | ecosystem: Environmental > Aquatic > Non-marine Saline and Alkaline > Hypersaline >... | reverse complement strand
GAGTGGTATTACGTGCTGCATGGGCTGCTAGTGTGCGCCGATCTGTTGGGGAGCGAATTGGCACTGGAAACGGCGCGCCGCCTCGGCGACTACATCATCCACACCTGGGGGCCAGACCCGGGACAGTTCCCGCTGGCGGGGCGCTTTCCCGGCAATGGCCACGGCGGCGGCGAAGGTACACTCATTCTCGAACCTATCGTACTTCTAAGCCAACGAACCGGCGACGCCCGCTACGTCGAGTGGGGGGAGCGGACGTTGAACAAGTGGAACGAGTGGCTGGCGGCGTACCCCGAATCCCGATTCACCTGTGACTATGCGGCAATGAAGCAGTTCGCCGCTGGTGAGAAGGGCGTATACGAGCTGCGCGAGAACATCCACGCCCACACCTTCCATATGACGCTCCTCGGCATTGCGGCATTGTATAATACAACGGGAAAAGCAGAGTATCGGGACATCGTGATTCGAAGTGTAGACCGATTGGCCGACGAGTGGATCTTTCTTACTGGGGGGATGAGCTCCGGGGAAAGGTATCTGCCGCGGCGTTTCTATCATCCACGTGGTGACATTGAGGTATGTCCTCAACACACCTGGATCCTGTTGCTCGACCAGGCCTTGAGGTGGACGGGGAAGGCGCGTTACGCGGCGGAGATTGAGCGGGACTTGTTTAACCACTTCCTGGCTGCTCAGCTTGCCGACGGTTCTAACTGGAGCTATATGACCCCGCTAAACGGCAGGGCCCAGGAACCGGAGAGCCCCAACTGCTGCAATGCGGCCGGTCACCGCCTCGCCGGACGTATGCCGACGTACCTATATGGGCTGCGCGATGGCGCACCGGCTGTCCTGCTCTATTCGGAGAGCGAAGCCACTCTCCGCGTTCCTGAACTGCCGGCGGTGACCCTGCGCCAGGAGACCGACTTCCCCTCAAGCGGCGCGGTGACCCTCCTCGTTCAGCCCGAGCAGACGGCGATGTTCCCCCTGCATTTGCGCATCCCGCCGTATGCCCAAGGGGCTATGATGCAGGTGGGCGATGAGGAGCCTCTTGCCGCCCAGGCAGGCGATTTTCTCATGATCGAGCGGGAATGGAGGCCCGGGGACGTCGTCAAGCTCTCGCTGCCCCTCCCCCTCACCTGCCAGGCGAACGACCATGTGACTGCGCTGGTACGCGGTCCATTGGTCTACGCTTACTTCCAGGGCGCGCAGGCGGACCCGGTCGTGTTCCACGGGCATCGTGGACGCTTTCCCGAAGACAGCGTGCTGATCATTGACCCGGTCCAGCCGGGCAGCAGTGTCCAAGAGGAACCTGTACAGGATGGATTGCTTGGGCCGGCGCTTCGTGTTTCTGGTCGTGTTCAAGCTCGGGCTCCCATATTCGCTGCATCCGGTGCCAATTCAGAACTGCCGGGACGGCAGGAGCAAGCACTCTTGTTGCTCCCCTTTGTGAACCAAGGGGCTATCCGAGGCGAGTACCGAGTGTTTATGGAGTACATAAAGCCCGCCGATAGTCAGTCAGGAGAATAGATCAATGCTGGAAGAAAAGCTGGCTGGCCTGAAACCAATGACGGAGGACATATCGCCCATCACCGTCGAAGAGCGGCGGGGCCGTATCGAGAAAGCCCGCGACTTGATGGTACAGAACGACATCGACGCTCTATACCTCGAGGCCGGATCGGGCCTGTTCTACTTTACGGGCGTCAAATGGGAGCGAAGCGAGCGGATGACGGCTGCAGTCGTCCCGGCCAAAGGCGATATCGCCTATGTGTGTCCCGGCTTCGAAGAGGCGCGCCTGCGAGAGATGATCATCCTTGGCGACGATGTGCGGACCTGGGAAGAGGAGGAAGACCCATACGCGCAGGTCGCGGGGATGTTCAGCGATCGTGGCCTCGCCAGCGGGAAGGTAGGGATAGAGGAGAGTGTGCGCTTCTTCTTATTCGATGGCATCCGAAAGGCGGCGCCACATCTGGAGTTCGTCAGCGCTGACCCCGTGACGATTCCGTGCCGGGCCATCAAGTCTCCTGCGGAGATCACGCTCATGCAGCGGGCGATGGACATCACCGTCGAAGCGTATAAGGCGTGCCTGGCCCTGCTGAGGGAGGGCATGTCGCAGGAGGAATTCCGGGCCAACAGTGTGGCAGCGCATCGCGCGTTGGGCGTGGAGGGCAGTATCAGTTGCCAGTTCGGAGAGGGCACGGCTTTTCCACATGGGAGCAAAGAACTCGCGTACCTCAAGGAGGGGGACGTTGTGCTGATGGACGGCTACTGCACGGTCGAGGGGTATCATTCCGATATCAGCCGCACTATTGTCTTTGGCGAACCAACTCGGCGGCAGCGGGATGTCTGGGACCTGGAAAAAGAAGCGCAGGCAGCCGCCTTTGCCGCCGCGCAGGTGGGCGTTCCGTGCGAAGAGGTGGATGCCGCGGCGCGCAAAGTGATCACAGATGCCGGTTTCGGCCCGGATTACAGGGTTCCAGGATTGCCTCACCGGACGGGACACGGCATCGGGCTGGACATCCACGAGTGGTATCATCTGGTTCGTGGCAACAAAACACCCTTGGCGCCGGGCATGTGCTTCAGCAACGAGCCGATGATCGTCATCTATGGTGAGTTCGGTGTGCGGCTGGAGGACTGCATGTACATCACTGAGGACGGACCCCGGTATTTCACACAGCCTAGCCCATCGATCGAGCAGCCTTTTGCATAGTTTGAGGGCCACATGCAGTTCGATCGGAGAAGTCAATGCAGAACAGTGATGCATATGACTACATCGCTTCGTCGGGGGTTCAGCAGCTATTTGCCGACGAATGGGAATCGCTACACGCGTACGTCGAGTTGATGCGCGCCGGGATTCGCAAGCGATACATACCGCCGCGAGTGGTATTGGAGGGGACCGGAGACTCGATTCATTCCCACATTGTCCAGCGCCCGACCGAGGGGGAAATAGAGGTCATCGTCCATCAGGTCGGCTTTCAGCGCGAATTCCACGAGTTTGTCGAGTTCCTGCGAAGCGATGAGCGTTTCTGCAAGGAGGTTGCGAATGCATGTCCTAAACACAACAAGTTCGTGTGGACAGTGGCGCACGCTGCCTTTGGGAAGCGTTTCGCTCGCCGGAGGCTTCTGGCATCAGAAGCAGGAGACCAATCGCCAGATTAGCCTGCGGCACGGGTATCGCATGTTGAATGAATCCGGCAACTTTAACAACTTGAAGCTTGCGGCTGGCTCTGGGAAAGGGGAATACCAAACCCCGGTGTTCATGGATTCGGACGTATACAAATGGCTTGAGGCTGCCTCCTATGACCTCGCCAATGTTCCCGATCCAGAACTGGAACACATGGTCGACCAAGCCATCGAGCTGATCGCTGCTGCCCAGCAGGAAGACGGCTACCTTAATTCCTACTACCAGGTAAACAAGCCGGACGAACGCTGGACTGATCTGGATCATGACCACGAACTGTACTGCGCTGGCCATCTTCTTGAGGCAGCGGTCGCCCATCATCGGGCTACAGGCAAGCCCACCTTGCTCGCCGTTGCTCGCCGTTTTGCCGACCACATCGACTCTGAGTTTGGTCCTGGTAAGCGCCAGAGGGCTCCCGGACACCCTGAGATTGAGCTGGCGCTGGTCGAGCTATATCGTGAGACCAGAGAGCGGCGGTATCTCGATCTGGCGGCCTTCTTCGTCGACCAGCGCGGTAGCGGCACGATGCGTGGCTACAGGCTCGGTCCGGCGTATCAGCAGGACCACGTGCCGGTCCGTGAAGCCACGGAGGTTGCAGGTCACGCCGTGCGTCAACTGTATCTGACCGCCGGCGTGACTGACATTTATATGGAGACCGGCGAGCAGGCGCTATTGGACGCAATGACGCGATTGTGGTGCGACATGACCTTTACGAAGATGCACATCACCGGCGGCTTGGGTGCTCGGTTCGTCGGCGAGTCGTTTGGTCAAGCCTACGAACTCCCCAGCGACCGCTGCTACTGCGAGACCTGCGCCGCCATCGCCAGCATGATGTGGAACTGGCGCCTGCTGTTGGCCACACGCGAAGCGCGCTATGCGGAACTGTTGGAACGCTCGCTCTACAACGGGTTCCTGAGCAGTGTATCCCTCGACGGCCGGCGGTACTTTTACGTCAACCCCTTGCAGAGCCGAGGCGTTGACTCTATGCAGGGTCGAGGGGTAGTCGAGCGACCAGAGTGGTTTGGATGTGCTTGCTGCCCGCCGAACGTGATGCGTCAGATTGCATTGGTCGGGCACTATGCAGCTACCACCGATGAGTCGGGCCTCCAAATCCACCAGTATGTCTCGGCCAAGATAGAGGCCGAGTTGGAGGCGGAGCGACAGGTAGTGCTGCGCACGGAAACCGACTATCCCTGGGATGGCAAGGTGAAGCTAACCATCGAGGAGACCAGTGGAAATGAATGGAAACTAGCGCTGCGGGTGCCCGGTTGGTGCGAGGGGGCAAACCTGCGGGTCAACGGTGAAGCTATCGAGGCAGCAGCAACCAGCGGCACCTATGCGACCATCGAGCGGGCTTGGCAGGCCGGGGATATAGTCGAACTGGATATGGTTATGCAGCCCAGACTCACCGAACCTAACCCACGGGTTGACGCCATCCGCGGAAGCTTGGCTATCGAGCGCGGCCCGCTGGTATATTGCCTGGAGGAGGTCGATCAGGAGCCTGGCCTAAATCTCTTGGATGTGCGCATCGCGCCTGATGCGTCGCTGCGGGCCACTCGACGCGAGGACCTGCTCGGTGGCGTGGTGGTAGTTGAAGCACAAGGTGCGGTGGTCGATGTAGACGCGTGGCGGGACGAGCTTTATCGGCCTGCGCCTATGGAGGACTTGCCACAGCGTGAGGTGGTGCTCAGGGCCGTACCCTACTTCGCCTGGGCAAATCGTGGTCCAGGCACGATGCGGGTGTGGATCCCACGCTGGTGAGAGTTGAGGGTGATAACCTTACAAGAGGATTGCATCACATCCTACCGCGGAGGTCCTGCGCGCGGCATTGCCGTGGGACCGTAACGCACTAGAAGATAGACGGCCCACTGACATCGCAAGCGGGATGGGCAGCAAGAAACCAAACTTGTGTTCGAACTGACACGCGGAAGATCTCAGGGCTGCGGCGGAGGGCCAGAGCCAGGCGGAATCGTCTCGCCGTCAGGGAGACCGCGCAAGTAAGTGCACGACACGAAACGCACGTCCTCCCACACGTGCCCCTCTGCCTCGAAAGTCGCGATATCGCGGATCCACCGCTTCTCGCCCCTTTCCAGCCGGTAAATGTGAGGACTGCTGTGACACTTGAGCAGCACGTGCAACGGCGTTCCTATCTCGAACCGGTCCAGGTAGCCATCCTCGACGATATGTACGTCTCCCCAGGTGAAGCCAAAGTGCTCGAAGGCATCCAGGCTGCTGATCCAGCGGAACTGATCGTTCTGGTAGACGTAGATCTCTTCGCCGTCCTCCTCCTTGACCACCAACCCGTCCAAGACCACGAGAGCGGCGCTATCGGGCATGGCAGTGGCCAAAGTGGTCCCGTGCCGGTTGAAGGGAATATTGATCAGCACGATAGCGACGAGCAGTCCCAATGCCAGTCGACCCATCATCCGAGCAGCGTGAGAGGGACCCTGGGAGACAGGAAGCAACTCGGGCTCTGGCTCCGGATCCAGCGGGTGTCTCTTCACTTCAACCTGGGGCTCTGGGAGCGCTTCCTCCCGCTCCACTCGCGCAGGTGGGGGTGGAGGTGCGGCTTCGGTTGGAGGAGAAACAGGAGGCCTGACCGGCGGCATTGAGCGACTGCGCACCTGTATCCGCTCCTCAATTTCCTCGACCAGCAAGTCGAATATCTGATTCATACGAGATGACGGTTGATCTTCCATAATCGTCCACCTCTAGCGCACAGTGACAAAACCCAGGATCTCGCCGATGCTGGCAAAGATGTTGGCGTAGAAGTTGCCGCCCAACTGGCGGAACAACTCGAACCTCATACTGGGCGCACCAATAAACGGACGCAGCGTCCACGCCATCTGGCTGCCGACAAAGCCATAGACCAAAATCCACAACCTTACCACGGCCCACCTGGCCCCAGCTCCTTCCTTACCACCCGCCGACACGATCCGCATCCCCTGGGTCAGGAATATCACCCCCACAATGCCGGAGATGGTAAAGATACCCACATTGAGCAGCTTGAAGAATTGGTAGCTGCTTGTTGTAAGCAGGAAGAAGAGCAGGATAGGAGCAAAGCTGAGAAGCAGTACCGCCGTCACCGTGATCGCCGTCAGGATGAGGGTGAAATTCTGCACCAGGCTTTGGTTAGAGCCAAATATGAGGTTGAAGAAGTAGAGTGTTGGCGAACAGACGACCAACGTCGCCAGAAAGAGCACAGGCAACTTGACGGCCGAACTGAGTGTCTGCCACAGGCTGTGGGTTGAGCCCATCACGGCTCCGTACAGGGCAAAGAAAGCGATACTAGCAACAAGCATAGCTCGCACCTTTTCACCCAGTCCCACACCCTCACGGATCTCGGCAAAGAATCGGCGCCGGTTGCGCAAAACCGTCTCGACAATCGCTAGGCTGTTCACCTCGATGCACCTCCGTCTAGAAAGATCCCTTTGGATTCTGTGTTCATCTACCAACTCACAGCGGGCAAAGAAAAGAAGATCACCGATAAGGCCCAGAAGAAAACCCAAGAGACCAGCGCGTAGCGCCAGCGGGGAAACCTGAGCAGAGGCAATACCAATGCCGCTATAGCCACGACCCAAAAGGCGGGACGCACCAACACCTCCCGCCACCCGATGGCAGTCCCATCGGGTGCGAAAACTAACCAGCGCAAGATCAGCGCACATACGACCGGCAGCGCAGCCGCGACGACACCATCAGCCGTCCCCCAGCCGACATGGGTGGCCTGGAGATCTCGTGCCACCTCGTCCAAACCGAAGTGAGCAACGGCCTCGTCCAGCGCTTGGTCCTCCTCCATCCCCTGAGCCCGCGCTGCCGCTACCGCATCCTCCAGGTGGCCGCGGAGTTCCTCCAGCAGGTCGTGCTCTGTCTCAGCGTCCAGTTCAAGCTGAGCTCGAATCTCGGCCAGCACGCGATCCACGCTCCTCCCCCCTGCCCCCTTCGAACAGAAGCCGGGGGGAAGACCAGGGAGGTCATCGCTCACGTTGCCTCCAGGCCCAACAACTGATTCACCTGCTGACTGAAGGTCTGCCACCGATCCATCTCGACCTCCAATTGGCGCCGTCCCCTGTCGGTGACCCTGTAAACCTTACGTCGCCGAGTGCCAGGTTCGCCCAGCCACTGGCTCTCCAATAACCCATTCTGCTCCATGCGGTGCAGGCTGGGGTAGATCAGACCCTCCTTGAAGCTGAAGTAGCCCTCACTGCGCGCCTCAAGCCGCCTGATGATCTCATAGCCGTGCAGTGGCTCCTGCTCATCCACCAACAGTTTCAGGATTGCCACGGTGGTCGTCCCTTTGCGCATCTGGTCGAGCGTGCCGGACATCCTATCCATTCCCCCTTATGCGTGTGAAACACCGATCAACAAACCTCATACCCATAATTTTCTTATGCTTAGTATATCATGAACCCACAGAAGTGTCAACCTTCGCTTGGGGACTTGCAGGGCAATCGCATTTAGCCCATCCGCTCGGTCTGGAGCGTCAGATCCAGACCTCTGGCAGGCCCAACCTTCGGATCTGGCGATCCAAAGGGAGCGAAGTGGGCCGGCAGGTACGGCGAAAACACTCCGCTCCTCCAAATGCAATTGCCCTAGCGTGACCTTTGACCGCACGTTAACAATCGCATAATTAGATATTGCCATCTGGGCGAGCATCGGGTAGAATTGCCTCCAGTGCAAGAGAGTCAGAAATCTGTGCAAGGAGCGAGGTAATGGATTACCCTGAAGCTGTATTGGAAAAGGCAAGGCGCTTGGAGCAGTTGCTATTGCGCGTCGCTGCCGGTGAACCGCTGGCCGAGCTCAACGAGGAACTGGGCTTTGAGCTGGACGAAGAGGAATTGGCCCGCCAACAGGCGAAATACGAAGAGGGAGGCCACACGTGGGAGGCAGTGATCGATGGGCGCCACGGACATGCCCACAAGATCCACTCGGGGATACGTGAATACCTCTACGCGCGCAAGAAGGAAGACGATAGCCTGCGCGCTCCGCAGTTGGCTAGCGAAGTGGAGAAAAAGTTCCAACCTGTGCAATTAACCTGAGGCGCAGAAGCTGAACGACAAGGTACCGGTGCGGAACCACTGCCTGTATTCCTTGTTCCTGACCAAAGCGGTAACTGCGGCAAGAGCAACTGAGCCTGGTTTCGACCAGCTCATACCGTTGTGCTTCTGCCGATCAGAGACTACCAAATCGTTCGCCTTTTCGCCCTGGTTGCTGGAATTGCGCAACCCCAGGTGCTTCCTGACAGAGTAACACGGGATGTAGGGGGAGTTGCGCTCCAGGTAGCCGATCAGGTCAGCGAGAGCTTTCTGGTTCTTGATCTTGGTCGAGTCCACAGACTGCAACAGAGTAATGGCTTTGTCAACACATCCATGCCAGAGACAGGGAAGCAGCTCGTCCAACAGGGCGTTACGAATCACACGACCCTTCAGTGCCATACTCAACTGTTCTTTGCAGCGTTTCACGAGGTGGTACCAGTCCAGGATGATCTGGAAGGAAGTTAGCCACGCAAAAGCGCACAGAATGGTTGTATAGAGCGTGCGCTGTCCATCAACGAAGAAGAGCAGGTTGTACATTAACAGGTGATTGCGTAGGAGGAATGCCAATACCAAGCGCAGTACATTCGCCACTCCCTGCCCATTGATGACGTAGGATTGGCCGGCGTGGGCAATGTGGGCGATCGTGTTGTATACGCGCTTGCGTTCTTCGACAGGTTCTTCGGATGCCTTGCGGGTAGCCTTCTGTCGTTTCACACAAACGTCGTCCAGTGAGACGCTAGCGCTGTGGGCTGGGTCCTCATAGGACACCGGGTTGTTCTGCATCTCTGCAACCCACGCTGGCTCTGGTGCACACGCTTGAATCGCTGAAGCCACCTGTTCCGGTAGCAGTGTGACCAGCGTTTGCTGGCTATGGTCGGCGGCGGTCTCCGTTGGGGTGCCATCTGCTGTAAACCCATACTCCTGGAGAATGGCCGTGGCCTGCCGCTCCAAGTGTGCCATGATCTGTTGCCCTTCATTCTCAGTATTCTCCCGCAAGGTGCGCGATGGGGTGGCGTTTTCCTGGTACCGCACGCGGTTGATGAGAGCGGTAGTCTTACGGTACGATTTCTCTGTGGAGCCGTAGGCCATTGCCACTTCCTTGAACCCAGTAGTCCGGTACCACTCCTGTGCGTGCAGCGTCGGAAATGCGCATTTGGCCTTGTCGCCAGCCGTTTCTTCCATCTCTTCGATCCAATAGGTGTCGAATGTGACCCGACCCACCTCGCCGTCAACCCGATACGGTTTCACTTCACATTCGGCCAAGGAGCCCGCAACCTCCAGCGCATATTGCCGGGAAACATCTTCGAGATGATGTGCGAAAGCATCCCGCAAGGCTGCATAGTTCGTCTGGAGCAATCTCTGTTCACAGGCATCAATACTATGCGCTTGTCCCGCTGAGATGACTTGCTCAAATGTACCAACTCCTGATTTGGTGGGGGCATCATCCACGTCATCGCCGCACGCTACAATCTCAACCTGAACCTTGACTCTGTAGTTGTCAGCCATCCCCTTTCCTCCGGCACGTTTTGCCGGACATGGTACCATAGTGACTCACAGTACGTAAGGCCAGGCTTTAATTGCACAGGTCGCAAATTTGTAGGGGCTGCCAGGCGGTCTTGCCCTCGCCCTGCACCTGCCACAGGCGCAGCAGGTAGGCCCGGTAGCCGCGTCTCGGTTCGGTCATCAAGCCCCCATATTGAACCATAGCCCGTACCATGCTCAGTACACAATACTCCCATCGGGGCAAATTATGAACTCGGGGAGGCCACTATCCTGCCCCTCAAAATCAAAGCCGATGACCGGCTCTCCAAAGGAAATGATAATACGATTCCCAATTACGGGCTCTCCGAAGGAGATGATAATGCGATTGTCAAGCGCGTCATTTAGTTCATCCAGTATTGTCCGCGGTCCCTCCACGTCCTCATAAGCGCTTCCACTGAATTCAGTCTCTGGGTCCCATATCTCTTCTACTGGACACTGGCCTGAGACCTTGCAGATGCGATAGATATCAATGCCTTCTTTAGTCTTTCCACTCTCTTCATAGATACCAGTTTCAGGATCCTCATTGAATCTCTTCAAGGTTCCAGGGGAAATTTGATCGAAAGCGTCTAGAGGTCCATTAAAACTCTTGTTGTAGTCGCTGGGACCATACTTTAAGCCGTCCAGATCAATACGGTTTAATGGGTTGTTCGATGCATAGACATAAAGATTAGCGCTGCCGCCGTCGAATAGAGCAGGATCCTTGGCTGTCCATCTCCCAATTTCGGCATCATAATCCCGAGCGCCAAACCTCACGAGTCCCGTGCTGATGTCATAGATCCCACCAGCAAAGCCGAACGGCTGAAAGCCGGGATTCGTATCCAGAACGAGGTTGCCGAACACGTCATAGTCCAGGCGCTGGGCGATGGCCCCGGTGCTGACGTTCACCACCAGCCGGGGACTGCCCAGATGGTCGGCGATGATGCGATAGGTAGTTCCGCCCTTAACCATATAGTCTGGTACGTTGTTTCGGCTGCCATAGATGAATGTGGACACTACTGTGCTGCTGCCATCCAACTCGGCGATGGGGTTCAATCCATCCTGATACAGAAAGCCCTGCACCAGGGTGCCGTCCACCCGCTTGCCGACGCGCCGGTTCTGGCCGTCAATCAGGTAGTCGATCTGCGCGCCGTCAGGCAGAGTGACACTTGTGAGATTGCCCAGCACGTCGTAGTGATAAGTCGTGGTCTGGCCCCCGCTGGTTTTGCTCTCGAGTTCGCCGTTGGCGCTGTAGGTGTAGGTCGTCGCGCCGTACTGGAGCAGGCGGTCCTGATCGTCATACACGCCCGGGCCGCCGGGGCCGGTCAACCGGTTTCCGTTGCTGTCGTAGGTGTAGCTGGCGCTGGTGATCCCGTTCTGCTCTACCTCGACCAAACGACCGGCCAGGTCGTAAGTATAGCTGTACACAGTGGTGACGCCTCCGACGGTCTCTGTCATAACGGTGATGCGCCCCAACGGGTCGTAGCTATACTGGACGGCGTACAAGTCTGTGACACCGTAGGCCGCACTGTAATCCGCCGGCTCGGCAAAGCCGGTATAAGTCCAGGCATCTGTCACGTTTCCGAGGGTGCCGCCGGTCAAGAGGCCATTCCTGGCGTCCCGGGTCAGGGTTAGATCGCCGACCTGGGTCAGCAAGCCATCGGCGTCGTATTGGTAGGCGATGGTGTAGCTATCATTGAGAACCTGCGCGATCACGCGCAAGTTGTCGTCGTAGGCATAGCCCACACTGCCCGTGACAGCGCCAGTCCAGGTCTTGTCGGTGAGCAGTTCGCCGTCGTAATGGTAGGCGAGCGTGATCCCGCCGGGGGCAGCGATAGCCGCGAGTTGACCTGTGGTTGGGTGATATGTGTAGCTTAGTTGGCCAGGTGGTAGTGTCTGGGTGATCAGCCAGCCCGCGCCGTCATAGTCCAGGTCCAACGTCTGACCGTCAGGACGCGTGATGCGGGTTAACTGGCGGTCGAGATTGTAGCTATATTGGGTTGAATTGTCCCCTGCGCCCACATCGGGTGGGGTGTAGGTCTCTAACAAATCCACCGCAGTGTAACTGAAGGTATGGCTGGGCTTGCCGGGAGGGGTGAGGCCCGTCAGATTGCCATTGGCGTCGTAAGTATAACTGATGTTGCGGCCATCAGGGAACGTCTGCGAAATCACCCGCCCGGCGGCGTCGTAGGCAAAGCCGGCCGTGCGCCCCAGGGGGTCGGTGATCGTGCCCAGGTAGCCACCACTGTTATAGGTCAGGCCAAGCGTGCGCGCCTCGGCCCCGTTGCCCTGGGTGACGCTGGATAAACGACCGTGCGCGTCGTAGCCATAATGGGTCGGATAGAGACCGGCGATCTGTATTTGCGTGACCCGTCCCTGGCTGTCCAACGTACTGGCGCTTTCCCGTCCGGTCGGAGTGGTGGTGGTGAACGTGCGGCTGGCGGCGTCGTAGAGACCGGTATAGGTCCGGCCGTTGATACGCATAGTGTGGGTCAACATCGCCAGGCTCATCGGGTCGGTGGGGTCGACCAGCTCCGCGGTGCGGGTCGTCGCCAGGGAAAAGGCCAGTCCGCCCGGCGTGGTGATGGTCAGACTTTGCACCAACGGCACCTGCATCCTCCAACGCGGGTCGGGTCCTTGCAGGAGATCGTAGACGCTGCCGGCGGGCAGCGTGGTAGTCCGGCCGCCGTTGGTGCCGATCAGCAGCGTGCGCTGTGTGCCATTGGGCAACGTCGTGACCTGGCGCCGTCCGCCGTCCGGGAGCCGCTCTACATGGAAGTTGGTGCTCCGGCTGAGGGCGGTGGTGCGTGTCACCGTATAGCCGGCGGTCGCCAGGGTGCGCGTGAACGCTTGGAAGCCGCCGAGGGGATCAGTGTCCCGCGCCACCCGGCCCCAGGCGTCGTAACTATACTGGTAGGCGTTGTTTCGAGGATCTGTCATCTCTGCCAGCAGGCCGGCTTGGGTGTAGGTGAATTGGGTGGTTTCGCCAGCCGGATTGGCGACGCTTGCCAGGTAGCCGAGCGTGTCCAGACTCATCGCGGTGCGTTGGCCATAGGGGCCGACGATGGCGGTGGGGTTGCCGCTGGCATCACGCTCAACGATGGTGACATTTCCGTCGCCATCCTCGACCTGAACCAGGCAGCCAGCACTGTCGTAACCGAACTGGTAGAGCACGGCCCCGGTCAGGGCGTGGACGGTGCGCAGGTGGCGACCCTCGCCGTCAAAGACGTAAAGCTGGCTGCCATCCCTGGATGGGATGGTGATCTCACCCCCGGTGAAACCCGGCATAACCGGCCCGACGCGGCGGACGCGATAGTTGCCCACGTCTGCTACATAGAGGCTGCCATCCGGCCCCACGGCAACGCCTTCAGGAGCACTAAAGCTGGCCTGGGTAGCCGGGCCACCGTCGCCGCACTGGTCAATTTCCCATCCGGTTCCCCCGCAGGACTCCCCATTCCCCGCCACTGGGGCCAGCCACCCATCTTGATCGACCCGGTAGACATAATCGCCAGCACCCCAATAATAACTGACGTAGAGATCTCCGTTTGGCCCCCAGTCAACACCTTGCCCCTGCCACACGTAGCGGAGCATAACCGTGGTGCTGATGATGCCATTCGTTCCAACGCGACGCAAGTAGCCAGGATAGGAAGTAGCGATGTAAAGGCTGCCATCCGGTCCTACGGCGACTCCGCCGGGGTAAGGCACTTGCGCTGCAGTGGCCGGACCACCGTCGCCACATCGATCGTACATCAGATCGCAGTCGGGAACAGCGTACTCGCCGTTCCCAGCTACGGTGGTGATCGTCCCATCCGGCCCGACGCGGCGGACGCGGTGGTTCTCAGTGTCGGCAATGTAGAGGCTGCCATCTGGCCCTATCGCGACATCCTCGGGGTGATCGAGTTGGGCTTCGGGGGCGGGGCCGCCGTCGCCGCTGTAACCCGCCGTGCCGTTCCCGGCCACGGTAGTGATGGTACCGCTCGGATCCACCCGCCGAACACGATGTTCGCTCCATTCCACGACGTAAAGACTGCCGTCCGGCCCGATGGCGACGCTCTCGACGCCGTTGACGTATGCCTCGGTGGCCGGGCCGCCGTCGCCCACGCCATCGGGTGGGTCGCCGCCGCCGGCGACCGTCGTGATGACTCCATCCGCCCCCACGCGGCGGACGCGATCTTCATCCGCGATGTAAAGGCTACCGTCCGATCCCACGGCGACTCCCATAGGGAGATCGAGTTGGGCCTCGGCGGCCGGGCCGCCATCGCCGCAATCGCCAAACAGCCAGGAGCAGAGTTCTCCATTTCCGGCCACAGTCCCGATGCCCTGCACCACTGTCCCCCTCGCGCTGCGCCGCGTGCCGTCGCCCAGGTAGAGCACCTGCCCGTCGGGGTCGTAGGTGTGGTGCACGTCCAGGCTCCAGCCGCCCAGGCCCTGGCCCAGGGCGTCCCAGGCGCCGATCAAACCGTGCCATTCTTGCCACAGGGCGACCTCCTGGCGCGCGACGCTGCCGGTGATGGTCACGCCGGAAAAGTCGCCAAAAGAACTGCCTCCAGACGTGCTTCCCGATCCGGATGCCTCCTGGTAAACGCCGGTGTAGACGTAGCCCAGGCGGACGGTCACCGGCTGCGTCCCTTGCAGCAGGCGACCATAAGCGTCCAGGCCATCCCAGACAAAGGTGTAGGTCTGGCCGGGTGCGGCGGGGAACTCGTAGCTGAAAAGCCGTCCGGCGACCTCGATCTCTAGCAGGATGTGTTTGAGGCTGGCCGGGACCGTGTCGCCGCTGAGCGGAATCTCCAGTTGATAGGCCGTCTTGCGACCGGGAACCCGGTCGCTGGCATAATGCAGGCTAAGGGGCGTGCCGACGACGTCCGCGCTCTCGCGCAAGATCTGGTTCTGAGCCTCGACGACACAGCCGGGGCACTCGCCCGCGTCCCCCGAGTCGATCTTGTCGTCAAAGTCGGGTGAAGGTTGATTCGGCCCCGTCGCGTCGGGCGGTGGGCCGAAGGGCCAGTTACAGTCCCAGGTAGAAAAGTGAGAGATAGCTACGCGCCACAAGCTCTGGCCAGGCTGGTACAGCCCGGCCAACTGCTCGCGTTCAGCCTCGGTGATGCCGAGCGTCGCCAGGGTGGCGGCGTCGTCGGCCACGCCATCGCCATCACTGTCCACGTCGGCCAGACCGGCACTCACACTCAGTATCTCGACGATCCGACCATCCTCAGAGGGCACCCATTGCGCCTCCTCGCGGTCATAGTAACCCATCGGCACCGCCCCACCTACGGGAAAGTCTAAAAAGTTCTCTACGTAAAAGATCACCGGCTGGCCGAATTGCACGTCCAGCGCACCGGCGGCCTCGGCCTCGTCCACGCCGAGTTCGAGGGCGTAGGTGTAGCCCACTTGCGGCGGCAGCTCACCGGGCATAGCCTCGGGACCGCTCTCGCCCACCGTGTACTCGGTAGCGCGCACGCTGAGGGTGGAAAGCGAGGCCTGGGGCCTGGCGCTGCTGGCGGCGAAAGCCATCGTCGCCTGCGTGTGAGGCGGGAACAACAACGTCGCCTGGCGAGCGCCGTCGGTGTCGGTCACCACGCTGCCTTGCGCCACCTGGAATTCCGTCGGCTCGGTCAGGTCGATAGTGGTGACCTGGGTGTCGCGCGGGATCATAACACCCGCGGGCAACCACACATAGTCTCGCAGCGGCATCTGGACGTGGCGCTGGATGGGCAGATAGTCGCCCTTTTCATAGTTGACCGTCAACCATCCTCCGCCGTTGACGACCATATCAAAGCTGCCATCCTCCCGGCTGAACGTACAGCCCAACTCCTGGTGGTCAGGCACGGTGATGAGTGCGCCCGAGACCGGGGTCCCATCACGGTCACGCACCTGGCCGCGCAATACGGCCGCGCGCTGCGGGTCGATGGCGTTCGGGGCGACCTCGATTTGAACGGGGTTGTCCCCGGTGTAAAGGAACAGCGTCGCGGTATAAATATCGGTGGGAACAGTGCGATCCAGGCCCGAGGCTATGGACATAGGATCGGGTGGCAGCGGCATCGGGTGCGGCATCTGTGTGTAGAGGGTTTTCACAAGGTCAACCATCCACCTGAGCCAGCTATGGCCGTGATCGTTCCTCAGAACGAGGGGTAAAAAGATACGCCGCCCCTGTGTTTCGAAACCGCAGGTCAGACTGCCGTTCGCCAGAGCTTGTTGCCAGGTGGTTGGTGCAGTGGTCGTGGCTGTACGGGGTAGGCGAGATTCTGAAGGAGAGTTGGGTTGGCTCTGGTCAATGGCCGGCCGGGGTTTAGCCATGGCCGGTGTCAGTGCGGTATTGACAAAGACCAGGATGAGGATCCAGGCCAACAATTTGTTCACGTTTCTACTTGTCACGGGATTTCCTCCTCGTATAGACTCAGTAGATCCCATACATCGTCCGAGCAGTAGCCCGGACGACGCGCAAATCTTCGCAATTGGGCGCTCTCGAGCCAAGCCCGACAGGCGGTTTTTCCCTAGCTGCCGACCAGAACATAGTCGCTCCCCGTCCAGATGGCGGCGTCCGGCTGGCCGATGCTGCCGCTTAGGACGTAGGCCGAACTGGTTCTCTGATGAGGTCAACGCTCTCACACATGCGCTTGGCCTAACTTTTCAGGTACAGCTCTGTATTGGTCCTCGCCAGTTCCTATTGGTCTCTCAGGACAAGCGGCAGATAGATGGCAAAGTTGCCTCTGACGCTGTTGATCTCCGAACGATTCCCTGCGCGATCCACGACAAGGACATAGAGATTGCCCGAGTCCTGCAACGTCCAGGGAATATCGGTTGTTTCTCCCGTGGCAGGATACTTGGAAAAGGGCTCAAAGTCCGCGCTGTGACTGAGATGCACCTCGCCTATGCCGCTGTTGTCGTCGCTGACCACCACGCGCACCGTCACCTGCTGCGCCGGCGTAGAGAGCAACCCTCCCTTGGTTCCAGCCATGATCTCTACGTGAGGCACGGGCGGCGCCACGGGATCATAAATGATGTCATCCTGAATCGGCCCATAGGTGTCACCGCTGGTGTCGCGAAACTTGGCGTACACGGTGCGCGGTATGCGCAGGTCTCCGTAGGTTACCAGGCCCCAACCTTCATAGGTGTACGTGGTTGAAACGGGCAACCAGGCGGTAGAGCCAGCCCCGAAGCCACCGTCGTTGCTGAATTTGACGGCCATGATGTTGTCATTGACATCATAGGCGTAGCTCAATGTGACGGTGGGGATGTTGGTGTAGAGCGCACCGTCGTCGATCGTCAGTCCATAGCCGGGGTTGTAGGTTGAGTGGGCGGCCAACAACTTGATGTGACCCAGCCCATCACCCAGAAGGGCGTAATTGGAGATCACGGTGCCTGCAGGCAACACGGTCGTGGTGACCTGTACGGAAAAGCGTACGATGACCGGGGTGCCCTGGATGACCAGGCCTGACCAGCGGAGTGCACCGCCCACCAGCGTCACCGGGTTGCCGTCGCTGGCCCGCGCCCCGCCCGTATAGGTCGTGCGGCCCGGAATCTGATCGACCAAGTTCGCTGTCGCAGGGACATCGGATCGGTTGAACAGGACCAGTGTATAGGTCAGGGTATCGCCCGTGTCAAAGGTGGCGCGATTGACCCATTTGCGGGACAGGGACAGGTCGGGGAGGGGATCGGCGCCAACCGTGATGCTGAAGGACTGGGTGCCGGTCAGCCCGGCGGTGTCGCGTACCTGGAGGATGACGGCATGTTCGCCCAGGTCGGCGCTGCTCGGTGTGCCGTCCAGCGTGGCGCTGCCGCCGCCGTGGTCGGTCAGGGCCAGCCAAGCGGGCCTGGTAGGCGCGGTGATGGTCAGCGTGTCCCCGGCGTCCGGGTCGTAGGCAGTGACCGCGTAGCTATAGGCCAGGCCCACTACCGCCACCGTATCGGGCGTGCTGCTGAACTCAGGACGCCCTCCCAGCGATGGCGCCAAGATGGCCCCGTACCAGAGGCCACTGCCCAGGGCATAGCCTTCGCCGCCGAAGTGACCGACCGCTGGCTGGCCGATGGTGCCCTCCAGGGCGTAGGCGGCGGACGAGGCACGGCCACCGCCCCCGGCGCTGACGTGCCAGCCGAGGTCGAATCCATCCAGCGCCAAAGCCAGGGCGCTGGTGACCAGCAGCCACAGGGGCAGCAGGGCGCCGAGCACGATAAGCGAATGTCGTCTGTTCATGTCTCTATCTCACTTTCAGTGTAGCACGATGCTACCGTTCTGGTATAGATAGATGTGACCGTCGTATAACCGGATGCCCCTCCATTCGTCACCTCTGGAGAAGAGCAGGGTGTTGTCGGTGCTCTCACCCCCGAACGCTATCTTGCCACCGCTGGTGCTGGTGCAGGTCACCTTGACGCCCGGCAGGAACTGCAGGAGATGCCCCGCTTCAAAGACCACGTCATCCCCCGTAGCATCCTGGTCGAAGTAGCGATAGGGAAAGGACGGAGGTGAGTACGATCCGGACAGTGAAGCGCCCAGGGATGGGGCTGGCTTGATCTTTCGAATCATTACTTCTACACCCGATATATTATCAATATCATACCAAGTGTCAGCAGCGCTCCCCACCCATCCATAGTTGATATGTACCTTCCTTGAGCTGCCCTCAATCTTCCAGCCGTCAATGACAGCGGAATGGCCTCCCTCCGGTAACTCAAGCCACCCATATTGGATGGGCCTGTTAAGGTTAAGATTGGTCGTGATAATGTCCCACCAGCCATCGTCAGTGTGCATGATTCGCTTTTCATAATCCGTGTTGGGGTTATAGCGGAAAAATGCCTTGTAAGCGTCTGTCATGTCATCGCCCAGCTCATCGCCGAGGTTAGCCCACGACCAGTCACAGGTATACCACATGTCTGCTCCTGCCCCCACTTCGTAACACAACTCGGCCACCGCATCAATCTGCGCTTGACTGCAGGGATTACCGGCGTTATCCTCAAACCGGTTTTGGCCCGCATCGTAGACATATTCCTCTAGCATGTTAACCCAATCATATTGATCGCTAAAGTCCACTCCTTCGTCACTGCCCTCACCGAAGGGCGGCCAAGCCCAGTATTTCATGATTTGGGCAGCAGCCGTAGCTACACAGCCTACTGGTGCACGGTCGTTATAATAGCCGTATTGGGGCCAACTACAATCGTGATCCTCGCAATCATCATTGAAAGGGGGTTCCTGATGCCAATCTGTGGAAAGCAACCAGTCGCCTCCTTGGTAGTTCATCGGCACGTTACCAGATGAAAGCGCCTGTCTGAAGACAACCGTATCTTGTCCTAATTCACGCCAATCAGCCAGGTAATTGGTTTCGAGGATATCCTGAACATCCTGCACTTGAACCGATTCTATGGAACCTGTCCTTATCTCTATCTCACCCAACATGCGCTCCATCGTCATTTTGATAAGGTCTGTCATACCTTCATCATAGCCTGGATCAATGGAATCGGTTGTTGAGTATACCTTGACCGGAGGTAATACCTTGAGCAGGGAAACCACAATATATCCTGTGGGCTCAACGCGACAAAAATAGCCAAGAACCTTGTCCCCGCGTTTAAACTCCTGGATTTCGGCTACATCAGCGTTATCAAAACCGCCCCAGCTACCCTCATTGTGAATGATCCAAGCAATGTGATTGTTTGCTACGGTCAGGGCTTCGTCTATAGTTACTATCCCATCGCGGAGCGGCTCGCCCTGAACAGGTAACGTCAGTCCACTGTAAGCGACCACCAGGTATGCTATCATGGCCATAATGCCCAGTTTCTTCATGATCGTCACCTCCCAGCTATTGTAGGGTTACCAGTACCAGTATGAGCCCCCGCTCGCCCTTTGCCAGCCTTTCCATTGCTTTCCCCAGGATCGCGCCTTGGGCCCGGTCAAAGTCCGTGACCTTCATGGCGTAACCTGGTGTGGCGGAGGTGGTCAAGAGATCGCCTGGCTCCACGCCTGCTTCGCTGGCGTCCACGTAGCAGTAGACCCGGCCGGCCAGGGCCACGTCGTAGTCATACTGGTCCACGCCCAGACGTACGCCCGAGCCCAATCCTCGCGCCCCGGCCACAATGCCAGCGACCTTGAGATCGTACGGCCTGTCGCTTACGCTTAACGTGCCAGGATTGTCGAGATCAATGACCAGCACAGTGCCGGGTTCTACTTCGCCCTGCCCCGATACGTCAAAGCCCTCGGCATAGTCCAAACCTTCTCCCAACTCGATCACGTTCGCTCCCGTGCTGAATTCCTGGACCAGCACCGTTCCACGAAAGATTGCAGCATATTTTTCCCCTGTGGCCTCGAGGCCAATGCTATTGGCACTCCCCGTGCCGATGGCCCTAACGCCAAGGATACCTTGACCATACACGCCGGTGCTTCCCTCGGCATGTACGCCATAGGCTCCACCCTCGGCATAGACACCGGTGCCATTAGAGCCACCAGCTACTGCGTGTACGCCGGTTCCCGAAAGGGCAACGGATTGGGCTCGCATCCCCGTACGGTGGGCCACAAAGAGGCCACCATAGCCATCATCCGAGTCTGAGCGGCCGTAGACGCCATAGGTGGTGCCGCTGATGGCCGAGGTGTAACCATACACGCCGGCAGCATTATTGCTGCTGCTGTCCGTTCTGCCATAGACACCGTAGGTAGCGCCGCTAAGCCCGCGCGCCCGGCCAAACACGCCTCTGGACTGATCGCTGCTGCTCTCAGTTTCGCCATAGACGCCAATCGTCAGACCGCTGGCGGCGGAAGTATAGCCGTACACACCTCTTGCCCAATCGCTACTGCTGTCGCTCTGACCGTGGAGGCCAGAGGTGAGACCACTGCTGGCGGTGTTCAGGACCTGGAGTCCAGAGACAGCGGAACCGCTCCAGGTCTGCCCGAAATGATCGTGCTGCGGGACATTGACGGCGTACAGGGCATAGGGCACGGGCAACAGCTCCTGACGGGGCGAGAGCCACTGACCGTCGACCTGAATGCGTAGCCAAAGGGCCTGGCCGTTGAAGGCCGCCTGGGGCACGTCCAGCTCGACTGTGAACAAGCCGCTACTCATGGGCACATTGGTCTTGACGATGTTGCTTCCCACCTGATTGCCCGCAGTAGCATCATCCCAGAGCTGAAAGACCAGGTTGTGGCTGCCTTCCAGTGGGTTGCCACTCACATCAGTCAGCCGCCCCTGGTAGCTGATTTTGCTGGCGACAGTGCCGGCAAGAGTTATAGGAAGTGAGACCTGCCCGTCCTGAACAGGCGGGCCAGCTACGGAAGAACCGGCAACCAAGACCAGGGCCATCAGGGCCGTGACCATCACGACTGTCATTTCCCTACGAGTTCTCATCTCTTTCCTCCTCGCATAATATGTTCGTACATCCTTGCACTTTAGGAACTTCATAGAGCCGAATATGAGCGTTGGGCCTTCACCCCTGGCGCCCTGCTCTTTCAAAAAGCAGAGTGATAACAACAGTATAGCGTCCAAACGTGTGAAAAACGTGTGATGGGCGTGGATCTGAGTTACGCTCAAGCCCACTCACCGCTATGATGGATCGGATTTCGGTGTTTGACGCATCACGATTGACGCTCCGCGGCAACCACACTTTGTCTGTCGCTTTGTTGGTGGCGGAGAATCTGGTTGCGGCCCTTAAAGCGCGGGCGACCTCGACGACCAAAGGCATACTGCTGGGCCGCTTTGAAGGCCCGAGTGGCCAGCTTTTGAATGGTGTTGATGTCCAGGTGTGCGCCAATCCAGCAGTGGTTGAACTGCGCGACGAGCGTTGCGCTCAGCGACCAGGCGGTAGTCGGCGCGATCCAAAGCCCGCGCCGTCTCTGCAAAAGCTGCCAGCATCAGCCCGTTTTAGGAATCGTCGAGCATCTTTTCAAAGTGGGGGGCGCAGTCCAATACGTCTGGGGTTCCGTTGACAACGAGGCTGGTGATGGATCCGGCTTCCAGTGCCCGATTTGGAGGCGTGTGCGCTAGGGGGAGGACCTGAGCAGTCCGTGCGCACCGCGGAGAAAGCCCTCTTTCAGATCTTGAGCCGGGATTGTATCTGCCAGCTCACCGACAAGCTGACGCGCGCTTAAAAAGTGCGCTTTGGCCTCCGCCGCCTGTCCCATCGTGGCGTGCATGTGGCCCAGGCTGGCGTGCAAACGCCACAGCAGGAATCGCGAGCTTGGCATCTGAGCGTTTCGCACCGCAGCCTGCAGCAGCGAACCAGCCTCCTCGGGTTGCCCCATGGCGGCCAGGGCTTGGGCCTTCAAATGCCACAGGTAGGGGATGGCCTTATCGGGCGACATGCCGGGGGCCGACGTGATCAGGCGCTCGGCGATCTCCAGCGCCAGGGACGCCCGGCCCTGGAGGAGCGCCAGCTCGGCGCGTCTGGCCCAGCAGGTGCGCTTGTGAATGCTATCCATGGGCGTCCCCGGCGAAAGCAGCGTATCCAGCCAGGTTTGGGCCTGCTCCAGGTCGTTGAGCAAGCAACAAGCCCCTGCCAGGGTTGCGGTGGCGTGGTGGATCCAGTGCTGGGAATGGAGCCGTTCCGCCAGGGCCAGGGCTTGCCTAAGCTGCAGTTGCGCCTCCTCAGCGGCAAACAAGGCAACGTACAACTCGCCCAAGATGGACCGGCTCCCTGCCATCCACTCGTGATGGCCTATGGCGGTGGCGACGCTCAGCGCGCTGTGAATCTCATCCAGGGCGCGCCCGTATTGGCCCTCCGCCGCATGCAGGAGGCTCAAAGACCAAAGCGCCCAGGACTCGGCGGACGGCGAGTTGGTGTCACGTGCGATCCGGAGCGCCTGCTCCAGGTCAGCCCAGGCGTTGATCGCGATGGCCGGCGAGACCGAAGTGGGCGCGCCCAAGGGGCCGCTGCAGGCCAACCCGCGGCCCGTCAGACTGGCCGCAAGGCCAGTCTGGTCGTCCATCCGTTGCCATAGCGCGATGGCGCGATCATAGTACTCCACGCTGGCCGCAAACTCGCCTCGGATCATGCTGGCAAGACCCAGTTGGTCCAGCGTGCTGGCAGTCTCCCGCGGGTCCCCCGCCTGCTCGACCACGGCCAGGGCTTGGCGGTGATACTCGATCGCCACTGGCAGGTTGTCCGCATTGGTGTGCCAGTTGCCTACCCAGTTCAGGCTTTCCGCATAGACCGCTGGATCGCCCATGTGGCGGGCCAGGTCCAGAGATCGATCGATAAAGCCACGGCTCTCCCCATAGTCGCGCGAACCCCACAGCCTGGTCAGGTTGAGCAAGGCGCGCCACTCAACGCGACGCTCGCCGGCGGTCTGTCCTGCCTGGCGGGCGGTCTCATAGTCGGCGCGGGTCTGCTCGAACCTGCCCAGGGTTTCGTAGGCCAGGCCACGTTGGCAGTGCAAGCTGGCCAGCTTGGCGACGTCGGGCGCCACGCGCGCTGCCAACTCGAGGGCCTGGGTGTATAGTGAGATGGCTTCCTCGTGCGCGTATCTGCGCGCGGCGCGCGCGGCGGCCAGGGCCGAGTAGTGGAAGGCCGGGCCATCGTCCCCGGCCCGAAGGAAGTGGTAGGCCAACTGGACGGCAATCTCACTCTGATGCCCGTCGTAGAGGTGCTCCAGCGCCGCCGCAACCTGCCCGTGCAGCAGCCGCCGCTCCGCCCGGCCAAGACGCTGGTAGAGATACTCCTGAATCAGGATGTGGCCGAACTTGTAGACGGCAGCCCGTCGTGATCCGACCTGCACCTCGCCCTGTTCTCTGACCAGCCGGTGCAGCGTCTCGAGTCCCCACAAGTCCTGCAGCAGAGGTTCCTCGGCGGCGCCCTGTACCGCAGCCAGTACCTCAGCCGTAAACTGCTCGCCCTCCACGCTGGCCACGCTGACGATCTGCCGGAGTCTCGGTTCCAGGTGGGCGATGCGCGCTTCGATCACCGCCTCCACCCGGGCGGGCAGGGCCTGCCAGTCGAGCCCGGGTCCCTGAATCCAGGCGCCGTCTGCTTCATCGCGGACAAGATCACCCCGCTCCTGCATCGACCGGAGCAGTTCGATGGTGAACAAGGGATGACCCGCCGTGCGGTGGAACAAGGCGGCCCGGAAGTCCTCACCTAAGCGATTGGGTTCCGCGTCCAGGAAGGCATCGACAAAGCGACGGCCCTCCCTCTGCTCGGCGAGATCGAGGTCTACCCACACGTCGCCGAAGGTGCGTTTGAACTCGTGCAGCACCTTCTCCAGCGAGTGATGCTCGCCGCGCTGCCCGGGTCCCAACTCCTCCGGCCGGTAGGCGCACACGATCAGGACGCAATTGCCCACCTGGACAAGCCGCCGGCCCAGATGGAACAGGAGACCGATCGAAGCGTTGTCGGCCCACTGAACGTCGTCCAGGATCAACGCCAACGGGTACTGGTCTGCCACAGCGCCCAGCACCCGGGCGCACTGCTCGAACAGAAAGCTCTGCTCCAGGTCCATTGCCCCGCTCCGAGCCCGTTCGACCAGCGCCCGGAGGTGCGCCAACCAGCCATTGGCGTCCGGCGTGGCGTGAGTCAGGCGCGAGAGCAGGGCGTCGCCGTCCAGGAGCGTGCCGATCAACGATGGCCCCCAGGTCAAGAGGGCGGTCATGACCAGCGGCAGTGCGTCCCATAACCGCCGGGCGTGATCGCGCCGGATGGCGCCTGCGGACCAGCGGCCTTCCAGATCACCGGTGAGCATAGCCATCACGTCACGGAAGGGAAGATAGGGGTCGCCAGCGCCGGCGTAGGCATTGCAGTTGCCCTGGGCGACCAAGAGCTCGGGATGCGCCCTCGTCGCGCGACGGACGAACTCATCCAGCAGCGCCGACTTGCCCTGGCCCGGCCCGCCGGTCACGAAGGCGACGCGGCCCGTTCCTTCCAGCGCCTGATCGGCAAAGGCGGCCAACCGGGCCAGTTCCTGGTCGCGGGCGACAAATAGCCGTGGAGAGGCATCGTCTTCGCCCTCGAGCAGAAAGCGCGGAGGATGCAAAGTCGGCGGGCGGGCGTGAGTTGGAGGAAGGATCTCCAGTTCGCCGTCCCGGATGCGTCCGGCAAGCTGTGTTGTCTCTGTCTCTGGCTCGACCCCCAGCTCGTCTGCGAGCACCGTGCGGCAGGCCTCGTATTGAGCCAGAGCCTCGGCGCGCCGGCCGCTGCGGGCCAGCAGGCGCATGACCTGGCGGCGGGCCGTTTCATCCCATGGTTCCAGGTCCACCTTTCTCCAGGCGTGCGCCAGTGCTCGCTCGTATTCGCCCTGGCGTTCGTAGCCTGCCACCAGGCGGGACAGGAGATCCAGCACCTTGCGCTGAACCTGCTCGCGCTTGAGGACCCGCCACTCCTCAAATAGGGCACTGTCGGGCAGGGACAGGTCCTCCAGGAAGGCGCCGCGGTACAGGTCAAGGGCCTGCTCCAGGGCCTCCGGTCCCGCGAGCTCCGTCCGCTCCAGGCCGGCCAGCGATCTGGCAAAGGCGTGGGAATCTACCCAGCAGTCGCCGTCGGGGTTCAGGGCGATGGCTTCCCGGCTGCAAAGGAGGAACGGCGGCTCGGCGCCATAGTCACCGATGGCCAGGCGGAGGGAACGGAGGGTGTGGCGCAGGTTGGCGCGGGCCGCGCCTTCCGGGCGGTCGGGCCAGAGCATCTCAGCCAGGGCTTCGCGGTGGTGAGGACTACCGGCCTCGTCGGTCAGATAGGCCAGCAGGGCGCGGGCCTTGAGCGTTTCAAAACGGGTGACCGGTTCGCCGTCCAGAGTCACCTCAAATGGCCCCAACAAGCGAATGTCCAGGCGGGTCATGCGACTACCATCCCCTGCATCTCCCCCCCTCAGGCGCGGAGCGGAGGCTATGCTGGCGGTAGGTAGCACGCTTCCCAGGATGATGCGATGCCCCGCTCCCCTTCCACGGTTCAACAGACACGACCGATTGCTGGACAGTATACCACCACTGAAGGTCGGCTGCAAACCGCGCACCGACAAGGTCGTGTATCCGTTAGTTGATCACACGCTTTTCACACGCTCCGGGGGTATGCTGTACTCAGATCTGGTCGAATCTGACGGCAGGAAAGAGGCGGGACAGCGAAGGAAAGGGGGTGAGGGACGATGGACTAGCTGGCTCTGGGCGAAGGTGGCGAGTGGTTTGATCAATCAGTAAGAGAGAGGAGAACGGACGATGAATAAGAAACTGCTAGGGCTTGTCGGCTTGATCTTGCTGGCGGCGGTCACCTTGTTGGCGGGTTGCGCCTCGTCGGATGAAACGGCGGCGCTCCAAGCGCAGGCGGACCAGGTAGCCAGCAACAAGGAGGTCGTTCACAGGTTCGTCGAGATCTTCGAGTCGGGAAACTGGGACGACATGGACCAAGTGATTGCCAGCGATTGTGTGCTTCACTATCCGGGCGGCGTGGACGTCAATGGCTTAGAGACGATGAAAGCCGGCTGGGCCGTGTTCTTTGGCGCCATGAGGGACATGCGCGTGACACCCGTCGCCGAGATCAGCGAGGGCGACCTCCTCGTCGATTTCTACACCTTCGAAGCCACCTACGAGGGAGACTATATGGGACAACAGATCGCCGGTGTGCCGATCAAGTACAACCAGGTGGAGATGCTACGCATCGCAGACGGCAAGATCGTGGAATGGTGGGTTGAGAATGATCGCCTGTGGATGTCACAGCAGCTTGGGTTCGATCTGGAGCCCCAATAGATGACCTTTGCGGTGCCTTGAGTAGCAGCGGCCGCCACCGAGAGACTTGTGAGAGAGCGAAAGAGGCTGTACCTGGCCTACCTGCTGCGCCTGTGGCAGGTGCGGAACAAGGGGCAGACCGGTTGGCGGGCTTCCGTTGAGAATGCCCACACCGGCGAGCGGTTGGGTTTCGCTCACCTCGATGAGCTCATCGCCTTCTTGCGAGAGCGGACCGGCATGGCACCGCCCGAAGAGGGTCTGGTGCAGGGCGAACGCACACCCAAGGCAGGTTCCGAGTTAGAGGAAGAAGGATCGCACTGAAGGAGGAGGCCAGCGACGAACTGTGGCTCTTTGATCCGGTCGCGGAGGAGTGGGGCCAAATACTACCGGGTTCGACGAATTCGTAGGTGACCGTGGAAAGCGGTAGAACCCGGTGGAAGTCTTCACCTTAAAGGCACCCGGAATGGTGGCTTTGCCAATATCTGGGCTTGGCACCCACGTGCCAAGCCCAGGTTTTCTGACTGGATATAATCCAGAGCCCTTTGGGTGACAATGGTGGAAACCCCGCGGCGCGCAGAGGATCGGAGATCAAGAGGTACGTCGCCCAGTCAAACCAGCCCCGCGTCATGATGAAGCACCCCAGGCCGAGGGCCGCAAACAGAATCGCGCCGATCCGCTCCCAGCGCCAGGCGATGACAAGGGTGACCACGACGAGTGCCGTGGAGATGAGGTGCATGATCAGGAAAATGGAGCCGTTTGCCTGCCTTGCGCCCGTTACCAAGGGTAGCCCTTGGCTCCCTGGCAGCCCTTCAGTGCCGAGATCTCGCCACAGTGGACGTTGATGTGCCAGATGATATAGATCTCCAACACCTGGGCCAGGTTAACATCGTCGCCCAATTCCTTGGTGACCAAGTCCATTTTGCGTTCCAGGTCCGCTGGTGCGAGATTGGACAACCAGTCCAGAGCAGTCTTCTTGACCTGAGTAGCGCGTTCGTGCAGCATAGACAGGTCCTCTTGAACGTCTTGCATTTTGACCTCTGCCGGCGCGCCGTCGGGGATTATTTCCCGCCCTATGCAGTAATTATTTACAAAGTGGTCTACATAGGCAATGATATGCCAGTAGATGGCGCCGATGGAGCTTGTGACGCCAGGAGGCGTCCAATCGGCTTGCTCCTGGGTCAGGTCAGCGGTGACCAAACCCAAGACATCAAACGCAGCCCCCAGCGAGAATTGAAGTAGTTCGACGGTGTTCATCTTCTTCTCCTTTCTTGAGTGCCGCGCCGGCCTGAAAGGGCCGGTGCTGGGCACTGAAACTGACAGGAATCCATCTAATACCGCCAAGACCGATTGGTGGCTGATCCAGTATAGCACGACGTCCGAATGGTTGTCAAACCAACGAACTGACTCACTAAAAAGGGAGCACAGATTGGCCATTACTGCAATCCAGAGAGGGCACAGAGCTGACGAACCGGTGAAGACCGTGCGGCCCGCGATCCGCGTCCAGATAGACCGCCTCCAAGAGAGTGTGAACGATCTGCCGGCGCTCTTTCAGCGTTGCGGCTTCCCAGATCCTCCCAAAGTCCTGCAGGATCTCCGCCGCCCACTCCAGGTCGGGCATCACTGGTGGGGTGAGAGCGAGCAGTTGTGCCCTCAGCCGGTCCCGCTCCGTCCGATACGCCGTCTCCAGTAGATCACCCAGCACAAAGAGACGTTTCAGCCGCGCCAACTGGCCCTCGATCCGCGACCTCTCCCGTGTGCTTCCCGTGCCCAGTTGAAAAACTCCCGGGAGATGATCGGCTCGTGCACGCCCACGTTCGATTTATCACCCTGTACTGGGCTATGATGCAAACGGGCCAACCGTGAAATCGGTTGGCCCATTTCCTTCCACATACGGGAGCGACGGGATTCGAACCCGCGATCTCCGGCTTGACAGGCCGGCATGTTAACCGCTACACTACGCCCCCAGGCGGCGGAATGATACCACAACCTCGGTCTTTCGTCAAGGTTCCGTATGGGTTCGTGTATCCGTCAACAGATTGGGAAGACAACATCGGACTCCCGAACTTGTTCGGGCAAGGCACGACCTGCCCCAACAAGTTGGGGACTCCCCAAGGTTCTGAACCATACCCTGTTGGTTCCGGCCTATACCATACCCAGCCCGGTCGCCGGGCGCTGGCGCGTTGATCGGGGCAAGGGGCGGCTCTCTCCCGCAGCTTTGCCCCCAGGGTGGCTCGTGGTATACTCAGGCTGCCACAGGAGAATGGGGAAGGCAGCCCGGTCGCGCCTGTCCCGAACCTATCTGACAAGGAGAGCGTGATGTTCAGACTGCGTGTCCAACTGGTATGTGTGATAGCGCTTGCCATCCTGGCGAGCGGATGCGACGTGCTGCCCGGCCTTGGCGGTGCAACCCCCGTCCCGCCCGCTGTCGAGATGCTGCCCGACCTGCCAGATTACAACGTGGTCGAGGGCCAAACCCTGACGGACCACATCACCGCGCTCAGCGGGGGAGCGGCGATGCTGGCCGGCCAACCGGAATTGACCGCCGCGATACTGGTCGTGGATCAGGTCATCGGGTGTTACCAGGAGGTAGGGGCGGTGCGGGCGCGGGTGTACAGCCACCGGGAACAGCCCCTTTCGGCCGGGGCGGTGGCCATCGCCGACCGGAACGCGCTGACAGACCCGGTAAACCTGTTCAAGTGTGTCGTTCCCACGGTGCTGGAGTCGGCCGGGGCTGGGGAGGCCCCGATCATACGGCCCTGCTCGGCCAGCTACACGCTGGCACGTGACGACAACGAGCTCTACATCGTCTATGCGGGTACCACGGAGGAAATCTGCCACGCCTTTTGCGCCAACCTGGAGGGATGCACAGCTCACTGATGGAAAGGACGGACCGATGAGTGGGTACATTGGCAAGCGACTGGGATCATATACTATCGTGGAGCAGGTCGGCCAGGGCGGGATGGCCACGGTCTTTAAGGCCTACCAGCCCTCCATGGACCGCTACGTGGCGGTCAAGATCCTGCCCAGCCACTTTACCGAGGACGAGACCTTCGTGGCGCGCTTCACCCAGGAGGCGCGCACGCTGGCCCGCCTGGAGCATCCCCACATCCTGCCGGTCCACGACTATGGCGAGCAGGAGGGGAGCACCTACCTGGTCATGCGCTACATCGATGCCGGCACGCTGAAGGACCTGATCGCCGGACGCGGCCCCCTGGAGCTGAACGAAGCGGCGCGCATCATGGGCCAGCTCGGCCGCGCGCTGGGGTACGCCCACAGCCAGGGCATCATCCATCGTGACATCAAGCCCACCAACGTGCTGATCGACGAGCCGGGTAACGCTTTCCTGACCGACTTTGGCATCGCCAAGCTGGTGGCGGGCACGGCCCAGTTCACCGCCACCGGGACCATCGTGGGCACGCCGGCCTACATGTCGCCCGAGCAGTGCATGGGCCAGACGCTGGACCACCGCAGCGACATCTACTCGCTGGGCATCGTGCTCTACGAGATGCTCACCGGCGGGGTGCCCTTCGACGCCGAGACGCCGCTGGCCGTTCTGATGCAGCACGTCAACGCCCCCCTGCCCCTGCCGCGCCAGATCAAGCTGGATCTGCCCGAAGTGGTGGAACGGGTGATCCTGAAGGCCCTGGCCAAGGCCCCCGACGACCGCTTCCAGACGGCCGAGGAGATGGTCGAGACGTTGGAGAGAGCGGTGGCCGGCCTCCCGACGGAGGTCGCCCTGCCGCCGCCGCCCGTCGGCGGACCGACCGCGGTCGTGGCTCAGCCGACTGCCGAGCAAGCCGAGCAGTTCGAGCCTCCCCCGTCCTACGAGCCAATAGACAGGACCCGGGTCGCCCCACCAGCCCGCAAGCGTGTCCCCTCCGGACTGAGCATCAGGACAAAGCCCTGGCTGCCCATCGTCGGCGGCGTGGCGGTGCTGGCCGTGGCGCTCGTCGCCGCCCTGCTGATCCTGCCTAACCTGGGCGGCGGCGAGGTGGAGGCGACACCGGTCTCCCCTGAGGCCACCGAACCGCCCTCTGCCGTGGCCGCTGTCCAGCCGCCCTCCGGATGGACCAATTACACCAACGGGAATTCCGTCCGCGCTCTGGCGCGCCAGGACGGCTATCTATGGGCGGGCGGATCGGGCGGCCTGGTGCGCTGGGACCTGAACGACGGCAGCTACGTCAAGTTTGGGATCGTTGACGGGCTGGCCTCCAACCTGGTCCACGATCTGTTGGTGGATCACGACGGGAACCTGTGGGTCGCCACCGAGGCCGGCCTCAACCGCTTCGACGGCCAGGCCTGGCTGACCTTCGACGAGGCCGATGGGCTGGACACCAACGTGGTCTATTCCCTGTTTCTGGACGACGACAGTGACCTGCTGTGGGCCGGCACCGCCTATGGAGAGCGGGGCCTGAACGCCTACGATGGGACCGCCTGGGGGCCGCCCCCGATCCCACCGCTGCCCCTTGACTTTCCCAGGCCGCGGGCTTTTGCCTGGGACGACGAACACGGTCTCTTCGTGGGCCTGGACGAGGGCGGCCTGGCGCATTTCGACGGGGACGAGTGGCGGGTGCTCAGCAGCGAGGACGGCCTGCCCGGCGACCAGGTCTACGATCTATTGCTGATTGACGTGGCCGATTCCGACGACGAGGCGCTGCTCGCCAGCTTTGGTCGCGAGGTCGTGCAGTTCGACCTGCAGACCGGCGACTGGGAGAGTATGCCCCAGATGCCCGGTACCGAGATCTATTGCATGCACCAGGCTGAGGATGGCAGCCTCTGGTTTGCTGGCGAGGAAGGCGCTACCCGCTACGACCCGGGGACGGGCGACTGGCAGCGTTTCGAGCCGGGGCCGAACACCATCCCCTCCTGGGCGGTAACCGCCATCGTCGAGGACGAGGATGGGCTGTGGCTGGGCACCGACGACGGTGGCGTGGTCTTTACCGACGGCACGCGGTGGGAGACCTGGGCCACTGAGGACAAACTGGGCGGCAACGATGTCGAGGCGATCCGGCAGGACGGAAGCGGGGCGCTCTGGTTCGTCCACCCCGGCAGCGGCCTGAGCCGCTACGACCCGGCCAGCGACACCTGGCAGACCTTTGGCGAGGCCGAGGGGGCACTCACCTGGCCCTCCGTCCCCGGCGTGGATGGGGAAGGGCACCTGTGGATCGGTGAGTACGAACAGCTCAAATGGTACGATGGGCAGCGCTGGCAGGCCGTTGAGCCGGCCCAACTGGCCGACGCGGCGATCTTTGGCATCACCTTTGGACCCGGCGACCTCAAGTGGCTCTGGACCGACGCCGGCCTGATGCGCCACGACCCGGCGACCGACGAGTGGACCACCTTCACCGCCGACGATCATCCAGCACTTGAGGACTTGACCGTGGTTTTCGCTGCTAGCGATGGCACCGTCTGGGCTGGCGGTGACTACGGCCTGGTTCGATACGACGGGAGCGGCTGGAGCGCGTCTGATGCCACAGGCAACGCACCGCCCGTGGGGGGAGAAGAGGCTGACGTTCACGGAATTGCCCAGGCGCCCGATGGCAGCCTGTGGGTTGTCGCCTATGGCTCGCTCTACCACCTGGACGGGGATCAGTGGAGCCGGTTCGATTGGCCCGACAACTGGATCGAGACCATGGCCGTCGCCCCCGATGGCACCGTCTGGGTCGGCGGCGACGGCTTGGGGCACTTTGATCCATCCACTGGTGCCTGGCAGACCTTTACGACGGCGGATGGCCTGGTCAGTCAGCAGGTGTACGCCGTCCACGTGACGCCCGAAGGCGTAGTCTGGGTCGGCACGGAAGGCGGCCTCAGTCGCTACGTGCCGGGGGAATAGCCGCGTCCTCGTTTGGCCAGTTTTTCGCGTCGAAAATGTTTATTCCAAGTGCCGGTCACCTTGCTCAGAGCTTTGCCAGTCAATCAGGCACTTTGGCACAGGAGTCAGGCGCAAAACCGTCACCAGAGTATGAAGTTGTTTTCGACCAAGTACTCGGGGCCACTTGTGCCGTTAGTGCCATACATGAAAAGACCCCGTCCGACACGGTTACTCGCATGCAAGCCGCGAAAGGCTCTCGCAACATAGCATTATCATCGCTGAGGAGGCTGAGAACGTGAGATCAAACAGACTGAGATCGCTGCTGAACGCTGACCAACCCACCGTCGGCACCCGCGTGCACAATACCTGGCCGTCCGTTGTGGAGGCGATAGGGCACACGGGCGTGTTCGACTATGTCGAGTTTCTCGCCGAGTATGCCCCTTTCGACCTGTATGCCCTCGACAACTTTTGCCGCGCGGTCGAACTGTTCGACATGTCGGCGATGATCAAGGTAGACCAGGAACCGCGCCAGCACCTGGCCCAACGGGCCGTCGGCGCTGGTTTCCAAAGCGTCCTCTTTGCCGACTGCCGCACGGTCGAGGATGCCCGCGAGTGCGTACGTATCGTGCGCCCCGATACGTCCGAGGACGGCGGCTATTACGGTGCTGCCACGCGCCGTTTCGCCTATATGGGTTACGGTGGCGGTCCCGAGTACGTCCAGGCCCTGAGGGATGTCGTCGTCGTCCTGATGATCGAGAAGAGATCCGCCGTGGATCACCTGGAGGAGATCCTGTCGCTGGATGGGGTTGGCATGGTTCAGTGGGGACCAGCGGACTATTCCCTCAGCATCGGCCAGCCTGGCGCTAGGAACACGCCGGAGGTAAAGGTTGTTGAGCGCCGCGTGATCGAGACCGCCCTGAGAATGAACGTTCCGCCACGGGCAGAGATCCGCAGCGTGGACCAGGCAAGGTACTACCTCGACCTGGGCGTGCGTCACTTCAGCCTGGGCACCGATCTCTCGATCCTCTACGACTGGCTGAGGGAGAACGGAGAGGGCCTGCGGAAAGTGATCTCCGATGCATAGGAATGACGGCTGACAAGGTCGTCGCATACATCACGGATCAGGACAAG
>Ga0180437_10002044_pt1 | contig 33311 bp, 31 predicted proteins | sample SS_ome_4_FD_132410 | JGI IMG/M metagenome (GOLD analysis project Ga0180437, IMG submission 132410) | Hypersaline lake sediment archaeal communities from the Salton Sea, California, USA - SS_3_D_1 metaG | ecosystem: Environmental > Aquatic > Non-marine Saline and Alkaline > Hypersaline >... | reverse complement strand
CAGCCCCTACTCTGCGAGTAAAGCCGGGGGAGACCTCATGTGCCGCGCCTACCACGTCACCTATGGCGTTCCCGTGGTCGTCACTCGCGGCTCTAACAACTACGGACCTCTACAGTACCCGGAGAAGGTCATTCCTTTGTTCATCACCAACGCCCTTGATGACGAGCCGCTTCCGCTATATGGAGATGGGCTGAATGTCCGGGATTGGCTGTACGTTCTGGATCACTGCGAAGCGATCGATCTCATGCTTCGGCAAGGGGAGGATGGGGAAGTCTACAATGTAGGCGGAGACCACGAACTGACCAATCTGGAGCTCACGGAGGGCATCCTGGACATACTCGGAAAACCGAGAGAACTCATAAAGTACGTCGAGGATCGGCCAGGGCACGATCGGCGCTACTCTCTCGATTGCAGCAAGATTCGCGAAGTCGGGTGGTACCCCCGCCACCGCTTCGACGAGGCGCTGGAAGGCACAGTGCGCTGGTATGCAGATAATCGTTGGTGGTGGGAGAAGCTCAAGGCGGGGGACTACAAGAGCTACTATCAGAAACAGTACGGTACCCGCCAAGCATTGGGTCACTCGTGAAGGTCAGGATGACCCGGTGAACTCCTGGGTCTCCCCGGAAAGCACAGAAGCGATCTTCGAGTAGAGTCTCCAGACGGTAGGGCACCTCGTGACCGTCGAGGGAGACTCTTTCGATATCCCTTCCACGGGGGAGGAGCAAGGCTATCTCCAGAGGACGCGGGTGGTTTGACCCATAGTCTAGGACTACTTGCCCTGGTTCGTACTCGCAATCGTAGGAGACGTAGAGGCCGGTGGCCGGCTGCACGACGCGCACCCGACCATCGTGCTCGCCCAGCCGCGACCGAAGAGCGATGCCGTCCGTACCCATGCTGACTCCGAAGAGACCTCGCAGTATGGCCTCAGCCATGGTAGCTGCTGCGCTGGCGTAGTTGCTCGAGCCCCAACCCTCACCTGTAGATGCCACCTGCCATTCGAAGATCCTCCCGGGATGCAGGGCCCACTCGCGTGCCACCATCCTCAGGTGGGCTAGGGCGAGCGAGGACTCACCGGTCTCGAACTCCGCCGTGATCTGCACGCCGCCCCACCAGTCCCAGAGGCCCCCGTTCTGATACTGCCCTGGTGACATCTGCGGGTGGGCGAAGAATCCTGATGGGTAGGGAGGATAGATACTGAGTCCCGGTTTGCTGGCCCCGGCGGCGAGACGAGCGCTTTCCACGCTGTACAGCACCTTGCGGGCGCGCTGAGATGTGATCAGGCCTGTGTAGACAGCCAGCGCGTTGGAGATGCTGACCATCTCATCCTCGGGAAAGGGGTGGCTGAGAGGCGCGATGTGCATGTGTAGGAGGTAGGCTCCGCTTTCCTCGTTCCAGAGCGCATCGTTTGCCACGGCGCGGAGCTGCTCTGCCCGTTCCCGGAGGTCCCTGGCCTTCGCTTCATCCCCCGACGATTCGTTCATCTCCGCCAATTGAAGGAGGGCACGAAAAGTGAGGGCCTGGTCGTACACGGAACAGGTCCAGTGGTCCGCTACCGGGTCGATGTCCGTGGGTTTGTCGGATGGCTCAAACTTCACGTCTCCCCAGTCTGTGGTGTGGCCTCTCTTGATCAGCTGGAGGGTGGGGTGGAAACGGTGCGCGTAGAGCCATTCCAGCGCCCGGTTCAGGCGCGAGAGGACGGTCTCTCCCCCTACTGGTTTCCGGAGCCAGTCTTGGCCACCGACGGTTCGGTAGTACTCGTAGGCGGCGTTGATCAGGTGCGTCTCCTCGTCCGACACCGCGGTGGCCTTGTCGACGTCACCATTGGGAGCTAGCACCGCACTTATCGCACCGTCGCCGGGTAGATGCCCATCTGCACTGCTGGTATCAGCGCCATACTGGCGCCGCAGGAACTCCTCGATGGGGGTCCTCAGGTGCTCCTCGCCGTAGAACCAGGAGAGGGTTGGCATCATGGTGGAACTGTCCCGAACGTAGATCATGCCGTACTCTGGAGCTGGCATCACTCCATGCACGAGTCCCTCTGTGCCCTCGAACGACGTCTCGTTCTGCTGGAAGGTCTTCAGAATGCTGCTCCTCATGTGCTCAATGAGCGGATAGTCGGGGAGGTACCAGGTTGTGGCCGGCGGGGGAGTACCGAGGCCTTGGTAATCGACAGGCCTACAAGTAACGGGTTGCTTGTTTCCCTGGAAGGAGGACTGAGTCAGCGACAGGGCTGCCATTCCCGAGAGAACCGCGAACACTGCACCCAGGGCTGCCAGCAGCCCTACATTGCTGAACGCCCTGGTATTGGGGATCAGCTCTTCTCTTCGGTGGCGCGAGGAAGGGTCCGGTAGATCCGATAGACCATCCACAGTGAGGCCGCCGTGAGCAGACTGCGAAAGATGGCGACAACCGCCTTATAGTTGGTGTATGCCTGGATCATCAACTCAGGAGCGGTGATCCGTGAGAAGAAGGCCGGATTCAGAGGCAGGAACAGCCACCAGGTGGTTTGCGAGCCCCAGTTGAGGAGATAGAACGCGTAGCCCACAATCTGAATGAGGTGCAGCCACAGCAGACCAGGCTGCTCGGCGATCTCCAATGCCAGCAGGGGAAGAAGTGCGAAGAAGTACTGTGGATTGAAGAAGGCGAAGGAGAAAAGGACCAGAAAGACCATCAGCGAGTACTTGCGCAGCACGACGTATGAGGACAGGTCTCTCTCCAGGCTGCTGAAGAGGAGAAGGGCATAGCCGATGACGAAAATCACAAGCTCGTCGTAGAGGATGATGGGCAGCTTGGCGGCGAGCAGGAACTGGCCGTGGGCTCGGTCGAGAAGTGCAATGATCCTCGGCAGTGCTCCAGACAGCACGGTCAGAAGGGCGGCGACTCCGAAGACGACAGCGCCTAGAAGGAGACGCCTCTCTTTCTTGAGTTGCATGAAGGCGCCGGCGACGAAGAAGGGCGCCAGTGCTGCATCCATGATTCGCGATAGGATGGCCCCAGAGAGCGCCGCCAGGGATGAGAAGGGCCTCGCACGGTAGCTAAGGTACAGGGCCAGCAGCACGAAGAACCCCGCCACCGCGTCGTAGCGACCGTAGATGTAGGAAATGTACAGACCTATGGGGTTGAACATCCAGAATGCGAGACCGATAATCGCCTTCTTGTGCCTCTTCCCGAGCAGAGCCAACAGCACGAAGGCCGACGCCAGGTCGAAGACCAGGTGTGGGAGCTTCAGAACGAAGAGCGTGAAGTGTATGCGTGGAGCACTGGCTATCTGCATAGTCAGACCGAACGCTCCTTGGTAATCCTCTGGCCCCAGCATACTCCACTCGTCCGGCCAGATGGTCTCCGCAGGAGATATGGCGGACTGGAAGATCCAGATGGTGCCAGAGTACAGCACCAGGGGAAGGGGCTGTATCGACAGGTCCTTGGTAACCTGGCCGCGAAGCGCCAGGTTCTGGGCGTGATAGGTGACCCAGAAGAGGTCTGGGTGGAAGGCGATGGGCATCAGGACCACGCGCACCAGCACACCCAGGGCCAGCAATAGGAGGATTATCTGTCGGTGTGAGAATCCCTGACGCACCCGAGATAGAGGGGAAGCGGTGCGCAAACCGGTGTCTTGATGCATAGTTGCTAGAGCCTTTGTATCCGGCAGCGCATGTCCCTGAACGGGGGAGTGGCTGCCAGCGGATCACAGGCCAGATCATCTACGAGCCAGTTGGCATTGTGGGCGCCAGACCAACCGTGAGGGATCGATACTGTCAAGGGGTGAATAGCATCCGTGACCTTGGCGTTGAAGGCGGCAGACCCAATTCGGGTCTCTATCCTCATCTGGTCCCCGTCCCCAATGCCGATCTTGGACGCGAGGGTTGTGTTGATTTCGGCCACAGGCTCTGGATGAGCCTTACGCAACACAGGTATGTTGCGATGCTGAGAGTGGTAGAAATGGGGCACTCTAGCCCCTGTTATCAGGTAGTACGGGTAACCATCGTCCTCAGGCCATGCGACGGGCGCGGTGGGCAGCGGATCGAACCCTTTCTCTTCCAGGGATGGACTGTACAATTCGATCTTGCCTGAAGGCGTAGAGAACCCATGCTCCAGCACTCGACCAAACGTAGTAGGACTTGCGGGCTCCTGGCCGGTCCAGCCAACCCTGGACAACACGGCTTCGACGACCTCCCGATCGCTATCGAAGGGGAAGAACTCCCCATAACCCAGCCTGCGGCCCAGCAGCGAGAGCCACCTCCACTCGGCGAGCGCCTCGCCTCGCGGCTTCACCACGGGTAGTCTGGTCCGCACTGGGTAATCCGTTCGCAGGGACTGGACGCTGATCTCGCCTTTCTCTAGGAAAGTGCAGGCTGGCAACACTACGTCTGCCAGTTCTGTGGTGTCATTCGGGAAGAGTTCGTGGACCACGAGGAGGTCGAGCTTCGCCAGGGCCTGCCGGACTTTGCCGGTATTGGCGAAACAGGACAAGGGATTACCCTCTGTGACGACGAGGCCGCGTATGGGATAGGGTGCTTCACCCAGAATGACTTCAGGCAGGAAGGAGCTTGCATCCTTAGCCAAGGGAAACCGGTCTCGCCAGAAACTCTCCGCCCGCGTGGGTAGGTCCTTGGGTACTGGCAGACTCTTCAAGCGACGGTAGGGCGTGAGCATCAGGCCCCCCTGCGCATCGACGTTGCCGGTTATGGCGACGAGTATGGCGAGAGCGCGCAACGCCTGCGTTGCGTTGTGACAGTGCTGGATTCCCTGCCGTCTGTCCAGGGAGGCGGGCTTGGTGAGGGCAAAACTGGCGGCTACTTCCTCTACCAGGGATACAGGGACCTCGGTGATGACCTCTGCCCATAGGGGAGTATAGGGAGATACGTGCTCCACCAGCTTCTCGAATCCAGAGGTGCAGTTCGCCACAAAATCCTTGTCATATAGGTCGTTCTTGACAATATGGTGTATCATCGCCAGCGCCAGAGCCAGGTCTGTCCCGGGCGTGAGCTGTAGGTAGTAGTCCGCCCTCTCGGCAATGGGGACACGCCTGGGGTCGATGACCGTTACCTTGGCTCCTCGTCTGCGGGCGTCCGCGATGTCGGCAGCGATGCCGTGATAACGATGGAGATGAGTGACGGCGGGGTTGGCTCCCCACAGCATGATGAACTTTGCGTTCTTCAGGTCGCACCAGGGCATGGGCGGCCGGCCGAAGGTGTGGTTGTAGGCCAGGATCTTGGGCCCTACGCACACTGACCAGGTGCCGGTAACATTGGGAGTGCCGTAAAGTTTGGCCAAGCGGTCGAGTACCGACTGGTCCACCACCCTCGTCGTGGTGCCGCGATAGAAGGCCACAGCCTCTGCGCCGTTTCGCTGCTTGATCGTTTCCATCTTGCCAGCGATGAAGTCTATGGCCTCCTGCCAGGAGACTCGTCGCAGAGGGCCGCTCCTGTCCTCTCTGAGTAGGGGATACAGGAGCCTGTCCTCGGCATACAGGAGCTGCGGAGCGTTCCGGCCCTTCACACACAGCTTGCCTCGACTCCACGGATCCTCGGGGTCGCCTTCTACCCGGACTACCTTGCCACCCTCAACTTGGGCTATCATGCCACACTCGGCGCGACAGATCTGACAGAATGTCTTGCGAGAACCATTGCTCATTGGAGTCAGCCCCCTCGTCTGACTGGGCAAGATTATAAGTCCCAAACCGGGCTGGGGCAAACTCTGAGGGGAACTGGAGTTGCATCCTGGGCGGTATGCAGGCCCCGGGTAGCTTCTTCGCGCATCGCATCGCGGCCTTGGAGGGGCCGAGCAAGTACCTTGGGCAGAGGCCTGTGAGAGGTTCCCGGTGACAGTCTGTTTTTCTGCGGACAGCTGTGATAGAATCTGGTCCTATGATCGAATTCTCCATTTCCACCTCGTTCGTCAGGGGCGACGTAACGAAGCTGACAGACCTTCTCAATCTCGGCGACTTCGAGAAGGTGGAAATCGGTTTCTACAAAGAGAAGGATTTACCGCCGGTCATGGAGTTCGTCAGGGAGCGCGGGCTCAGGTACGGGTTCCATGATCCACTACCGCGGCTGCCCAGCTTCGACTATCCCTTTCTGACCGACCCCGATGACGACAAACGCTGGCGGACTCTGGACTCGATGTATCGCACCATGGACACCGCCATCAGGTATGGGGCGGAATACGTGATCGGTCACATCCCTTCCGTCATTTGGGAGCCGCGTCCGACTCTCACCGAGGCCAAGATCATCGATCTGGCCCACAGCAGTTGCCATCGCCTCTCTGCCCGCAGCCGGGAGTCTGGTATCCCGTTCGTACTGGAGAACGTAGGCCCCAACCCGTATTTCTTTCAATTCGATGCCTTCGTGGGGGTCTTGGAGGCCTACCCCAATCTAGAGTTTTGTCTGGATATCGGGCATTTGCACCTGATGTCTGTGTATTCAGGGATCGACTCGTTGGAGTTTGCCAGGGAGCTAGCTCCTTTCACCACAATTGTCCACATCTACAACGCCACGCCGGAGATGTATCAGAAGTACCACCACGTCCCTGTTCATCCCTCACAAGAGCCTCTGGATGGGTGGGCCGACGTTATGGCCATCCTAGAGCGCGTGCTGGATGGGCATAAGAGCGATCTGACCCTGGTCTTCGAGTACTCCCCACAGTACCCGGGTGGTGAGAGGTTCGTCCGAGAGGGCATAGAGTGGGTGAGGGAGGCTGTGGCGGATTATGGGACTACTTCTCGAGGATGATAGTCACGGGGCCATCGTTGTGTAACTCGACCATCATCATGGCCCCAAAGACGCCGGTCTCGACGTGAAGGTTGTTTTCCTCGAGTAGGGACACGAACCTCGCTATCAAAGGTTCCGCGAGCTCCGGAGGTGCGGCGCGCACGAAGCTCGGCCGCCTTCCTTTGCGTGCATCGGCGTAGAGGGTGAATTGCGAAACAACCAGTGCTTCTCCATTCACGTCCACCGCCGAGCGGTTGAACTTGCCTTCGTCGTCTGCGAAGATCCGCAGGTTGGCGACTTTGCCGGCCAGGAACCTGGCTTCGGCCTCCCCGTCGCCCTGGGTGACTCCGATCAGAACGACTAAGCCTCGTCCAATGCTTCCCACAACCTCTCCATCGACGGAGACAGAGGCCTTGCTTACTCTCTGAACTACTGCACGCATCGCTACACCTCGGGCCATTTCCTGGCATTTGACCAGGTGAGCAGGAATCTGGTATGCTTATGTGTGGACGAACCTGTGACGACGAGAGGCGGATTCATGATAAAACTGCTCATGAGTTGGGATATCCAGACTGGTAAAGAAGCAGAATACATGGAATTCGTCACGCGGGAGTTCACGCCTCAGCTGATGAAGCTGGGCATCCAGCCGACCGAAGCCTGGTACACAGTGGTGGGCAACGGGCCCCAGGTACTGGCTGGAGGGATCACCAAGGATCGAAACTCAATGATGAGCATCCTAGAGAGCGAGGAGTGGGGCAGTCTGGAGTCGAAGCTTCTCGACTACGTTCGTAACTACAAGTATAAGGTGGTTACTGCTACAGGTCAGTTTCAACTCTAGACGCGCGGTACTTCCTGGATCTACTTCTTGGTGGCTGCCGCGTCCTTCTCTTTCTCCGTTTTCTTCTTCGCCCCTTCGCCGTCGCCGCCCGGCAACTCTTTAGCAGCCTCCTTTGCCGACAGTTGGCGGTTGTCGGTCACGTAGAATCCCGAGCCCTTGAAGATGATACCGACGGGTTGAATCACGCGGTGGACTGCTCCTGAGCAATCTGGGCAGGTGTCAGCAGGCTCGTCCGAGAAATGCTGGAACAGCTCGAATCTGCGGCCGCATTCCTCGCACTCATACTCATAGATGGGCATATCTCCGATCACACCTCCTGATGTGATATCTCTTCCCTGTCGGCTCTCCTGTCGATGAGGTAGTTGCTTCCCTCCAAGCCTTTGACGTACGATAGGACCTCTGCGGCTATCTGCGCAATTTGACGGGGGTGTACCAGGTTCCTTTTCGCGCTGGATACCACGGCACCGGACACGCTGAGCAGGGGAAACATGATTTCGTTTCCCTGCCTGTCCCGGCTCACGAAGTAGCCTTGATCTCGATCGCGATCCTCGTGGTAGGCTTCTATGGCTTCGTCGAAGCCTTCGATCACGGTCTGGCAGATGGCTTGCGCTTTCTCGGGCGACGTGATCACCACGAAGTCGTCTCCACCCTCGTGCCCCACGAAGTCATCCTCATTTCCGTGCTCCAACACCCCCGCGACAATGATCTCACTGAGCTTCTTGATCACGAGGTCCCCCGCCAGGAACCCGTACCTGCTGTTGTACGGCTTGAAGTGGTCCAGATCAAAGTAGCAGACAGCGAAGGGTTGAACGGAAGATATTCTCTCTCGGAGAGCCGTCTCCACGGCTGGATTGCCTGGCAGCCTCGTGAGCGGGCTGGTTTGTATATCTCGTTCAGTCCTCTGCAATTGAGCGGTCACGCTCACCAATAGCGCTTCCGGATCAAGGGGCTTGGTCACGTAGTCGTCTACCCCCATCCGCATGCCCTCAATCCTGTCAGACGGCTGGCTGGGGGAGGTCATCATGATGATGGGAATGGTGGAGGTCAGGAAACCTCGTCTGAGCTGCCGGCAGAACTCGATTCCGTCGATCCCCGGCATCCCGACGTCCAGGACGACGAGACTTGGTCTCTCCCGTTTCGCTATCCTCAGTCCTTCAGTGCCGTCGGTCGCGGTGACCACGGAAAGTCCCTTAGCCTCCAGGGTCTTCCCAACGAGTTTGAGCACCGACAGATCATCATCGATGAGAAGCACCTCGACCGAGCGACGGGTCATACTCACCTCCATCAAACAATTGTACGGTATTCCAGGGCGGCCAGCAAGTCTTGACAAACGGCCCACGGGCGTGGATAATAGCCCGAAACGAGGCCTGCACCGGCTTGTCAGCAGGCCAGACGAGGACTCGGAGAGGCGTGATCGGCATATTCGACTCAGGGGTGGGCGGTCTCTCGGTGATGACCGAGGTCGTCAGAGAGCTGCCTAAGGAGGACGTCCTCTACTTTGCGGACACTGTACACTGCCCCTACGGTCGGCGGACCGATAGTGAGATCCAGGCGCTCTCCCAGGGGGTGGCGGCCTTTCTGCTGGCCCAGGGTGCGCAGATTGTCGTCGTGGCCTGCAACACCGCGTCAGCGGCGGCGTTGAGCCATCTTCGGGGGTACTTCGACGTTCCCATCGTGGGCATGGAGCCGGCGGTGAAACCCGCAGCACAACGCACAGGCACCAGAGTCGTGGGTGTGATTGCCACAGAAGTCACCTTCCAGGGCGCGCTATTCGCGAGTCTCATCGAACGGTATGCCTCTGGAGTGCAAGTGCTGACGCGCAGCTGCCCCGGTCTAGTGGAACAGGTTGAATCAGGACAAATCACCGCCCCTTCAACCAAGCAGATGTTGGAGATCTACCTCCAGCCGTTGCTCCAGGCGGGGGTTGACTCTCTGGTCTTGGGCTGCACACACTACCCCTTTCTGAGGCCCCTCTTCGAGGAGATAGCAGGGGAGGGCGTGGAGGTCATCGATCCAAGTCCTGCCGTCGCCCGGCAGACCGCAAGGGTATTGCGACAGCAAGGTCTGCTGAAGGGGGTCGGACGAGGACGGCATACATTCTACACCACCGGCAATCCACAAGCGTTCGCGCGACTGCTAGAGCAGCTTACCGACCTCCGAGGCCCTGTGCTGCCAGCGGACTGGGTGGGAGAAGCCCTGCGAATTCGCGCGGGCTAGGTCAGACCCGCGATGGATTCAAGCGCACCTCACATACATATCCTCCCTTAGCTTTGCCTCGCGGTGTTGTCTCTCGGGATACGCTCAAGCCTTGCAGCCCCTGGCATTGGGGGACTGGGAGTGTACCCATTCCAGTTTGGTGCGGGGCGTCCTTCCACTAGGTCTGTGAGAGGCGGCGATCTGCTCTACGTCCCGACAGATCTATGGACATGTGGCGGCGCAGAGGCCGGCACTAGCGCCGAGGGTTGCTCCTAAGGGGGGACGCGGGCGACGCACGCGAGCGGAACCGATCACTGTGATCATGCCAGGGCCTTAGGAGCACGACGGAAGGCGTCGATATCCTACCAGGCGGTGAGGCCTTGGCTGAGGAGTGGCAGTGTCAACAGAGCCACGGTCAAGCCGAGAATTGTGAGCAGAGCACCAGTGGTGCCCCGCCAGCGTGGACGGGTGCCCATGTGAAGCGTGAGGACAAGCGTCAACCACAGGACCAATGGCCAGATCCCCGATGGGCGCCACGGCCAGTAGCTGCCCCAGGTCAGATATGTCCAGAGGGCGTGGGCGAAGATAGCGCCCGTGAGCCAGGGAAAAGCGAATATCAGGGCTCTGAGCCAGAATAGTTGATGGTTGCGTTGAGGGGTCTGTGTCATCCGATCTCTTCCTCGGCCGAGACTGACGGTTACCAGGTGGGCTATGGCGCCCCCAGCAGCGCAGACGTACGCACCCCACGCCACGAGCAGGCCGACCACGTGAAGTAGATACCAGGTGTTTCTGGCAAGAGGGGAGATCGACACGGCCACGGCGGATGGAGGTGGAGCCAGGATCAGCACACAGGAGTGGATGACAAAGGCCAGGGTCGCCACGATGGGCGTCGCGGCTCTGGGTGCCACCTTCCTCTCCAGAACACAGCAAAGGAGGACTGCCACCTCGATCATCAGCATGATAGCCAGCCAAAGCTGTGCCATGGAGAGGACCCCAAGTCTCGCTCCCGACCAGATCAGGCCCATGCCTTGGACAGCGGCAAAGGAAATCGCCAGGCCGGGGGCAACCTTGGCCGGAAGCCGATCAGGTCGACGGATGTCGAACCACCCCACAAGGACGACCGCGAAGAGCACGAAGTTGGCGATGAAGTAGAGAGCGATCTCAGAGACCACGGATACCCTCCTCAATCTCCGCCGCCAGGCGGTCGAATTGGGCTACTTCGAGTTCTGCGCGCTCCCCGCCCGGGTTCATGAATTGTACGGCGATCACGCCCTCTTGGCTCCTCACCGTCGCCCAAACCAATTGGGGTCGGAGGAAGATGGCAACTACAGTGCCCGCCAAGAGCAGGAGGATGCACGCCATCAAAGGCACCACCGTGGGATCGCTGACCATACTGAACACAGCGTATTGTCCCCAGTCTACGACATAGAAGTCGCCCTCGATCTCCAGCGTCTTGGACTCGCTCAGTGTCTCACTGGACAGCTGCTCGGTTGTGCCCGCGTGGTAGGCTTGCACCGACAGGCTGGCTGAGCCGCGCGCCGCGGTCAAGGGTTCGGGTTGGTAGATAACCCTAAGCACCAAGTTTCGGTCGGGAACGGTCAGATAGCCTTCGCTGTCCTCCTCACTCAGCAGCAGAATTGCCTCTTTGAGGACGGTGCCAGCCGGTGCCAGGGTCTGCAGCGAGACGGCTGCCCCGTCGGCATCACGCGCACTGATGCTGATCAGGGGGCCTTGGGACAGGTGGTGAAGGGAGATTCCTTTGTACCAGAGAGGTGCCCCCGGCGATACGAGGCCTCTGGTCACCTCTCTGCCGTCATCCAGTATCGTCACCTCTGCATCCCAGGACTGAACCTCTCCACCCGGGCTGGGATTTGCGTGGATCTGTTCCAGGCGGGCGCTCAGAGGCTGCACGTGCTGGATGTGGTATTCCTGACCGGGACCCAGGGCTATGTTTGGCTCACGCCATGCCCTGCCGCCGCCCACCATCACGCTGGCGATGATGAGGATCAGCAGTATGTGACCGATCAGGATGCCCCAGTCGACAAAGGCAAAGCGTCGAGCGGCCAGGTAGGAAACGGAGCCGTGTTCCCGAGTGTCGACCGCGTAGCGACGATCCTCCAGGATTTGGGTAAGCCGCGCCAGTACTGGTTGCTTCATTCCTGCCATGAGGAAGCTCCGGCGCTGTGTAGCCAAGTCGAGATTGCTGGTGAAGTCCTGGGCGCTCGGTTGGCGTCTCCGGCGGATCGTCTCGAAGCGCTCGACAGCGCAGATCAGCAGATTGATTGTCATGAGGCCCAGAGGGATCTTCAACCAGTATGAGTCACGTACGGAGAAGAACCCCAGACTGACGAGGGGATGAGCCCATTGGAGATAGCGAGCCTGGATCTCAGCGCGCCAGCGGGCGTATTCGGGTGATTCGATGACAAGGTCGTGGGGCCTCTGGGGGAGCCACGCGCCGCACGCAAGGACTACTATGAGGGTCGAGAGTATGAGCAGGGTGGCTCCGCGGGAACCGAGGGAGCGCCACAAGAAGTCCAGAATGTCCATTCTCTTGAGCATTACTTTCGAGGTGCCTCTTGGCGACTCGTACGGCTTGGCGCAGTGGGACGAAGAGCGTTCAGGTGCTGACCCGTGAGGTTGACCGCCAAATCATACAATGGTGCCCCTAGCTTGTCAAAGCGGGAGAGATGGTGTTTGAGGATTTCACTCTTGGCTGCCGGCCCCCTTTCTCCGTCCTAGTAGGGCACCGCGTCGCCGACAGATGCCACAGGTGGTTGAAGGGGGGACCACCGTGCTCCGAAAGGCGCACGGATGAGCCATGCTGCCCGTCCGCAGCTGCGCCCAGGGGCCTTCCTGCCCCTAGATCATCAACTGGTCGTAGAGTCGCTCCAGGCTCAGGTCAGGGTAGACTGTGTCGGTGGTGGTCAGGGTAAGGGCGGCGGCGGATACACCCAGGCGAACGGCTTCGCTGACTGAGAAGCCGTTCACGAGTCCAAATACCACGGCGCCAGTCAGGGCATCTCCGCCCCCTGTGGGGTCCGCGACCTCAATGCTGATGGCAGGTACGCGGCCGCTCTCCTCCGACGTGGCGTAGGCCAGTCCGTTCTCTGCCAGAGTAATGACGGCTGTCTGCACTCCCATGTGGACCAGTCGTTGCGCCGCGGTGGTGGCCTGGAGGCTGTCGGAAGCAGGGAGTTCACCGAGGATCTCGGCCTCGTCCTCGTTAGGGACCACCATGAAGAGCTGGGGGAGGTACGGCTTGATGCGTGGTGCCAGAGCCACAGAGACAGGATCGACGCAGATGGGAACATTCGCTTTGGCAGCGATGGAGATGGCTGACTTGATGGCCGCAGGGCTGAGATTGGCGTCCAGCACCAACATCTTGGCTCCTCGGATCCATTTGCGATGCGCGTAGATGTATTTGGGAGTGACGAGCTCCATGATGGACATGTCGTCGATGGAGAATACCGGATTCCCGTCCTCGTCCACCACTGACAGATAGGTGGCGGATGGGCGCTCCGACGAGACAATCACTTTGCTGACATCGACCCCTCCGGCCCTGGTGGTCTCCAGAATGTGCCTGCCGACTGAGCCGCCGCCCATGGCAGATAGCAGTGCCGTGGGAACGCCCAGCCGTGCCAGGTTCTCTGCCACATTCCGTCCTACACCACCCGGACTGACTCGTATGTGTCCCGGGTTCGAGGTGCCCTCAACGATGGCAGCGCTGGGCCGACCTTTCGTGTCCAAGGTCGCTGCGCCTATTACCACCACACTGGGTTGCGTCATGATCATCTCCCTTGTCGTCCCCCTTGGGTGAGAGGCTCACTCACACCAAGCCTACCGCAGAGTGCCTCTCAGTCCTGCGCCGCACAGTGGTCCTCCATCTGAGGTCAAGACAGTGACACCGGTACGGCCCTGCGATGGTATGCTGCACGATACGTCGTCGTTGCTTCTCAGTTCCCGTCGATGTCTGCATGCCGGTGTCTCTCACGGCTCGTGCTTCCGGAGCACGAAGGTCCGCCGGAGAGCGATGAAGCGCTTGATGCGGTTGTAAAGCCGCTGTTCTAGGAATCGATCCACAGAGACTGATGTCCTCGATGCAAAAGGCAGGAAGACGGTTGACGCCTCTCTGACCACCTCGAGCCCGCTCGACCCGAAAAGCGACAGCAGGCTGCTGCGCCTGAGAAACCTATGGGGCCCTTCGCTATGGTGTATGTTAAGGATCGCCGAAAGCCAGTGAGCCGGTTCCCAGAGCAGATTGGGACAGGTGAGAATCATCCACTGCGTCGGCTTCAACACGCGAGCAAGTTCGTCCACTAGAGTTGCGCGCTCCCAAATGTGTTCGATCGTCTCGTAACACAGTATCAGGTCAAACGTGTTATCGGCGAAGGGCAGCGGGAAACTATCCACCAAGTGGGCCTCGAAGTCGACTGGGGCCTCTGCCAATCGCGCAGAGGCGACGGACAACATTCGGTGTGAGAAATCGACGATGTGTACCTTGCGCACGAATCCGCCTTCCGCCCAGAAGACGCTGCCGAGCCCGGTCCGAGATTGGATATCGAGCGTCAGATTGCCCGGGCCGATGAGGTCTCCCGCCAGTTGGAGAGAGTCAGTGAAACGGCGGTAGTAGGAATAGGTGCCTTCGTTCACGTCGTCGTAGTCGGTCACCGAGTCCCAGAACTGACCTACGTCCTCCAGTGACCACTGGCGAAGCGTGATGTAGCGCCATTCCTGGGCCGCGCGGGACGGTGCTCCCCTTAGTGACAGGCCATGCGTCTCACTCAACAGCGACTATCCCCCGGAAGTCGTTCGGACTCAGCGAAACAGGCAGAACCCTGACTCTGTTGTCTCTTGGGCAGCCAACTCTGGGTATTTGAAGGGAGGGACGGCGGTGGGACGGTACTCCGGCGACCGCACTCTTACGACAGGATGGGCTAGGCGATACCTTCTCAACCTGCGATGCGCGATCCTTGGCGCGCCTATGACTGCTGTCCGGTCCGAATTATCGACGACGACCGGCGCCCACTCCGGCAGATTCTAGCTGCAAGCCACGTGGGGGTCAAATGACCACCAGATCTTCCTCAGCAACTCCTTCGTCGGTGATCCGGAAGGCTCTGACCTGTGGCTCGGAAGGGTTCGTGAGCGAGATCACGACGTACGCAGACTCTGGATAGTAGGCTTGAGCGACGTCAGTGTCCGACGGAGTTGCCGGAGAGGAGGGGTGAGAGTGGTAGATACCAACGAGCTCCAATCCCCGGTCTTCAATGTCCTTGAAGATTCGGTATTGCTGGTTGGGGTCAAGGGCATAGGATGACGGGCTAAGGTTCGCGTTTCTGGATTTGTAGAGCCTCATCACACGGTCGCCCTTGCCAGCCAGGATGCCGCACGCCTCGTTTGGCGCCTCTTCCCGCGCATGAGAGACTATCTCTGAAAGGTGTTTCCTCTCGATCTGCATGGCTGGCCCCGTCTACTGATGAGATTGCGCGGCGGCATGGCTTTTGTAGCATGACCGGAGCATCGGTAGTGGATCGTTCATGGTAGATATCAGCAATTCTGATTGTCTTCTCCTGGGAACGCACCGGGTAGCGCATTGGGAGTGAAAGCCGCGGGCAGCAGATCTCCTACCGTCAACACCTCCCGCCCATTTTCCATATCCGCTAAGACCACCTTGGTGTCCAGGCCGAACTCAGCGAGCACTTGACGACATGCGCCGCAAGGCGTGGCCATCGTCTCACTGACCACAGCGATCGCTTGGAAGTCGTGCTCGCCTTCGGATACAGCTTTGAACACGGCTACGCGCTCCGCGCATATGCTAAGTCCGTACGAGGCGTTCTCCACGTTGCAGCCGGTATACTCTTTCCCCGAAGCGGTGCGGAGTGCTGCGCCCACTGAGAAGCGAGAGTAAGGTGCGTAGGCTTGGCGGCGCGCCTCCTTGCTCAGGGAGACCAAGTCCTCTAACGGGTCCTGGCTACTCATATCTCACCACTCTTACTTTCTTGATGCGGTGCCCAGCCAACCCCAACACTGTGATTCGCACGCCGTCAAGCTCTACCTCGTCCCCGACCTTGGGCACTCCACCTAGAGTAGAGTAAATGAGCCCTCCCAGGGTATCGCTCCCCTCGGTGGGGAGCTGGGTGTTCAGCAGTCTGTTCACGTCGTCTAGGTCGATGCGAGCGTTGAATATCGCCTCATTGACGCTCACGATCTCGCTGAAGGGTTCCAGTGTGTCGTACTCGTCTTCGATCTCGCCCACGATCTCCTCGAGGGTATCCTCAACAGTCACCAAGCCGGCGATACCACCGTACTCGTCGACCACGATGGCCATCTGAATGCGCTCACGCTGCAGTTCCTCCAGTACCTCTCCCACTTTGTTGGTCTCCGGCACGAAGTGGGCGGGTCGTAGCAGATCTCTGAGCCTCGTAGGTGGGCCATTGTTGTCCCTTAGATGAGCGAGGAGGTCCTTGGCGTTCAGGATGCCCGCAATGTTCTCGATCACTCTCTCATACACGGGGATACGAGAATAGCCGGTCTCCACGATGATGTCGAGGGCATCCTCAATCGACGTGCCCACCTCCACGGCGACCATGTCGATGCGGGGCACCATGATTTCTCTCACAGGAGTCTCGTCGAACTCGAAGATGCTGGTGATCATCTGCCGCTCGCCTTGTTCGATGTATCCTTCTTCCTCGCCAGCATCGATGAACAGTTGCAGCTCCTCCTCCATCTCGGCCGCGTCCTTGGGAAGATCGTTTCGCTTTGAATCCCCCACGAGGGCCTCCGTCAGCGCCGCGAAAGTGCGTGCGAAGGGGAACATGATCATGCTCACCCACCGGATGGGCGTGGCCAGGAGAAGAAGTGCTCTCTCTGGATCGCGCATGGCCCAGGTGCGGGGAAGGAGCCTACAGAGGAATAGCACGAGCAGCGTTAGAGAGGCTACGGCCAATACAATGCCCCATCGCGGCGCCTGTCTGAGGCTGAGCAATGTGGTCAGAGAGGCGGCAATTATCAGGGCTGCATTCTTGACGATAAGCAGGGCGTAGAGATGCCACTCTCCCCGTTCTAGAACACTGTCTGCAAGACTTGCGCCTTTGACTCCCTCTGTTGCCTTTCTCCTCACTCGGAATGGATTAGCCAGCGTCACCGCTGCCTCTGCCGCAGAGGCGAAAGCTGTCAGGAGCAACGACATGCCTATGAAGACTACTGCTATAGAACTCTCGGTGTCCAGTTGCACACCTCCCTTGGGAAGCCTATGATCCGCTACGCGTTCTCTCTCGGAGGGTCTTCATCTTCTTCTCCTTGGCCTCTCCGGAGAGCTCGATGTCGTTCTTCGTGATGGTGTAGGGCGCTGGCCCCATGATGAGCTTGTGAGGCGGTAGATCGTCACGGAGCATCACGCATGGCCCCACAATGCTATGAGGTCCCACCTTCACGCCCGGCATGAGAGTCGCGTTACAGCCGGTCTTGCATTCCGGGCCCATGATCACCCCGAGCTTGTCGGTGCCTGATGAGATGTCCTCTCCCTTCACGTTGACGGGTACCTCTCCCTCGTCAAATCGATAGTTGGCCGTGATCGTGCCCGCTCCCAGGGAGCAGTTGTCGGAGATGATGGAGTCGCCCACATACGCCATATGGATCCAGCAGTTGCTGCCTATCAAGGAGTGCTTGATTTCCGAGGAGAACCCGACTACCGAATTGGCGCCGATGGAGCTGTGGTTCCAGACGAGCACGTTGTTGCCGATGACGCTATTACGGCCGATGTATGCGGGTCCCCGGATGACGGCGTTCTCAAATACTCTAACGCCGTCCTCGATGATCACGTTTCCGTCGATGATCGCCCTGTCTGAGACGCGGGCCTGTTCGCTGATGTCTGGTGTGGTGATCGAACCTGCCATCAGATACTCGTTGATGGTGAGCAGATCCCAGGGGTACTTGAAGGACTCGAAGACGCCATCGTAGGGAACGAATTCTACGTTTCCTTCGTCAATCAAGCTCTGGTACGCTATTTCCAACTGGTAGTTGGTGAGTGGGGTACGATCTATGTACTGGAAGATGACCTTGGAGAAGAAATACACCCCCACCACCACGACGTTGCTGGGCTCTTCGCCCATAGGTGGCTTTTCGACTACGGCTGAGACTTTGCCTCCCTCGAAATCGAATACCCCGAACTTCCATGGGTGTTCCATCTCTTTGCCCACCAAGACCATGTCGCCGCCCGATTCTTCGGCTCTTTTCACTACATCTGCCAGCAAGCGAGGCTCGAAGACATCATTACCGTTGAGCATGAAGAAGTGGTCCTGCAGCAGGGGCTCCGCCGTCTTGAGGGCGTTGGCCATACCCAAGGGCTCTTCCTGAGTCGTGTAGTGTATCTTCGTGCCGAAAGCCTCTCCATCACCGAAGTACTCGCGAATGAGCCGTGACTTCGGCCCAGTGACGATGATCAAGTCATCAATGCCCACTTCCCGAAGGTTCTCGACCACGTACTGCAAAAGCGGCTTGCCCATCAGTTCCACCATGGGCTTCGGTTTGTCGGTAGTCAGCGGGAAGGCTCGTTCGCCCGCACCCCCGGACAGAATCACGGCTTGAACAGTCACAGTACCTCCACAAGACGCAAAAAAGCCAAGACCACCTCGCCTCGGAGAGATGCGAGGGGCGATCCTGGCTTTGGGCCGCCCTGCGGCGGCAACTGTTGGGTCCCCTTAGTGGGGGGTTCCTCGTCCATCCCGCTCTGTACTACGAGACACTCGTAGTAAGGGCTACTTACCTCCCATACAAGCTGGGGCGGAAGGATTCGAACCTCCGAATGGCGGCTCCAAAAGCCGCTGCCTTACCACTTGGCGACGCCCCAGTGTTGATTGCTCATCTATTCTAGCAGATCGTGCGCCGTTCTGCAACTCTCTGGGGACGGAGGGCGGGGCGGCAGTGAGCGAGGGGCTCATGTACGGCCTGCGTCTCACCGTCTCACGTACCGTGGGTCCAATGTGTCTAGATAGCGGAAGTGGTGGCGCCTTCGTTGCCGAAGCAATGGCGTGAGCAAGAGGCCTGCCGCGAACCCACCGATATGGGCCCACCAGGCCACTCCGCCCATGGCGGCCTCACTGGTCATTGCGATCACCGCTATGCCATTCAATAACTGGATCACAAACCAGGAGCCGAGGGCGAGTACGGCTGGCACCGCGAACACTTTCATGTAGATAAGGAGGGGAATACCCACGAATACCCGCGCCCGTGGGAAGGACAGCAAATAGGCGCCCAGCACGCCTGCTATGGCCCCGCTGGCGCCAACCCCGGGTATCGTCGACGCGGGAGCGATGAGGATCTGGGCCAGGTTCGCTGTCAGGCCACACACCAAGTAGAAGAACAGATATCGTTTGTGGCCCATGATGCCCTCTATGTTGTCGCCGAAGATGCCCAAGTAGAGCATGTTTCCGATAAGGTGGAGCCAGCCACCGTGCAGGAACATGGAGGTGACCATGGTAGAGAGGACCCAAGGGTTGGTCTGCCAGTCGACGATGTCCGCTGGCGTTGCCCCCCAGGAGTAGATGAGATCACTGGCATTCGGCCCTAGCGCCAATTCCCAGAAGAAGACCATCACATTGAGCACGATCAGGGCGTAGGTGACGAAAGGTGTGCGCTCGGAAGGTACACTGTCGCCAAGCGGGATCATTCTCTCTCTCCTCTTCCCCCATCCTCCCTCTTCGGCGACGGATAAGGTGTGGGGACATACTGCACCGAGGGTCGTCTCCCTCCCGCCTGCGGGTACAGATCCATCAAGGCGTACACCTCTTGGGGCATGTCATCGTGAGCTGGAAGGCCAAGTTTCCGTACCTCCTCGAGCGAGATGGGATAGTCGTGAGTCCACCTGCCGCTAGCCAGGGTCTCCGCGATGCGAAGCGCTTCCTCGCTCTCGACCCCGTTACCTTCCAGTATCTCCCTCACCGTGTCCTTCACCTGCCCCATCGCCTTGCCAGCAATGTCTGCCAGGATCACTGTTTCATCGTCGATGTCGTTGACGTTTTTTCTCTCTAGGACCTTCAGAATGGATGCTGCTGGGTACTGCCCGATCTGTGGATCTACAGGCCCCAATACGGCGTTGCGGTCCAGGACTATTTCATCAGCGGCGAGGGCCAGGAGTGTCCCCCCAGACATGGCATAGTGTGGTACGAAGACCGTGACCTTGGCCCTATGACGGATCAGGGCCTGAGCAATCTGTTCGGCTGCCAGTACGAGCCCGCCGGGCGTGTGCAAGATGAGGTCAAGGGGCAGGTCCTCAGGTGTAAGGCGCACGGCCCGGAGCACTTGTTCCGAGTCGTCTACGTCCAAGTGGCGGGAGAAGGGGATACCAAGGAAGCTCATGGTTTCCTGACGGTGGATCAGAGTGATGACTCGCGATCCCCGTTTTTTTTCGAAACGCTGTATGACGAAGCGACGGCACGCTTCCTGGTATCTTCGTTGTAGGGCAGGGGTGAACGCAGCAAAGATGAAGAATAGCCAGATGAGAGTGGTGAAATCCATGATTCCTCTCCCTTACCTGAGTGTCTCCTGTCTGAACCTTTGGCGCAGCACCAGAAGGCCGAATCTAGGCAGGGCCAGCATCCGGCGCCAGCGCCATGGCTGGTGTGCCAGGCGGTGCAGCCATTCCATACCCAGGCGCTGCACCCATGCGGGTGCTCGGCTCGCTTCGCCGGAGATGAAGTCAAACGTTCCGCCAACGCCAATGGCCACCCCAACGGACAGACGCGCCAGATTGCGGGCGATCCACTTCTCTTGACGAGGCGCTCCGTAGGCCACGAACAGAAGATCCGGATCGACGTCCTGTATACGTGCTACGATCTGGTCTTCCTCTTCAGGAGCGGGCGACCCGACGTAGGTTCCAGCGATCCGAAGTTCCGGGAATCTATTCTGCAGCTGTTGGGCCGCGGCAGCCGCTACACCGTCGGCCGCGCCCAGGAGAAAGATGCTGTACCCCTCTTGCGAGGACAGTTCCGCCAGTCTCACCACGGTGTCCACTCCGGTCACTCGCTCCCGCAGCGGTGCGCCCAGCAGCTGCGCTGCCCAGATCAGGCCTTGACCATCCGGCAGATTGAGGTGTGTGTGGCGCAGGATTTGCCGGAAATCAAGGTCATCCTGGGCCGTCATGATGAACTCGGGGTTGACGGTGACCACTTGGTGCGGGCGCCCATTGGAAACGAATTTTGCTATTCGCGCGAGCGCTTCGTCGTAGGTCACGTCGTCGATTGGTATGCCCAGGATGGATACCTGTGTCCGGTCAGTCATGATCCTAGTCGATGGATTGCCGAGGATGACGGTGTTACCATGAACGGCAGAAACCCATGCCCAACTCTGGCAGGATACCGTTGAGAATTCGCGAAGCCAAGGCTGGCCGCAGTTTGCCTGGTGAACAGAGTGTGGGGATCACAAGTCTTCGAGGGCATGTATCTTGGCCACTCTTCGGCTGTGTCGTTCCTCGCCGGAGAACTCCGTTTCGAGCCAAGCCTCGACTATGTCCGTTGCCAGCCCGGGACCTATCACCCTTTCACCTAGACAGAGCACGTTGGCACCATTGTGTTCTCGGCTCATGCGCGCCGAGTACGTGTCCTGGCAGACGGCGGCACGGATGCCCTTCACCTTGTTGGCAGTGATGGCCATACCCTGTCCCGTGCCGCAGACGAGGATTCCTCTGTCGAACTGGCCACCGGTCACCCCGGTGGCCACCTTCTGGGCGTAGTCTGGGTAGTCCACTGCACCGAGGTCGTGAGGGCCCAGGTCGTCGCACGTGTGGCCCAGGTCCCGCACGAGCTTGACAATCACGCTCTTCAGGTGGATTCCGCCGTGGTCCGAGGATATGCCGATGTGCATCGATCTGCGCTTCCCCAGAGATGTGGTCGTTGGTGTGCGACGTATTATACATCTCCCAGGCTGTCAGGTCAATGGTACGGAAGAACGGTTTCCCGGGGCGGCTAGCAGGGACAGGGGTTGGGCTGGAAGGTTAGGAGACAGCACTCCAGTCCCAGAAGGACTCCGGCTTCACTCTACCCCAATCGTCGAAGGCGACGCCTTCCATGTCGAGAAGTGCCCTCTTCATGTCCAAGCCACCACCGAAGCCTCCCAGACTGCCGTCGCTCCTCACGGTGCGGTGACATGGGATGATGATGGGGAAGGGGTTTCGAGCGAGGGCGGTTCCTACAGCTCTGGCTGCTCTTGGCCTTTGGATGTGAGCCGCCAGTTCGCTGTACGCGGCAACGCGGCCCCTGGGGATGGTCATCTCGGCCATCAAGACCGTGCGCTGGAATTGCGAACAGCTGTCCAGGTCGAGCCAGGACATGGGCAACTCGACGTCACGGCCCTGCAAGTAGTCCTGGAGGGCATCACATAGGCGATCTATCGTAGGGTGCGAAGACGGTCGTATGGCCATCTCGGCGAGTCGCATCCGCCTTCTGGGCAGGAGGATCTCGACCACCCTGGGGTCCGACTCACCTTTGCGCCAGACCACTGATACCTCGCCAAACCTGGAAGGCATGAGGGTGTAGACCAGCGCTTGCTCGGGCATCTGTCCCTTCTCGTCGGTGTGCGGTCGTGGCGATGGTTCAATCATTGTGCGCTGTTCTCGCGGGGGGGGCAACACTTGGCGTGACTCCCAAGAGTCTGGGAGGCCATCGCCGGGACTCTATGCTAGACATCGAGGTTCCTGACGGTCTTGGCGTGGGTCTGGATAAACCGTTTTCGCGGTGGAACGGCGGGCCCCATCAGCTTGTCGAAGGTGCTATCTGTCCGTACCGCGTCCTCTATCTCCACGCGGAGCAGGGTCCTGGATTCGGGATTCATGGTGGTTTCCCAGAGTTGATCTGGGTTCATCTCACCCAGTCCCTTGTATCGCTGCACGTCCACCTTGGCGTTTCCCAGTTTCTTGAGCAGGCGCTCTCTCTCCTCCTCACTGTACACATAGTACTGTTTGGACCTGGTCGAGAGCCGGTAAAGCGGCGGCTGGGCGATGTACAGGTGTCCACTGGTGATCAGCGGCTCCATGTAGCGGAAGAAGAACGTGAGGAGCAGCGTACGGATGTGGGCACCGTCAACATCCGCGTCGGTCATGACGATGATATGATGGTAGCGCAGGTTGTCGAGATCGAAGCTTTCCTCGATTCCGGAGCCCAGCGCGCTGACCAAAGCCTCGATCTCTCGGTTGCTGAGAATCTTATTCAGGCGAGCCTTCTCGACGTTCAAGATCTTCCCGCGCAAGGGCAGGATGGCCTGGAACCGACGGTCGCGGCCTTGCTTGGCGGATCCGCCTGCGGAGTCACCCTCCACTATATAGAGCTCGCACTTCGATGGATCTCGCTCGGAGCAGTCAGCCAGCTTGCCGGGCAGGGTCATGCTCTCCAGAGCGCTCTTGCGGACCACGAGGTCCCGGGCCTTGCGGGCGGCGGCGCGCGCCCGAGAGGCGACCAGGCACTTCTCGACGATGGACTTGGCAGCTCTGGGATCTTCCTCCATGAAGGTGGAGAGGGCGTCTGAGACCACTGACTCCACCAATCCCTTGACCTCAGCATTGCCCAGCTTGGCCTTCGTCTGGCTCTCGAACTGGGGATCGGTCAGTTTGACACTGACGATGGCTGTCAGTCCTTCGCGTACGTCCTCGCCGCTGAAGTTTGGGTCGTTCTCCTTCAGCAGACTGTTCTTGCGAGCGTAGTCGTTGATGCACCTGGTGAGGGCCGAGCGAAAGCCTGTGAGGTGCGTTCCGCCATCGACAGTGTTGATGTTGTTGGCAAAGGCATGGATGGATTCGGCGTAGCCGTCGGTGTACTGCATGGCTGCTTCCACAACGGCGCCATTTACCTCTTTGTCCACGTGGATGGGGTCGTGAAGAGCCTTTCGATTCCAGTTGAGCCGTCGCACGAAGGAGATGATGCCGCCTTCGAAGTAGTAGGTGCGCTCTTGATTCGTGCGCTCGTCCCGAAAGACCATCCTCAGGCCCCTGGTGAGGAAGGCCATCTCCCGGAAGCGCTCCGCCAAAGGCGTGAACTTGTAGTCAAGCACCTTGAAGATCTCGTTATCCGGAAAGAAAGTGGTCTTAGTGCCGGTGCCTTTGACCCCATCGCCTAGCACTTCAACTGGCGTGACTGGCACGCCACGCTCGTAACGCTGGAAGTACTTCTTGCCATCCCTCTTGACCTCCACTTCCAGCCATTCGGCCAAAGCATTGACTGCTGATACGCCGACTCCGTGCAGTCCACTGGCGACCTTGTATCCTCCGCCACCAAACTTGGCTCCGGAGTGCAGAACCGTATGCACCACTTCCAGAGCGGACTTGCCCGTCTGTGGGTGTACTTCCACCGGAATGCCACGACCGTTGTCCACCACAGTCACCGACAGATCAGGATGGATGGTGATCTGGATCTCATCGCACGACCCAGCAAGCGCCTCGTCAACAGAGTTGTCGGTGACCTCATAGACAAGATGGTGCAGCCCGCGTACGTCGGTGCTGCCCACGTACATGCCAGGGCGTCGGCGCACTGCTTCGAGGCCCTCAAGTATCTCTATGTCAGAGGCCCCATAGGTGAGCGAGTTCTCGGCCACTTGTTGCCAACAGACCTCCTTGGATATCTCTCTATATTGTATCACAAATGGGATTATTTGGAAAGGTCGGCACTTGGTCTCGCTGGGACCGATACACAATATGTGGGCAAGACAACCGCCGAATGCCCTAGATATTGTGTGCAGTGGCTCGGAGCGGTCGAGGCACTGCTGCTTGGGGACAATTCGGTTGAACTCAGGCGCAAGGCGCTTCAAGACCCTGGGGGATTCGCACCTGAGCTTGGTTGACAGAGCGGTCGGGCGGATGCTATACTAAGCATATTCGGAGCGGGCAGGGGCCTCAGTGGAATGAATGTCGCAAAGCGAGATATCGTCGGTGGAGTGGTCATCCTTGGCCTGGTGGCGCTCCTGTTCTCCTCCACTCTTGCCTGGCTCGTGTACAACTGGGTGAACAACTCGTACTATTCGCATGGCTTCCTGGTGCCCTTAGTCTCGGGTTTCTTTCTGTGGTTGAGACGATCATCGTTCGGCCAGGAGAGCCGCCAGCCCAGCAACCTGGGCCTACTGATCGTAGGGGTCAGCCTCGTTGGTTTCCTGGTGGCGCAGGTGTGGCAGGCGCATCATGTCTCGGCTGTGGCCTTCATTGTTCTCCTGATCGGGCTTGCATTGTACTTCCTGGGTGAGAGGGCGACGAGGAGCATAGCATTCCCTCTTGCTTTCCTATTCTTCATGATTCCTTTGCCATTCATCAATCGGCTAAGCCCTGCGTTGGAATCCTTCACCGCCTCAGCGTCGACTGCTCTGGTCAGCCTGGTTGGTATACCTGCGGTGAACCAGGGTTCTCAGATCCAGTTGCAGAACTCTAACTTCGTTGTGGGGGCTGCTTGTAGCGGTCTGAACTCGATTGTGGCACTGGCTACGTTGGTGGTGATATTCGTGTACATCTTGCAGGGAACCTACCGCGCCAAGGTGATCCTCATCGTTCTGGCCATCCCCATTGCTCTCGTGGCCAACCTCATCCGGGTGTCATCATTGCTGGCTATAGCTCATTTCTTTGGGGCCGAGGTTGGAATGAGGTACTTTCACGATTACTCCAGCCCGGTTCTCTTCATCCTGGCTTTCGCTTTGCTCATTCTGGCTGGCAGGCTGGTAGGGTGCTCAGAGATTCGGCGCGATATTTGATACTCATACTCCTGCTCGTGGGCGCACTGGGGTCCTGGCTCTTGATCTCGGGTGGTCTTTTCTCATCTCCGGCTGCAACCGGAGCCCAGCCGACGGAAGTTGGAGGCGGTGCACCTAGCGACGCGAGCGAGGTCGTGATTGTCGATGTGGAGGGTTGGTACCGCCGTACGCCATATGAGAGGGCTTTGGCAACTGCCGTGGATTTCACTCTGCGAGAAGATCTATTCGAGGGCATACCCAAGGAGCTGGGCCCTTGGCGGGCGCAGGGCGGGGACTCCCCCATGGGATCGGCAGTGGACCAATGGTATGACAACCCCGAGGTCGCGATCACCCGGGGTTACCAGAATGACCAGGGAGAAACTCTGTTCTTCTCCATCATAGGCAGCAGAGGGGGCAAGAGTTTTCATCTGTTTGAGCACACCGCTTTGACCTGCTATCCCGGGAGCGGTTGGCGCATATTGGATGTGGGGTTGGAGAGCATAGGTATCGGCGATTCTTCGGTGAATGTGCAGCGCGTGGTCACAGATAAGGATCAGCTTAGACGAGTCGTTCTGTACTGGTACCTGTGGACCAATCCGGAACGTACTCCTGATGACGGTATTCTCTCTATCACTCTTCACGCCAATGTCGAAGAATCGGACGAGCAGACATTGGCATCGCTGGAGGAGTTCTTCCGGCTGCTCTTTCCTGCTGTCATGCCCTGGCGGCGTTTTGGGTAGGAAGGGTCCTATCGGATACGTCGCTATCGGCCCCGAACCCGACACGTGTCTAGCGGGGCACTGTCTTCAGTACCGACCCGGCTTGGGCCAGCTGAGCAGTGGCGTCTCGCTCTTAAGAAGAGGTCCCTGTCCTGCGCGAGAGACGTTATGAACAGGGAAATCACAATCGTCAAGACCAAGATCCTTGTGCCCGGGAGGCGCCGGAGCCTGCTGCGCCGGACCCGGCTTGTAGATTTCATCCACGAGCACATCGATCGAAAGCTTCTCCTCATCGCCGCTTCAGCGGGATATGGCAAGACCTCTCTCCTGACCGACTTTGCCCACGATACGGAGTTGCCCGTCTGCTGGTACTCTCTGGATGAATGGGATAGTGACCCGATGGTCTTCCTCGAGTACCTGGTTGCCTCCATCAGGGAACGGTACCCGCATTTCGGCGAGAGGACACTGGGGGCTTTGCGAGGGGGGGCACATGCCGAGGGTCTGAGATCTATCGCGGGTACTCTGCTCAACGAGATTCATGAGGTCATCCCCGATTTCTTCGCCCTGATCATCGACGATTATCATCTGATTAGTGACTCCAAGGAAGTAGCCTCACTCTTCACATTCCTGCTTCGCCGCCTGCCCGAGAACTGCCACATGCTGCTCGCCAGCAGGACTACAACCCTGGGTCTGCCGGTTGTCGAGCTGGCGGCACGTGGAGAACTGGAGGGTCTCGGGAACGACGATCTCAAGTTCACCGCCGACGAGATCCAGCGGTTGCTCAAGCAGAACCATAACCTGGATTTGCCCTCGGCCGAGGCGGAGAGACTTGCGCGGCAATCGGAAGGGTGGATCACAGCTATCCTGCTGACCACCCATACCCTCTGGAAGGGGCTGCTGCACACCATGGCCCTCGCCAAGGGTGACGACAGTCAGATCTTCGCCTACCTGGCCCGTGAGGTGCTACAGCAGCAGCCGGAAAATGTGCAGAAGTTCCTCACGGGGTCATCGGTTCTTCGGCGGATGACCCCCGCTCTGTGCAATGAGCTGTTGGACAGGGCCGATGCACGGGACATGCTGGCTCTTCTGGAGGACAAGAATCTCTTCATCTCCAGATTGGCCGGTGATGGTGATGAATGGCTTCGATACCACCAACTCTTCCGGGATTTCCTGACGGCCAAGCTCCGGGATGAGGGAGACCGCCATTCAGTCCTCCATCTCAAAGCTGGCCGCATGTTCGAGGCCCGGGAGAGTTGGGATGAGGCTATCCGACACTACCTGGATGCTGAAGCCTACGAACAGTCGCAAAGGTTGGTGGAATCCGTGGCCGCTGGGGCTTTCAGCTTGGGACGCTGGAGCAGCCTGCTCTTCTGGACCGATTCAATGATCCAGAGCGGCAATGGGTCACCTTGGATGTACTACTGGCAATCGAAAGTGCTCGCAGAGTCTGGAAGACTTGATGATGCCGTACGGGCTTTGAAGGAAGCCAAGGACGGGTTTTCGGAGAGGGCAGAGACCCTGGGGACAGTTCGGGCACTCCTGCACGAGAGCGACATCCATCGCCTTCGTGCAGAATATGCAGAGGCCATCGCCAAGACGGAGGAGGCGCTCTGCCTGGTGGGCGACAGTGAAGAAGTCAGCCTGACGGCCATGGGTCACAGCATCGTGGGCATCTGCTACGGGCTACAGGGCGAGTTGGAGCGGGGTTTAGAACGGCTCAGAAAGGCACTCTCCCTCTTCGAGAGCCTGGGCGAAGAACGTCTATACGATGTGGCCAATACCCTTCATGACATCGGCGCCATCTATTACTCGGTGGATGTAGCTCAGTACTTGCACTACAGCCGCAAAGCGCTGGCGGTTTGGCGTCGGCTGGGCGCGAGAGGTCCGATGGCCATGACACTCAACAACATTGGCGTAGCCCAGTATCGCCAAGCACGGTTCGACGACGCACTGGTGACATTGCAGGAGGCATTGTCAGCGAGCCGGAGCGCCGGATTGATCCGTCCCCAGGCCTACGCCCAGGCAACCATTGGCGACGTCCAGCGGGCCAAGAAAGAACACGCACTGGCGCGGCAGGCGTACGAGAAGGCGCTGGCCCTCGCGGAGGAAGCCGAGGAGGGTTTTCTGATTGGCTATCTGTGGGACGCTTTGGGCAACGTGGAACGCGCACTAGGGGACATTGAGAAGGCTGAGGAGTTCATAAGACGGGGGATGGACACTGCCTACGACCACGGCTCGGACCGCGAGGTGGCGGCGTCCCAGATCTCACTGGGCATTCTGCTTCATGTGAAGGGGACCGATGACGAGGCCGTCCGCGTGCTTAGCCAGGCCGTTTCTGGCCTACAGGACTCGGGTGCGAGGCAGGAGTTGGCCAAGGCGTACATGCATCTGGCAGCTGTACTGTTCTCTCGCCGAGCCGTGGCCGAGGCGATGCTAAATCTGGAAATGGCCCTTGATATCATGGCACAATCCGGGTTTGATCCGCTTCTTGTGGACGAAGGGACTGGGAGCCGTTCGCTACTGGGGTATGCAGTTGGAGAGACCCCCATGGAGCGACACCGCAACTTACTGCGAAAGTTGCTCGATTGCACTGAGCCAGCTGGCGATTCCGCTTCCACACCGCCGTCCGAGGCCACGGGTGAGCGCCTGGAGGTCTTCGCTTTTGGGTCCTCCACTGCCCGTCGCAATGGTCAGGTAGTGGAAGCGCGGGAGCTTAGACTGCGCGCCAAGGAGATGCTCTTCTTCTTACTTGCCAACCCGATAGTGACGAAGGACCAGATAGTGGCTGCCTTATGGCCCGAGCTCTCACTCGCCAAGGCACATAGCACCTTTCACTTCTATCTCTTCCAGATCAGACGTCTCCTCGGAGGCGCGGGTGCGATCTCCTACGAAGGAGGCGTCTACCGGCTGGAGTCGAGACAATACTGGTACGATGTGGACGAGTTTCACCGGAGTCTGGTCAAGGCTGGCAGGGCGAGAAGTATGCAGCGGGAGAGATATCTGGTTGAGGCGATCTCGCTCTACCGGGGAGATTATCTGGAGGACGTTTACTCGGAGTGGACGGATCAGCTGAGGGCTTCGCTCCGGCGGGAATACCACCAGGCCTTGGAGGACCTGGCCAGGTACCACGGGGAGCAGGGTAGGATGGAGGATGCCGTTGAGTCCTGCCGAAGGCTCCTTGATGAGGATCCCCTTCGCGAAGACGTCCACCGCCTGCTCATCGGCATCATGCTTGATGCGGGTGATCGGGCCGGGGCGGTTCGGCAGTTCAGGAGACTGCGGGAAATCCTTAGGGACGAACTTGGAGCTGAGCCTTCTGACGAGACACTCGACCTCCTCCGAGGGTTGCTGGGTGATGACGAGTAGACCCTGAAATTGGTGCTCTAGCTATACATTAGCTAAACCCTCCCCGCTACAATTACTACAAAACAACGGGGAGGTTCTTTTGTCATGAGGAGGTTTGGATCTTATCTCACAGCCCGCAATATGAGGATCGTGTGGATCATCGTCACGCTTGTCGCGCTGGCCGCGGCAGCGGGCGCTCCTCCGGGATACAGTGGTGGGGGAGGAGGGTAGGCGGATAGCAGATGATCCTAATAGCCCTTTGCTTGCTTTTCTTGCTAGGGCTGGTGGTGGTGGGTGGCAGGGTCAGCAATCTCGCCCGTGTGGACGTGAAATGGGGATGGCTGGCCCCGCTCGCTTTTCTGATGCAGGCTTACCTGATTTTCTTCCCTGCGGAGAGGGTGGGTGGCTTGTTCAGTGCTAGGTCTCTGCTACTCACACTATCACACGTCCTTCTGTTCGTGCTAGTCTGGGAGAACCGTCACTTAAGTGGGGTCAAGCTCGTCGGTTTGGGGCTGCTCCTCAATTTCATGGTGATGCTGGTCAATGGGGGGTTCATGCCAATCGCGCCTGACACCCTGGTGCGCATTGGGTATGATGGCAACGTGGCCCAACTGGAGACCGGGTACATTGTGGGGCGCACGAAGAACGTGGTTGCTGCCGCGGGGGAGGCCAGGCTGTGGCTTCTTTCGGACACGCTGGTCATACCCAAGCCCTTTCCCATCCCAACGGCTCTTAGCGTGGGAGATCTTCTGATTGTGTCGGGAGTGTTTCTCTTCTTGTGGAGGGCCATGTTCGAACACAGGGTGCGCGCCAGTCTGGCGTAGGTTTGGAGGAGAAAGCATGTCAGATCAGACGTTGAACAACATCATGTGTATAGCTCTGACTGATGGCAAGTTCCGTGACACTTTGCTATCCAACCCTGCAAACGTGGTGGGCGATTTCGATCTTGATGCTGAGGAGCAGGATATCCTGAAGGCAATCAAGGCTGATTCGGTTACGGAGTTTGCTCGCAAACTGCACACCTGGATGGTGAAGCGGCCAGGGAACAATGGCCACCGGAGGACATTCAGACCAAGACAGGCGGTGCACGGGTTGTTTCTGGAACCCAGTGACTAGGAGCGCACGGCAGGTCGAAGACGATTGCCGCCTTATAGATAGTTGTAGAGGGAGGCAGCTGCACGATGGCCTCTTTTCTTGCCTTCCAGAGGTCAACGACTTCGGATTGTGTGCGCCACGGCGCACCTAAGTGCTGCAGCAGATCATCAAGGCTGGAGAGACTGATGAAATGAGTGGTTCTAGGATCAAGGTCTTGGGTGAGCTTGGGAGCAACATCCTGGTAGTAGACGACGAGCAGATCATCCTCGACCTGCTGAAACGAGTTCTGAATCGTGAGGGCTACCAGGTATCGACGGTTCGATGCGCCGACGAAGCGGTGAGCGAGATCTATCGCGGGGCGTACGATCTGGCGATCACAGATGTTGACCTGCGCTCTTCCGATGGTCGCGAGTTGATGGAGAGAATCGGAGAGGCAAGCCCTCAGACTGCGATCGTTCTCATGACCGGCCACGCAGAGGAAGAGGTCGTAAGTTTCGCCAGGGCCAACGCACAAGGGCTGCTCAAGAAGCCCTTTGCTCTGGATCAGCTGTTGGCGACGGTGCGGGCGGCTCTGGAGTTGCGAGGGCAGAGCACACGAGAAGTCGACGCGGTACCCTCGCTCGAGTCGCGCCTCCGAGCGGGGGTGCAAGCGTGAGCGAAGGACTTCGCGTGCTGGTTGTGGACGATGAGTGGCCGATGGCCAAGACGCTGGTGGACGTCTTGAAGCTCAAAGGTTTCCGGGCAGAGGCAGCCTTCTCTGGTCCTCAGGCGCTGGAGATGATGCTCGAGCGCCGGTTTGACTGCGTGGTCACAGACGTAAGGATGCCGGGTGTCAACGGGGTGGAGCTGCTGAGAGCCATCCGGGCCGTGCAGCCCAGCGTGCAGGTCGCGTTGATGACAGCATACGCAGCTGGCGACCTCATCCGCGAAGGGCTGTTGGCCGGGGCGATAGCCGGCTTCGTGAAACCTCTTGACATAGAGCTATTGGCTTGGTTCCTTTCCAAGTTGGGTGAACAGCGGTCAATAGTAATTGCCGATGATGACACACTGTGCTGGGTGAAGGCGAGAGCAACCCTGGCGGGACGAGGGTTCAGAGTTCAGGAGGTGAATGAACTTGGAGGTCTGCTGCCCGCCCTCAGGCCGAGCGGGCAGGTAGTGTTCTTGGGCGCAGGGCTCAATGGTGTGCCGGGTTTGGAGCTTCTGAGGAGGATCAGGGAGCGACACGGCACTATCCCGATTGTGTTGACCATGGATCGCCAAGAGCGGCTACCCTCTGAAGTAGACGAGGCGAGAGGACTCAACGTGTTTGGCTGGCTGAGCAAGCCCGTTCAGAACGAGGAACTTCTTGGTGTATTAGCACAGATCCGACGAAGAGAACTGAGCACGCTCCTTCGAGGGAGACACGGTACACTAATCGGTCAGATGGCGTGATTTCGCGAGGAAAGCCGGAGGCGCGTGAAGGACTTTGCTGACTGTAGTCTGTCCACGGCAATGCTGCCACAGAGGCAGCAGTGGCCCGATGCTGGACCGACGCTGTTGGACAGATCGGACATACTCGGAGACTCCGAGGGAGGAAACAGTGGATGTCATCAGAGTGGCGACGCAGTCTAAGCCCACAGCAGTAGCTGGGGCCATTGCCGCGTCTGTGCGACAGACTAATGAGGCTAGTGTCCAAGCCATAGGTCCTATGGCGGTTAACCAAGCCATGAAGGCGATCGCCGTGGCTTGTTCCTACTTGGCGGGGGATGGGGTAACGGTTGTCTGCTTGCCGAGTTTCATCGAAGTGCCTGTCGACGGAGGCAAGCGCACGGCTATGAGGTTCAAGGTAGAGCCCCGGTGACGGGTGTGCTGGGTACGGCACCTACCTGGTCTTAGAGGTTAGACGGTGAGGGCGATTGCCTGCGTCCTGGTCTCGTTCCATAGAGGGGATGTTCGCTGCGAGCGGCGTTCCTATTGCCTTAGGACCGGTATCCTCTCGCGTAGTTCGGAAACGACCTTGCCAGCGTGACGACGCGCGATGTCCCGGGTGCTTGCTTCGACCTGCGGTTGGTTGTGATCGTGTAAGGTTCCTGCCCCGTACTTCTTTGCATAGGAATACGGCAAGTCATCCGGCCACTCTCGATCGGCCATAATGCCGTAGGCCAGCGTCCACGCTCTCGGCATGACGCTCACCTCGTATCCTCCGCCACCCAGAGCGACCCATCGTGGAGCCAGTCCCTTGATCACACGCACAATCTGCGCGTATCCTTGGGTTGTCAACGTGAGATGGCCGAGGGGATCGAGGAAATGGGTGTCAATCCCGAGTTGGGTCACCACAACGTCGGCCGCGAACCAGGTCAGCAAAGGAGGGACCACCTGCTCGAAGGCCCACAAATAGACTTCGTCGTCGGTAAATGGGGCGAGCGGGAGGTTCACTGCATATCCCCGACCAACCCCACTTCCTGTCTCGCGCATAAAACCCGTTCCTGGGAAGATGAAACGGCCCGACTCGTGCACCGAGACGGTAAGAACCCTGTCCGTGTCGTAGAAAGCGTCCTGGACTCCGTCCCCGTGATGGACGTCTATGTCCACATAGGCCACCTTGAGCCCCTGCGCCAGCATGTAATGGATCAGTACGGCTGCGTCGTTGAAGATACAGAACCCCGAGGCGTGGCCCGCAGCGGCGTGGTGCATCCCTCCCGCTAGGCTGAAGGCTACATCTCGCTCCCCACCGAT
>Ga0180437_10002043_pt1 | contig 33316 bp, 21 predicted proteins | sample SS_ome_4_FD_132410 | JGI IMG/M metagenome (GOLD analysis project Ga0180437, IMG submission 132410) | Hypersaline lake sediment archaeal communities from the Salton Sea, California, USA - SS_3_D_1 metaG | ecosystem: Environmental > Aquatic > Non-marine Saline and Alkaline > Hypersaline >... | reverse complement strand
GAATCCTTACAGCAGTACGAATGTCCCGAATGGTTCCGTGACGCCAAGTTCGGAATCTATCTTCACTGGGGCGTATATTCGGTCGCCGAAAGGGGCGAGTGGTACCCCAGGCAGATGTACCTCGAAGACAGGTGGGAATATAAACACCATGTAGAAACGTACGGCCACCCAAGTGAATTCGGATACAAGGAGTTCATTCCAATGTGGAAGGCCGAAAACTTCGACCCGGACCGCCTTGTCGACCTCTTCAAACGCGCCGGTGCGAAATACTTCACGCCGTGCGCCGTCCACCACGACAACTTCGATTTGTGGAATTCGAAGCACCACAAGTACAACTCCGTGAACATGGGGCCGAAGAAAGACATCACAGGAATGTGGCGAAAGGCCGCGCTCAAACACGGCCTTCGATTCGGCGTAACGACCCACCTGGCCCGCAGTTACAGTTGGTTCCAGGTCAACAAAGGCGCCGACAAATCCGGGCCCTACAAAGGCGTCCCGTACGACGGAAACGACCCTATGTATCGCGACTTCTACCACGAACCGGACCCCGACACCAACCGCAAGCACCCGAAGAACCCGCCGGAGCACTGGAGAAAAAACTGGGCAAAAAGAATCAAGGACCTGATCGACAACTACAAGCCCGACCACCTCTACTTTGACGGCGCGATACCGTTCCAGGGCGACGACCAGGGCAAAACCGGGATGGAAGTGATGGCGTACTACTTCAACCAGAACATGAAATGGCACGGCGGCAGACAGGAAGGAGTACTGTGCATCAAGAAATTCAAAGACCACGGCATATATCTCGAAGGCGTCGCAACACGCGATATGGAACGAAGAAAAGCCGAGGGCCTGATGCCCGAACCGTGGCAGACCGACGATTCAATCGGACCCTGGGGATACCACAAAGGCGCCGAATATAAATCCGTCGACGAAATCATCGACAAGCTGGTGGATATAGTAAGCAAAAACGGCAACTACCTGCTCAACGTCCCACCAAAAGCCGACGGGACCCTTGACGCCGAAACCGAGCAAATCCTTCTCGGTATAGGCAAATGGTTGGACGTCAACGGCGAAGCTGTCTACGGAACAAGGCCCTGGAAAATCTTCGGAGAAAACGACATTCGCTTCACTCGCAAGGGAAAAACACTGTACGCCGTTGCATTAAAAGGGCCTGAGAAGAAAACCATCGAAATGGCGGCGCTTGGCAAACAGAACAACGTGGGAAACATCGCGAAGGTCACTTTCCTAGGCCTGCCGGGCCGTCTTGACTGGAAGCAGGACGCCGAGGCCCTTAGAATCAATCTGCCGCCGACACGCCCGTGCGAAAACGCATACTCGTTCAAAATAGAATTTCATGACCTGTAGTTGTAATAGGTGAATGCGGGATTATCTTTAGGAATCCAGAAAATGAAAGAGTCGAACGAAGCATCCCGCCCCCTACTTGAAGTTTTTGGATTTCCAGTTACTGACTTTACAGATGATGCCAAAAGGTTCTGGCGGAACAAGTTGTGTCCTTTCAACAACAGGGTCCCTTCATGCACCAAAGACAAGGCAAGAGCTCCCTTGGGGGTGTGCAGTATACTCAGCAACAACCAGCCTGTGATAACTTGCCCTGTTAGATTTCGTGAAAGTTGGATGGTCACCGAAGATGCCGCAAATTTCTTCTTTGAGAGAAATACTCTGTGGACTTCCATCACTGAGGTGGGTTTGCCGGACAAAACCGGGAAAACTGCTGGGAACATAGATATCGTACTCGTAGCGTATGAGAAAAACGGTACGGTACTCGATTTTGGAACAATTGAAATTCAAGGGGTGTATATTTCAGGGAATATTAGAAAACCGTTTGAGCATTACATGGCCTCTCCTCGCGTCCGACAGAATATGACGTGGTCTCAAGGAGCCAATTACCCAAAACCGGACTATTTGTCATCTTCGCGAAAGAGATTGATCCCTCAGGTACTGTACAAGGGAGGTATTCTGAAAACATGGGGGAAAAAGCAGGCTGTCGTATTACAGAAACGCTTTTTTGAAACGTTGCCGAAGCTTCCGGGTGTAGATGCCAAAGAGGCTGATATAGCCTGGCTGCTCTACGAGTTGGAAAAACGGGACGGCAGTGATCGTTTTAGGCTGGTTCAGAGAGAAATTGTTTACACGGAATTCGATGCTGCGTTAGATCGTATTGTGCGGCCCGAGGCCGGAGATATGGAAGATTTTATGGAAATACTCCAAGAGAAGCTCGACGAGCAAATGCACGACAACCCCCCGGACGCGCCAATATTAACGGATACTATTCTTCAGTGATCAGAAGAGGTGGGTAAATAATGCGACAGTTAAGACTATTTGATTTCGACCTGCCCGCAAAACCTGCTAATGTTGCTTCGGTCCCAATGCGCAGTCCTTTCAGGTATCCAGGTGGTAAAACGTGGTTCATACCCTACGTGAGGAAGTGGCTGCGGCAGTTCCAAGGCAATGTCGACCTGATAGAGCCCTTTGCGGGGGGAGGGATTGTGAGTTTGACCGCCGGATTTGAGAACCTCGCGCGAAGAGTCGTTATGGTTGAAAGAGACGAGGACATTGCCGCTGTATGGCGGACTATTCTTGGCAGAGAGGCCAAATGGCTCGTCGAACAAATCGTCAATTTTGACCTGACTCCAGAAAGCGTCAAAACTGCCTTGGAGAAATATCCGACCTCCATAAGGCAAAGGGCCTTCACCACAATTCTCAGGAATCGCCTGCAGCACGGTGGAATTCTCGCGCACGGGGCGGGGTTGATAAGAAACGGAGAGAATGGAAAAGGATTGAAATCCCGGTGGTATCCCGGCACCCTGAGAAGAAGAATCATGGATATTGCGGAAATACGAAGCAAAATTTACTTTATGCAAAGCGACGGACTGGAGGTTATCGAGAAGAATGCAACTCGTGACGACGTAGTGTTTTTCATTGACCCTCCCTACACAAAGGCGGGAAGGAGGTTATATAAGTACCATGAAATAGAGCACGAAAAGCTTTTTGACCTGGCAAAAAATATTGTGGGTGATTTTCTCATGACATACGATGATGCCCAACCGATTGAAGAAATAGCTTTGCGACATGGCTTTGTGGTCGAGCGTGTGTTGATGAAAACAACTCATCACCTGAAGAAATACGAGTTGGTCATAGGTCGGGACCTCGAGTGGCTTGGATCAATCCAGTAGATAAAGGAAGATTCGAGATGAATGTGCTTTTAATCGGCAGTGGCGGACGTGAGCATAGTATTGCGTGGAAACTGGCTCAATCGAAGAAACTTGGAAAGCTCTATATCGCTCCCGGCAACCCGGGAACGGCACAGTGCGGCACCAACGTGGACATAGCTGTCACGAACATCGACAAGCTTATCGACTTCGCCAGGCAGAACAAGGTCGCCCTCGCGGTGGTCGGGCCGGAGGACCCGCTGGCCGCCGGGGTGGTTGATGGATTTGAGCAGGCTGGAATTAAGGCCTTCGGTCCTTGTGGGGCGGCCGCTAAGCTCGAGGCCGACAAGGCGTTTGCGAAACAGATGATGCGTTCATGCGCGGTATCAACCGCCGAAGGGAGGATCTTCGAACGGTTCAGTGACGCAAAGACATACATCGCAAGCAGGGACGAACCTGTGGTAGTCAAGGCCGCCGGCCTGGCAAAAGGCAAAGGTGTTTTTGTCTGTGACGACCCGGCTGAGGGGATTCTGGCGGCGGAAAAAATCATGTGCGACAAGATTTTCGGCCCAGCCGGCGAGAGAATCGTCGTCGAGGACAAGCTGCTCGGCGAAGAGGCCTCGATATTGGCGTTTGTAGACGGCAGGAACATATATCTTATGGAATCATCTCAGGACCACAAGGCCATCGGTGACGGGGACACCGGACCCAACACCGGTGGGATGGGTGCTTACAGCCCTGCGCCGGTGGTGACCGATCGGATGATGAGCCAGATTTCCCGCGAGATTCTGGTGCCGGTGGTTGACGGAATGAATCGCAACGGGACGCCTTACAAAGGGGTCCTGTACGCCGGAATCATGGTGACAGCGGGCGGGCCGAGGGTTCTCGAGTTTAACGTCCGATTCGGCGACCCGGAAACTCAGCCCCTCTTAATGCGGTTAAGAAGCGATTTGCTCGAAGTAATGGTGGCTGTGTGCGAAGAAAGACTCGACGAAATCACTCTCAAGTGGGACCCGCGACCAGCGGTTTGCGTTGTGATGGCTTCGGGGGGCTATCCGGGCGAATACGAAAAGGGCAAGGTGATAACGGGCATTAATCGGGCCGAACAAATCGAAGATGTCGCCGTATTTCATGCCGGCACGGCCGAAAAAAACGGAAATATCGTTACAGCCGGAGGGAGGGTTCTCGGCGTTACAGCATTGGGACAGACAATCGCCGACGCGAAATCAAAGGCCTACGAGGCAGTGGAAAAAATCGATTTCGAACACAAGTACTACCGACACGATATCGCAGACAAGGCTGTCAAGAAGTGTAAAGTCTGAAATTGAACAACCGGAAGCCCTGATTATCGTGAAAAACCACGACCCGTTATGCCGATATACATCACATCTGGTGGTCGTACGCCTATTGAACGCCGAAACCACCACGATTAACCCAATTGTCGTCCTTTGATCGGTCGAGAGTCCAGGGTCTGTAAGATGCCGGAAAAGCCCAGCGAATCCAAAAATACGCGAAGCGGCAAAAAAAAACTTCGTCTGTTGATCGAAGCTCTGACCCTTTTTGCCCTCATCCTGGTCGCCTTCATCCTCGGTGGAAGGGCCCTGTGCAAGATTGCCCTCGACCAAATCGCCGATTTGACCAATACGAAAATTACCACCGAATCGGTTGAATTCGATATAAACTGCTCCGTACATATCAGCGGCCTGGTCATAAGGCCCGAACACGACCGAAACAACGAAGAAGCGATTCTGACGGGCCGGAAAGTCGACGATGCAATACTAAAGGCCGACACAGTTTACGCGCGTTTCGGAATATTCAGCCTGTTGCGCGTCCGACCCCGACTAAGGAAGATAAGCGTCAAGGGGTTTGTCTTCGACGCACAGCACAACCTCGACCAGGCAAAGTGGAACCTGGCTGCTATGGAGATCACCCCTCCTAAGGGCGGCGCCGCAGCAATACCTCTGGTCCACCTCAAAGGAGGTGTTCTTCAGCGGAGTGAAGTCTCCGGCAACAAGCGAAAAGTTATCGCCGAGCTGCCCATAGACGCGCAGTTCGGACCGCCTCGCCGCCGGACAGCGAAAGAAAAAGAAAAAAACAAGTACGAATTCAGCATAACAACCGCAGAAAGACACGCCCTGGGCGGCAGTACTCTGCAGGGCTTCTGGCGGCCGGGCGAGATAGAAGTTGTTGGCGCAATTTCTTCGGCGGATATACCAGATTTCGACGAAGTATGGACAATACCCTCTCTCCATGCGCTGCTCAAGTACGAGCGCGACAGCGACTATTCGCTCGAACTTAAGATGGAGGACCTTGTCAGCGAGATGAAGGCCCCGGACAAAACGTTTGCTTTCTATAAACCCCTTTCCACCGAAGTCTCAGGCCCCTTTAACGCCTTCCACCAGTTCCTGAACAGATACAGCCCTTCCGGAAGAATGGACATCGAGTTGAGCGCCTCCGGCAATTTGAACCGCCTCTGGCAAAGCAGGGTCAACGGAAAGGTCGTGTGCAAGGACGTTTCGGTCTGCGACGGCAGGTTCCCGTATCGTCTCGAGCACCTCTCCGGCCGAATAGATTTTACCGAAAAAGAAGTCACACTTAACAATTTGCGGGCCGAGCACGGCGACGTTGTGCTGTTTGTGAACGGCTGGACAAAAAGCTTCGGCAAAGACTGGCAGTATCAGCTCCGAATAACAAGCGGCAACATGACGCTGGACGGCGACCTCCACGACGCCCTGAACGAAAAAAGCAAAAAGCTCTGGGCAATCTCTCCGCCCTCTCCGGACAGCATCGCCGCGATAGACCACCTCCGCATCAGAAAGGGCCCAAACGACAAAAAAGAAATCCTCACTGTCAAGCTGCTCGACGCCAAAACCGTGTTTCAACATTTCCCTTTTCCGCTGACGGATCTCACCGGGTCACTGGTGTTTGACGGGGACACGATAACCGTCTCGAACCTTGTCTCGAGATGTCGGGGCTGGGACATAAACCTGCAGGGAATAGTGACCAAATGCTTCTCCGAGCGGCCCGCATACGACGTGACAATAAGGGTCAGGGATATGCCGTGGGATTTCATACTTAATCCGCCGCAGCCTGTTGGTCAACTTCAAGCAGCAAACGACGCCAACCTGCAAGAATTCCTGGCGCTGTTGCCGACTTCGGCGAAGAAAATCGTCTCGGAAATCCGGCCTCGGGGAAATATAGACCTGAAGATAGCTCTTGACACGACCGAGCCGAACAGCGCCCCGGATTACAGGATAACTTTGCAGTGCCTCGGCAACAGTGTTGATTTCAAGCGGTTTTCCTATCCGCTAAGAGACATCACAGGCAGGATAACAATAGCAAGAGACAACATAAGGCTCAGCAATATCAAGGCAGTCGCCACCGACAATGTAGAACTGACGCCAAATACTTCGGTGATAAGAGTAAATGGAAACGTTGACCTTGTTGACAACGATTTCAGACGTGCGCTTTTTCAACTTCGTGCGGAAGATATTTTGTTCGATGAGCGACTTGCAAACGCTCTACCTGGAAAAATCAGGCCGTCGTATTCAAAGCTGGCGCCGACGGGGCGATTCGACCTGAACTTCGAAAACGTGGAAGTATCGTCTTCAGATGATGGCCAAAAGACGGTGGGTTTTGACGGTGTGCTCGAACTGGAAAACTGCGGTTTCACTGCAGGCACGGCCGTATCGCAACTAAATGCCGTACTGAAAACAAGAGGTTTCTACAACAGCGGCGACGGTCTGGCAGGTACGCGTCTGGAATTCGCCGCCGAGACGGTCAAAATCAAAGACAAGCCTTTCACGGACGTCAAAGCCGACATCTACTACGACCCCCAGCAGCACAAATGGCAAACGGACAACCTGAGGGCCGGATGCTGCGACGGCATAGTCTCAGGCAAGTTCGAACTCGAACTGCTGTCGGAAAAACCATCTGAGTATGTGCTGGAGACGGCTTTCGACAAGATCGACCTGGAGCAATTCTTTACAGGCAGAGGACTGGAGAATAATTCCCTGAACGGTTATACGACGGGAAAGATGAGCGGCTCGCTGTGCGTAGCGGGCAAAGCCGGCGATAGCCGATCGTGCATAGGCCGGTGCAAATTACAGGTAACGGACATGCAGGTGGGAAAGCTCTCGCCGCTGGCAAAGCTTTTATACGCGGTGCAACTGACCGAGTCGGGGAATTTCGCCTTCGAGCAGATGTACGTCGATTCGTGTATCAACGGCGAAAAGGTGATTCTGCAGCGGTTCGATCTGTCTGGAAAAGCGGTTGCGTTTAACGGATCCGGCTGGATGACGCTTCCTCAGCAGAAAATCAACCTGGTGCTGACGGCCCGTGGAAAGCGCCTTATCAATGCAGAGCCTTCCATTCTCGGTTCGCTTACCGAGGACCTCGGACAAGCCATCGTAAGAGTGGAAGTCACCGGCGATGTCAGTGACCCACAGGTAACGACGCGGGCATTGCCGCTAATAAAAGATGCGCTCGGTCTGCTCGGCACCAAGGCGGCAAAATCGATGTGAGCGCCAGCCTTTGTGGCGCCGCTTGGCGATGGACCCTCTTAACAGACCAGGCCCCTGTGCGATGAGGGCCCGGATGATAAGGCCTCGATTCTTGAGCGCGGCTGGGATAGGGCAGCGCCGCGATCAGAGGCATTGTTGTGGTCAGGACAGGCCAACTCGTAGATTCGGCAACGTAGCTGTTTCGGGGGAGAAAATGCTTGTGTTCTTGTGGGTGTAACGGTATAATTAAGCTGTTAGATTGGGTGCGCGCGGTGGAGGTTTATTCCGGCTGCGGCGTTCTTCTTGTGTGTAAGTGATTATTTGCGGCGGACTTATGGTCCTTGAAAGGAGGAGTCTTATGGTTAGGGCACTTCGTTTTGCGGTTCTGGCGGTTGTATTTTGCGTATTCGGGGCGACGGTTTTTGGCGCTACGGTCCTCCAGTACGGCTTCGACGGTCGGCTCGGAAGTGAGATTCCGGACGGCTTTGCTGACCTGACGGGCAATTTCACGGGTACGATCCTCAGAGGCACGAACCCGAATTCGGAGATAACCTTCGCCGAGCCGAATCCGACTTACAATTCAGGAGGGACTTCGGCCCAGTTTTACAACGACAAGTGGGACAACAACATGGGCGATACGTTCATGATTCCTGGCGCCGGCGGGGTGGATTTCAGCGGGATGAGCGCTTTTACGATTGAGCTTTTTATTAATCCTTCGGCGCAAGGGACAGGGCATCTTCGCCGGATTTTTTCGGAATACATTTATGTGTACATGTATCTTGACGATGTAAATACTTTGCATGCGATTCGAAAGTGGGGTCCGGGCAGATGGGACGAGAACATCACACTGGTTTCGATTCCCAGTTTTCCGCACGACGCGTGGTCACACCTTGCAATGGTCTGGGACTCAAATGCAGCAGGTGAAAAGCTCAGGGTGTACGTGAACGGCCAGTTGGCGGGCAGCGCCGCAGGGACGTCGACGCTTACGCCGGACTCGACGGCAAGCTTTGCAATCGGTGGTTATCAGCGAGAAGACGGTTCGACAGACCAGTTTTTCTGCGGCCTTCTCGATGAGTTTCGGATCAGCAATGAGGCGCTGGAGCCAAGCCGGTTTCTTGGGGCCGGCGCGGCGGTGTCATTCGACTCGCCCCGGTCGGGCGCGCTCGAAACGGTCAGTCCGGCGCAGATTCAGGTGACAATAAGCAGTCCCCAGCAAGGCCAGACATATTCGGTGGATTATGCGGTGACCGGCGGCACGGCGACAGGCGGCGGAGTGGACTATTCGCTCGCGGGCGCATGCGTCGCCGATTTTGACGGTAGCGGTCGGGTCGACCTGAAGGACCTAAAGGCCGTTGCGGACGAGTGGCTGTCGAATACACCAGGCGGCGAAGCGGACCTCAACAGGGACAACAAGGTGAACTTCGACGACTTCGCGCTAATCGGGACCGAGTGGCTCGACAGTTGCGGCTCCAACTCGCTCGTGTTCGCTCCGGGCGAGCAGAGCAGGACAATCAATATAGACATCATCAGCGACAGCCTGAATGAGTCGGACGAGACGATCGAGCTTGCGCTTTCGAATCCGTCCGGTGGCGGCCTGGCGCTGGGGACTCATTCGACGCACACGTATACGATCTTCGATCTGGCGCCTAAGGTTTCTTTCGCCACGGCCGACAGCGCCCGGTCGGAAGGGTATCGCACGGTGATGATTTATGTGAACCTGTCTTATGCGAGCAGCGAACCCATAACGGTTGATTACTCGGTTTCGGGCGGCACAGCCATCGGCGGCGGTGTGGATTACACGCTTGAATCGGGGACGCTCCGCTTCGAAGGGGGGATAGTGAATCAGGCAATTCGCTTCGCCGTGGTCGAAGACGACATCGAGGAGATAAACGAGACAATTATACTGTCGCTTTCGAATCCAACCAATGCAGGGCTCGGTGAGAATCCGCAGCATACGTATACGATAATCGACAACGAAGCGGGCGCATCAATGGGGGATTTGACGTGGTATCATTCCGAGGACGGCGACTATTTGACGGTCAACGCCCAGAACCAGATCGAGTGGGATGTCAGAAAGCCGCACCAGATAATTGTCAGACTTCCCGAGCAGCGTCTAAGCCGACCCGGCGACGTGGCGAAGGTCGAGTTCATGTGGCAGAGCGACGGTGCCGATATCGGCTGCGATTGCGGCGACTGCCCCGGCTGTTTCGACAACGACGTCACCTGCGTTGCCGGAACGGGTGACTTCCGAATCGGCGTCTTTGATGCCGACGGCGAATATGTAACCGACGACGGAATGGGAACGGGCAACTCCATATTCAGCGGTTACAAGGGCTACCGTTTCCGGGTCTTTCCCCATACGAGCAGGTCGTCGCACGGCTTCGTGTGCCAGGGAGAATCCCACAGTTCCGGCAGCATTGACAAACGCACGAACATAGGCGCCTCGTCACTTGTCAGCATAAACAATGAATACACGCGCCTTAGAGATATCCGCGGCTTCGCATTGACCCCCGGCGCGTCTTCGCTTATGAGCATCAGAGTAGAGCGGAGTTCGTCGAGCAGAATTGACGTCTCGATAACCCTCAACGGCGTCACATACACCGCGCCGGACAGCAGTTCCAGCAACCAGCCGCAGAAGATCGACGTCTTTGCAATCATGTTGCCCAACGCCCGTCCGTATGATTACGTGATACTGTCAGAACCCTAATCCGCAGCACCGCCGGGTAGTAGTCGAGCGGCAGGCAATTCGGATAAAAGGGTGAGGCGCGCCGTTGCATCCTTTTGCCGGAGTTGTTATTATAACCACATCTTGCATTTTGTCCGACCCGTTCAGGACACCAATGCCCATGAATTCGGGCAAAATGGTCGGCTCCAAAAATTCTGATGCTGTCAAATACAGGAGATGCCAGTTGGGACGTTTTTACAGGACTGGGGCGATTCTTGTTGGGATATTCTCTGTCTCAATGTGCTTTGCGGCGTCTGCTGAGCAGTACGCTCAGTTCGAGCGAATCGAGCCATCCTACTATGAAACCGATGTAAACAAATTGGTCCAAATAACAAATCCTCAGGACGTCGTCAACAAGCGTAAAGCCCTGATAGACTATATCTGGGCGGGTCGCGGCTTTTGCTCTTCGAAACTTCCCGAAAGCGTGCAGGAAAACATAGAGGATGACCGCTACGCGGAGCTGTTCAAAAGCAATCTCAAGCAGATCGACAAGATAACCATTATCATGGACGGCGGTTTCAATTCGATTGTCTACCACTTCATTCCAAAGAAGGCCAACAAGAAACTCCTCCTCTACCATCAGGGTCATCGCGGCGACTTCATCGAGGGACTCGAAACAATAAGAGCATTTGTCGGGAGGGGCTACGCCGTTATGGGTTTTTCCATGCCGCTGCTGGGTATGAACAACAAACCAACAGTCTACCTGGAGCGGTTCGGCTGGTTCAAGGTCACCAGGCACATCCACATGCGACTTCTTGACCGGCCGATCATGTACTTCGTCGAGCCGATTGCGGTCGCATTGAATTATGCGGGGAAGTTCGGCTACAAGGATATGTACATGACTGGAATTTCCGGTGGCGGGTGGACAACGACCTTATACGCTGCAATTGACCCGAGAATCTCACGCAGCTACCCCGTCGCAGGGTCGCTGCCGATTTACCTTCGCTCCGATTCCAAAAGAGACTGGGGCGACTACGAGCAGACGCTGCCCGGACTTTACGCAATCGCTAATTACCTTGAGCTGTATGTAATGGGCGCCTCCGGAAACGGACGCAGACAGATCCAGATATTGAACCAGTACGATTCGTGCTGCTTTGCGGGCATCAAGTATCGCACGTATGAGCAGGCAGTGACGCAGCGCGTATCATCGATAGGCGAAGGTGGCTTCTGGGTGTATCTCGACAGCACGCACAGGGAACACAAGATAAGTGACGCTGCTCTGGAGGCGATTTTTGCGGATATCGAGGAGAACGAGGCGCTTGCCGGAAAGTTTCAGCCGGCATGGGAATCGTTGCAGCAATATGAATGTCCTGAGTGGTTTCGCGATGCGAAGTTGGGCATATTCATATGCTGGGGGCCTTACACGGTGCCGGCTGTTGGTGATTGGTACGCCAGGCACATGTATATCGAGCAGCATCCGAAGTATAAGTATCATCTCGAGCACTACGGTCATCCGTCGCAGTTCGGCTACAAGGATATTATCCCCCTTTGGAAGGGCGAGAAGTTCGATGCGGACAAGCTGGTGAAGCTGTTCAAGCAGGCCGGAGCGAAATATATCGTCCCGATGGCGATGCACCATGACAATTACGATCAGTGGAACTCAATGCACCAGCGGTGGAACTCGGTGAATATGGGGCCGAAGAAGGATGTCATGGGTCTCTGGCGCGAGGCGACGCTCAGACACGGGCTGCGTTTCGGGATGACCACGCACCTCGCCAGGAGCTATAGCTGGCTCAATACGAGTAAGGGCAGCGACAAGAAAGGCCCTTATGCCGGCGTCCCGTACGACGGCGCCGATTTGAATTATGAGGGCCTGTACCACGAAAGACATGCGGACACGACAAAGCGTTATCCCAGGAACCCCTCGGAAAAGTGGAAGAGGATTTGGTATCTTCGTATCAAGGACCTGGTCGACAACTACCAGCCGGACCTGCTGTATTTCGACGGCGGCGTGCCGTTCGACCAGGTGGGCCGGCGGATGGTGGCGTATTTCTACAACGAGAACATGCGCCGGCACGGAGGCAGGCTGGAGGCAGTCCTGAACATCAAGCACTGGCCGGATGGAAGTCACGGTGGTTATCGGGAGGGTATGGCGGTGCTGGACCTCGAGCGCGGGATGCTGACCGATATACGCGACGAGCCGTGGCAGAATGATACGTCCATCGGGCCTTGGTTCTACACAAAAGGCGCAAAATACAAATCGGTCGACGCCATCATAGACGCCTTTGTGGATATCGTCAGCAAGAACGGCAACCTGCTGCTTAACATATCACCCAAAGCCGACGGCACAATCGACGCCCAAGCGGAAACAATACTTCGCGAAATGGGCAAGTGGATGGATGTAAACGGCGAGGCCATCTACGGCACAAGGCCCTGGAAGATTTACGGAGAAGGGCCGACCGTCGTGGAAGCGGGGAACTTCAAAGAACAGACAAAACCCTCGACGGCTCAGGACATTCGCTTTACTACAAAAGGCGATTACCTGTATGCGATTTGCCTCGGCTGGCCCGGCGACGGGGCCATCCTTGCAGTTAAGTCACTCGCGACGGAACGGCGCCCTCACGAAATCTCGGAGGTCAAACTGCTCGGTTATGGCGGCCCGGTAAAATGGCGGCGTGACAGCGAGGCGCTGAAGATTCAACTGCCGGCTCAAAAACCGGGTGATTATGCATTTGCATTTAAAATCAAATAGCGGTCAAACTGATTTGAAGAGGAGCAAAAACGATGAATTCCAGACGATGTCCTCCGTGTTGTGATTCGGACTGTAAATTGAGCAGGCGAGATTTTCTGGGCGGCTCGGTGATGGCGGTCGCCGGTTCGACGATTCTTACAGGCTGCGCATCATTGGCGCAGCAACCGCTGGCAACAGAACCCATGCGTCCCTGCGGACCTGCGTCGAGCTGCGTGCCGACAATCAAGGCCGCCTTCGTTAGACGAAAGGAAGATTACGGGATGTGGTGGCCTGGGGCGGTTTACGACGGTCAACGGGCGAAGAGCGAGTTTACCGAGCAGTTGAGAGCTGCGGCAAAATCTCTCGGCCTGAAGCTGGATATTCGCAGCGAGCCTGTCCACAGCATCGAAGAAGCCGAGTCCTGGGTGGCGCAAGCCAAAACCGCTCAGCCGGACGGACTTGTGGTTATCATGCTGGACAGACAAAAGCACTCGTGGCCCACAGCCTGCAAGGCTGCCGAAAGCGGCATCCCGACCGTCATCTTCTCGCCCGTGGGCACTTCGTTCACGACGAATACGATGGCCCTTGCTGAAAAAAACGGGTGTGTTGTCTATTCAGCCGAAGAATTCGACCAGACGCTCTACGGGCTGAAAATGCTCAAGGCCGGTGCGAAAATGCGCCGCGCCCGCGCTATCGTCTTGAAAGGTGACAAACGCTCCGACTCGGACATGGGCGACCTCGGGATTGCACTGCGATACATTCCGGCCAAAACCTACATGGATGTGTATAGGACCCTCGAGGACGACAATGAAGTGCAGGCGATGGCTGAGTACTACCTGCGGCACGCACGACGACGACGCGGTGCGAGCCGCCGGGACGTGCTTAACGGCGTCAAGGGCTACTTCGCCTGCCGTGAGATACTCAAACGTGAACAAGGTGACGCAATCACCATGGACTGCCTGGGCGCCATCGCAAGGAACAATCTGAAAGAGTCACTGCCGTGCATCTCGTGGTCGCGAATGCTTGACGAGGGTATCCCAGCCGCGTGCGAGGCCGACCACGGCGCGGTTGCATCGCACATAATCGTGCAGTATCTTTTCGACCGGCCCGGCTTCCAGCAGGACCCGGTGGCCGATACCGCCAACGATGCGATCATCGGGGCACACTGCACGTGCGCGACGCGGCTGAATGGCTTCGATAAACCGCCCGAACCCTTTGATATAGTGCATCACCACGGCAATCGCGACGCCACAGCCAGACCGTTGTGGCGCGAAGGACAGAGGGTCACCTGCCTTGATGTTGCCCCGCCAGGGCACCGGCTCAATCCCGACGGGACGGTGACACGGCTTCTTATCTCGGAGGGAACAGTAATGAACAATCTGGACGTGCCTCCCAACGGCGGATGCGTCGTTTCGGTCCGCGTAAAATTCGACGGAGACCAGAATGTGCTGAACTTCCCGGGCTTTCACCAATTGTTCTTCTACGGCGACTATAAAAAGCATCTCGTCGAATTCGCCAGGCTCTTCAACCTCGACGCCCAGGTTGTATAGTTGCGCACCGTCTGCCGCAATAAACGTGATGACCGGTTCCGCCCGGTATGTGGTTCCGCAGCACGGCGCAATCTTGGGCGAATAAGGTTTCTGCAAAATCAAAAAGGAGTTTTGCGATGTGCCGACGAAGAGGGTAAATTCATCGCGTATTCCTTTGACCCGGCTGCGAATTTGCGTATAATCATGGTTTCGACCGCAAAGGTGCTTCTTATGGAACGAAAGTTTACCAGAGCGATATTTCCGGGGTCGTTCGACCCTATTACCAACGGCCATCTGGATGTTATCGAGCGAGGCAGTAAGCTTTTCGATGAGCTGATTGTCGCGGTCGGGCGAAGTCCGATCAAGGATCCGCTTTTCACGCCGGAAGAGCGCGTCGAGATGATAACCGAGCTTCTGGCAGATACCCCCCGCGTCCTCGTGGAGAGTTTTGACTGCTTGACCGTTGAATACGCCAAAAAAAGAGACGCCGACGTAATCCTCCGCGGAATGCGAAGCCTCACCGACGTGCAGTACGAGTTTCGCCTTGCCATGACCAACCGTGCCGTGGCCGGCATCGAAACCGTCTTTATCATGACAAGCGCCGAATATGGTTTTGCCAGCTCGACGCTTATTCGCCAGGTCGCGGCGCTGGGCGGTGATGTTTCGAACCTTATACCGAAAAGTATATATAAGCGCGTGCAGGAGCGATTCAAAAGACTCAAGAGTTCACAGTAGTACGCTCCCTTATGATGAGGCTCGACATCATTTTGAGATATTTCGGGTTTGGTGTTTTTGTGGCAACCGGATATGTCGATTGAAGGGAAAGCTCCGTCTGGAACCATTGTAGGAAACGGACCTGCCCAAGGAATCGTTTGGCAGTGGCAATTATAGTAAATTGGAGGTCGGGCTTGTTTGCGATCAGTGTTGAGACACGTTTTTGGGCTTCACATCAGTTGGTTTTTGCAGACGGTTCGAAGGAGCCGTTGCACGGACACAACTGGGCTGTCACGGCCGAGGTGGTTGCTGATAAACTCGACGGAAACGGACTGGTTATGGATTTTCGTCGGCTGAAAGCAGCGCTCGACGACATTATAGGCACACTCGCGGGCGGCACGCTGAACGGGATCGATTATTTCGAGCAGAACAGTTGTTCGGCAGAGAGCGTAACCAAATATATATTCAAAAAGTTGGAACCGCGATTGCCCCACGGGGTGCGACTCGAAAGTGTCAGGGTTGTCGAGTCGCCCGGCTGCTCGGCAAAATTTTATAAATAATAAAATCGGTGTGCAGTTATTTTGTGAATTTGACGATTATTTGCGCAATGATTCTTGGTATAATATCCGCAAGGATTGAGAAATATGGAATGTCAGATCTGTCATAAAAATGCAGCGACGATTCATCTGACCGAGATAAACGAGGGTGTGCGAACCGAGATGCACGTCTGTGAGCTTTGCGCAACCGAGCAGGGAATTGTTGTCAAGAGCCAGATACCGCTGAACGAACTCTTGAGCAACCTGCTGGCCGCACAGTCATCCGAAGATGAGAGCTTCGAAGACGTCGCCGCCCGGAAGCGGTGTCCACATTGCGGCTTTACCCTGGATCAGTTCCGCAAAGAGACAATTTTGGGCTGCCCGTATGACTACGAGGTTTTCGAGGACTCACTGCTGCCTCTTATTAAAAAGGCCCACAACGGCCAGACGATTCACCGAGGAAAGGTCCCTGCAAAAACCCCTGCGAAAACGAAAAAACAGATGGAGCTCATGACGCTGCGCCAGCAGCTCGAAGCGGCTGTGCAAAGTGAAGATTACGAACTGGCTGCAAGACTGCGCGACAAAATAAAGGACAGTGAAAAACAGGACTAATACGTTACTTGGCGGCACTATAAAGAAACATGAAGCTGACAGATATAAGTCGTGATATAAACGAATGGTTCAACGGCTCGGGGCCGCTGGCCGACGTGGTCATATCGTCGCGGATCCGACTTGCGCGCAACCTTGCAGGCTACAAGTTCTTGGGCTGCTGCTCAGAAGCCGAGAAATCCGAAATCCTTGAGAAGCTCAAAAGAACGCTGATGTCACTTGACCTCGGAGACAAGGTCTTTTATCTGAGCGTAGATGAGGCCGATACGCTGGACAAGCACTTTCTCGTGGAAAGACATCTGATCAGCAGACACCACGCCTTCGGCAAAGGCCCGCGCGGAGTGGTCATCGCCGAAAAAGAGTCTTTTACGGCGATGATCAACGAAGAGGACCATCTGCGCCTTCAAGTGATCAGGGGCGGGTTGCAACTGACCAAGTGCGCCCGGCAGATAAATCGAATTGATGATATGATAGAACAAAAATTAGACTATGCTTTCAGCCTGCGCTACGGCTACCTGACGGCCTGCCCTACGAACGTAGGCACCGGAATCAGGGTCTCGGTGATGCTGCATCTGCCCGCGTTGAAATTGACCGAACAGATCGAAAAGTTTTTCAACGCGGCGAGGGACATGAACCTGGCGGTGCGAGGACTGTTCGGCGAGGGAACCGAGGCCGCCGGTGATTTCTATCAGATATCCAATCAGGTGACGCTCGGGGTCTCTGAGCTCGAGATTGTCTCGCGATTCGAGAATATAATCATACCTGAAGTGGTCGAGTATGAAAATGCGGCCAGAAGCCAGTTGCTCGCCAAGCAGAGCGACGTTCTTGACGATAAGATATCGCGCGCGATGGCGCTGCTCAAAAGCGCGCACCTTATAAGCTCGCAAGAGGCGCTGTTCCTGCTCAGCCACTTGCGCCTCGGAATCAATATGCATGACCGCATGGGCGCTTCGACGCCCGCCATTAAGGACCTGTGTACACCGGGTGACCCCATAAACCGGCAAAATCTCTCAATCAAAACGATCAACAGGCTTTTTATGCTGACATTGCCGGCCCATCTTCAGCTAAACCATGGCAAGACACTCGATCCGACGCATCGCGATGTCCTTCGCGCCCAGATCATACGTTCGGCATTGAGCTCCGAAGGCTGACCAATCCAGCCGGACTATGCTCGCACAACCCAAAACTTCAACTTCGCACTTGCACTGCCAACCTGATTCGGTTATAATGCTTTTGTTAATCGTGGTAAACGCTTCTTTTGGACGGAGGTTGAGTGAAAACCAACGGTTATAATCTTGTCGGGAGGAACATATGTTCACAAACTCATTTTCTTACATGTCCGTCGTTTTGGCGGTAATTTCGCCATGCATCGTTTTATCTGAAGTAATCACGGTGCGAACAACAGAGGTCTGGGACGGTGGCCAAATGCACGGTATATCCCCCACCGGCGGTGGTACAGCCGAAGACCCCTACGTATACGCGGTTCCGGACGGCATGATCTTGACCGAAACCGCCGCCATACGAATGAACGACCGATATGTTACATTCGACTTCGGCGCCGGGACAGACGGTCTAACGATCGCAGCCGGCGGTTACTTCGACCTCACCGGCAGTAAACGCCTCGCCGACCCGGGATGCTGCTCGATCATACTTGGCGACAACGACCTTAAGGGCGCCGGTGACTTCAAGACCCTCGACGTCACAAAGGACTCCATGACCGTCCACATCACAGGCTCAGGCAGCGTAGCGATCAACTCTGTCTACGCCAGAACCAGCGATGCCTACGCCGGTGACGTCCTCATAGACATAGGCGGCAGCGCCGATATCGGCTCCGTCGACACGCAGGACCAGGCGGCCGGCGGAAACAGCAGCGGTAATGTTGCCGTCCGCGCCGGCAGCATCGCAACAGGTGATATTGACACTCGATGCCTTCGCACCGCCGCGCCCGGTTCGAATGCCAGCGGCGACGTTGTGCTCGAGGCAAGGGACTACAACGGCTTCAACAGTCCGCTCAACACACTGAATCTGTACGGCACGATTAACTCCGCGGGTGCAACCGGCCTCGACGGCGATATAACCATCAGTGGTGTTGTAGTTACGCTCGAAGCCGGCTCGGCCATGAACCCGGGAAACGGGCAATTGAAAATACATGCGGGAATCGTACCTGCCGGCAGAATCGCGGACGAACTTTTCATCGACAATTCCGGCAGCGATTACCAGGCCACCCATAACGTCCCGTGGGGCGCCGCAATCTCGTTTGAAACGTCATCCTCCGGCGCCCTTGAGGCCGTAACCTCGACGGCAATTAAGGTTGCTCTGGCCGGGGCCGATCGGGACCAGACATATTCGGTCGATTACGCCGTTACCGGTGGAACCGCCAACAACGTCACCGATTTCACCCTGATTCCCGGAACGCTTGTCTTTGCTCCCGGACAGACAAGTCAGACCATCACCATCGGAATCGTAGACGACGGTTTTCCTGAGCCCGATGAGACGATCGAAATATCGCTCTCAAATCCCACCGGTCCGGATGTTGCGCTCACTCAGCCAACCGTTCACACATACACGATAATTGACCCGAGACCTGCCGTAGGCTTTAACCACAGCGCCTCTTCTGCAAGGGAAGATGCCGGATCGGCGAACATCACCGTAAGCCTGGCATTTCCAGTGGGCGAACAGGTAACCATCGGCTACATCGTCACCGAGAGAACCGCCACAAGTGGGTCCGACTACGTGCTCCACAACGGCACATTAACCTTTGAGCCGGGCCAAATCGACGCCGAAATAAGCATCACCATCATCGACGACGAGCAAAATGAAGGCGACGAAACCGTCGAATTAAACCTCACCAATCCAAGTCCGAACTCAAAGCTTGGACCAATCAAACAACACACCTTCACTATTTCAGATGACGAGTTGGGCGGGTCGGTTTATGTCAACTTTCTTGAAATGACATTCGTCAAGATTGACCCCGGAACCTTTATTATGGGAAGCAGCGACGGCTACTGGGACGAAAAACCACCCCGTGAGGTTACCATATCGGGAGCCTTTTACATTCAGGAGACCGAGGTGACAGCCGAACAGTTCAGGCTCTTCGACCCGGAGTACGCACGCTCCGGCTACGCCACCGGTGTAAGCAGCCAAGAGGCCGAAGCATTCTGCCAATGGCTTACGCAAAGCACACAGGACGATTTCGTATACCGCCTGCCGACCGAAGCCGAGTGGGAGTACCTCTGCCGCGCCGGCACTGACACTCCCTTTTCGTCCGGCAACAATCCGCCTTCAGGCGGAATCCCAAATCCCTGGGGGGTTTTGAACATGCATAACCAGCCTCTCGAATGGGTCAGCGATTGGTATGGCCCATACCCCGACGACAATCAGACCGACCCTGTGGGGCCGGACGGTGGACTTGCACGCGTCGTGCGAGGAGGCGGCCTCGACAGTGACGACTCATACTATTCGCGATCCTCAAACCGCGCCGGCATTGCGCCCGCATTTGCAGGGCGCGCACACAAAATCGGCTTCCGCGTAGTCCTGGGTGAGCCGGCTGCGACAACGCCTACGCCCCGCCGCGCACCCTTCACCCGCCTTTGTGTCAAGCAGAGCTGCGCACAGGTTAGCCGGGGACCGGACTTGGGCAAACCGTACTTCAATCAGCGCCCGATGCTGCCCATCCCCCCGGACAATGCCTCAAGAGAGGCTATTGATGCAGCCGGATTGCACCCGTCGTTCAGAGGACATAACCACAGTCCCGGAATGGAAGTATGCTCCAATGGTGACGTCCTGATGATAATTTACACCTCTTACAGCGAATACGAACCGGAAGTCTCGCTCATGGCGGCCCGCCTTCGTTTCGGCTCGGACCAGTGGGAAATGCCCACACCTATGTTCGATTTCCCCGGCGCCAATGACCATGCCCCGATGCTCTGGAACGATGACGGCACGCTCCGTTTCTTCTGGGGCTGTCCCCATCTGAGTGGGGCTTATCCCTTCCAGTGGACATCGTCGAAAGATCACGGCGCCAACTGGGATGACGTCCGGTTTCCGGTTTTCGAGGGGGCGGTCGGCTCACATTCGCGTCAGCCCATCAACACCGCACTTCGAGGGCTTGACGGGACTATGTACGTCTCCAGCGACGGCAGCGGCGGCCACAGTGTCCTGTGGGCAAGCAGCAACAATGGACAAACATGGTACGATCCCGGGGGTCGAACCGGCGGACGCCACACCAGTTTTGTACTGTTGAATAACGGTGACATTCTGGGAATGGGCGGCAAGAATACCAACATCAACGGGTATATGCCGAAGTCCGTTTCCAGCGACGGCGGTCGAACATGGGACGTCGGCATTACGCCTTTTAGCTGGCTCGGCGGCAATCAAAGGCCCTGTGTCGCCAGATTGTCCACCGGTCGGCTGTTCTTCTGCACCGATTTCCAGCACAGCTTTGATTGCGACCAACCTTCAGGATTCGATCAATTTGGAGCTTTAGTCGCCCTGTCCGAAGACGAAGGCGACAGTTGGCACATAAAGAAGCTCTCGACGGCCTTGCCCCACGAATGCGGCTGCTGGCCTTGTGGTTCGGCAACCTTAGGCTATTCAGCCGCCAGACAGGCGCCTAATGGTGTTATCCACGTAATTACCACCATGAATCACCCCTGCCAGCACTTCGAAATGAATGAGGCGTGGATACTCGACCCCGCAGCGGGAGGCGAACCGCCCGCCGATCCGGGCCAGGCCGGCGCGGTCACTCAGTATGGCGAAGACTATCCGGACGGCAGTGTAAAGGCAGCCTGGAGCGCCAAAACCTGTGATGACGGAAGATACCTGCTGCATGGAACGGAAAAATGGTATTATGAAAACGGATCAAAGCAGTACGAAGTCACTTATGAAAACGGCCGTAAAACCGGCGCCGAAACATACTGGACGCCGCAAGGAGTCAGGTTGTGGACATGGCAGCACAATCCCGCAAGCAACACCAGCGTATGGACGCAGTGGTGGTCCAGCGGTTTGAAGAAAACCGAATCGACGTGGCGTTATGGGGGCAAGGTCGCTCATGGCCCTGCCTACCACTGGCACCGACCCGGAACCGCGTCGGCGGCCTACAAATTCGAAAATGGAAGCCTCAAAGGCTCCGCACCGCTGCCGGACGCCCAGAAAAAAGACGCCGACTTCACGGGCGATGGTTCCGTCAACGGATTCGACCTGGATGTATTCGTGAACAACTGGCTGTGGTCGGGCCGACAGGGCGGCTTCAACGTCGCCGACATGGACTTCGACGGCATCGTTGACAATACCGACCTTGCCCGCTTCGCCGAGAACTGGGAACGTTAGTTCGATTCACCCATAAAAACCGCAAGACCTCAGAGACAACAAGAGTCCCCCGGCAAATCTCTTGGCCTAATAATAATTGCGATTAATATTTGCGCTCGACATATTTTGCTCGGCAAACAGATTTGATAATTTCAGGATCGAAGGGCGTTGAATGTGCGAGCGAGGAAGGGCAAGAAGCCACGGACGGGTTAAATAATCTGTCCCCAGGACGTGTTAAATGGTGGCGCCGCTTTCGTGCACCTGATAAATATATAGACAACGTGGTTTCACTTGCCGAGGAATATGCGTATAATTCGGGTCTGTACTCTGGTTTGGAGCCGAGAATGGGTTATTTTCGAGAAAATGTCGAAGAGGCTGAAGGTTACGTGCCGGGTTATCAGCCGCAAGAGGCAGACGCTACCAAGCTCAACACCAACGAGAATCCCTATCCGCCGTCACCTGAGGTTATGAAGGTGCTGGCCTCCGTCGAGCCCGAGCAGCTCCGGAGATACCCGGATCCTGTCGGAAATGCGTTCCGCAAGGCCGCCGCCGAAGTCAACGGTGTCGGCGCCGAGAACATTATGTGCTGCAACGGCGGGGATGATTTGCTCTCAATCGCCTTCAGGGCATTCTGCGACGCCCAGCGGGCGGTAGTATATCCGGTCCCCACGTATTCGCTTTACGCTGTTCTGGCCAGGCTTCAGGATTGCACGGCGGTCGAAATTCCGTTTGACGAGGAATTCAATCTGCCGGCTAAACTGGCGAGTTCTAATGGAGCACTAACCATTGTCTGCAATCCGAACGCGCCAACCGGCACGATGGTAAACATCGAGGAACTGACCTCGCTGGCTGATGAGCTCAAGGGCATACTGCTTGTCGATGAGGCCTATGTCGATTTTGCGGAGAACACATGCGCTTCATTGGTGAAGGACTTCGATAACGTGATTGTACTGCGGTCGATGAGTAAAGGCTATTCGCTGGCAGGCATCCGGTTTGGCTATGCTATTGGTCAGCCTGATTTGATCGACGGTCTGATGAAGCTCAAGGATTCCTACAATGTCGATGCCGTTGCAATTGCCTTAGCAACCGCGGCAATAAAAGACCGCAAGTACCACGATGATACGGTCGAAAAAGTAAAGCAGCAGCGTACAATGTTGACAGAGAAGCTGCGAGGATTAGGCTTCGATGTCCCGGAAAGCTTCGCCAATTTCCTTCTGGCAGACTGTAAAAGCCGAAGCGCGAGCGAGATTTATAATAAGCTGATTCAACGTAAAATTTATGTGCGGTATTTCAATGTGCCCGGCCTGGACAACAGGCTCCGAATAACCATCGGCACGAAGGATCAGAACACAAGACTGATTGATGCGCTGGATGAGATACTGTCGTAATGGGCTTTTGCCGGCAGGGCCGAGCAGCGCAGGTTTCCGCCGTGGCGGAAACGAAGCTACGGAGATGTAAATATGGCGGGAAGGACAGCCAGAACACACAGGCAGACCAAAGAAACCGATGTTACGCTCGAGCTCAATCTGGACGGGGCAGGCAAATATGAGATCGATACGGGCATCGGATTCCTCGATCACATGCTCACGCACCTGAGCAAGCACGGCAAAATCGATTTATCGGTCAAGGCCAAAGGCGACCTTGAGGTTGACGCACACCACACGGTTGAGGACATATCGATATGCCTGGGCCAATGCCTTGCCGAAGCACTCGGCGACAAGAAGGGCATCGCCAGATACGGTCACAGTTCCGTTCCGATGGAGGAGGCGATTGCGAACGTTTCGATAGATTTGTCGGGCAGGCCGAGCTGCGTCTACAACGCCGAGTATCGTACGGACAAGATCGGCGACTTCGACGTAGAGTGTATCGAAGAAATGCTGCGCAGTTTCGCAAACACGGGAAAGCTCAACCTCCACGTAAACGTGCCTTACGGAACCAACAGCCACCATATTGCCGAAGCAATCTTCAAGGGACTGGGTAAAGCTCTCGCCGAAGCGGTCGGTGTTGTCGGAGGTGATGTGCCAAGCACGAAGGGACTGCTGTGATTGAAGAGCATGACCACGAATATCGCGCGGGAATCGGAACCGACATACACCGGCTGGTTGAGGGCAGAAAACTCATGCTCGGCGGCGTATATGTGCCCTATCCCGCGGGCCTGGCGGGCTACAGCGACGGCGACGTCGCACTTCATGCCGTCGTGGATGCTCTTCTGGGCGCCGCGGCCATGGACGATATAGGAACGCTGTTTCCTGATACCGATCCGCGATGGAAAAATTCCGACAGCAAGGAGTTTCTGGTTACGGTAAAGGAAATGCTCGAGAAGGAACGCTGGGAAGTGGTCAATGTTGACCTGATAATTCAGACCGAAGAGCCGAGGCTTGAGCCGGTCAAGAGGCAGATAAAACGGTGCATCGCGGGTCTTTTGGGGATCGATTTTACGGCCGTGAATATCAAGGCCAAGAGCAATGAGGGGCTGGGTGAGGTAGGCGCCGGTCGGGCGATAGCGGCGACCGCAACGGCGCTCTTGAAGAGAAAATATAAAAGAACGTTGTGACATTTTCCACCATGATTATTAAACAGACAGTGATGCCGTTTTTTCCGGGGTGTGGGCGTGCGTACGCTTTAGACCGAATATGGTTTGCGTAGGCGCGTAAATTGTGTTACGTTGTTGTTTCCAACTTGAGGTTCGTGTTAATCCGTGTCCGGCAAGAAGACCGGATAACGTTCAATGGGAGCAAAAAGGTATTTGAAAATGAAGTTAATGCTTTACAACAGTCTGACGCGTAAGAAAGAGGAATTCAAACCGCTGGTTAAAGGGCGCGTGGGGATATATGTTTGTGGTCCGACCGTATATGGGCACGCCCATCTGGGCCATGCGAAAAGCTACATCAGCTTCGATGTTCTTGTGCGGTATCTTCGCTACCTGGGTTACGCTGTCACCTACGTGCAGAACATCACCGACGTCGGGCATTTGACCGATGACGCCGATGAAGGCGAGGACAAGCTTGTGGTCGCGGCCAGGAAGGAAAAGAAGCACCCTATGGCCTTGGCCGAGTTCTATACGCGCAGCTATTTCGAGGACATGGACCGGCTGAACTGCACGCGGCCCGACATAAGCCCGCGAGCAAGCGGTCACATTGTAGAGCAGATAGAGCTTGTGAAAATACTTCAGAGAAAAGGCTACGCCTACGAGGCCAACGGCTCGGTCTATTTCGATGTGCCCGGATTCAAGGACTATGGGAAACTTTCCGGCAGGAAAATTGATGAAATGATAGCGGGCGCACGCGTTGAGGTTTCACCGGACAAGTGCACGCCGGTGGATTTTGCGCTCTGGAAGAAGGCCGAACCCGAGCATATTATGCAGTGGCCGAGTCCGTGGGGCATGGGTTATCCGGGATGGCATCTCGAGTGCTCGGTGATGAGCATGAAATACCTCGGCAAGACAATCGATATTCACGGCGGCGGATTGGAGAACCAGTTCCCGCATCACGAGTGCGAGATCGCTCAGTCAGAGGCGGCCAACGATGTGCAGTTTGTCAGGTATTGGCTGCACAACAACATGGTCACAGTCGACGGCCAGAAGATGGGCAAAAGTCTGGGCAACTTCATCACGCTAAAGCAGGCCTTTTCCGGAGCCCACGAAAGGTTAACCAGAGGATACGACCCGCTGGCCGTGCGGCAGTTGGTGCTCAACAGTCACTACAGAAGCCCTCTCGATTTCTCCGATGCCGCGATTTTCGCCGCCCAGAGCGGTTACGAAAGAATAACCGAGACTGTAAGGGCGGTACGCAGGAAAATGCCCGCTGCAAAAGAAGGCAAGCTCGACGAGCAAACAGCCGACGAACTTGGCCGCTTGAAAAAGAAATTCGAAGGGGCTATGAACGATGACCTGAATACGTCGATTGCTTTGTCGGTCATTTTCGAACTGGTTCGGCTGGCAAACAAGCTGTTTGCAAGCGGGGCTGTCACGGTGGCGACGCTCGAGGCGGTGGATGATTCGTTCAGTCGGTTGGGCGGTGAGGTGCTCGGAATTGTGCGCGAGGAATATCCGGAGGCTGGAACGGGTGACGAGGAAGTTGTCGACAAGCTGGTCGGAATTCTCATTGAGAAGCGAGCCGAGGCCCGCGAGAAAAGGGACTTTGCGGCTGCCGACGCTATTCGCGACAGGCTGGACGGAATCGGCATCGTGTTGGAAGATAAGCCCGACCGGACCGAGTGGAGGAGAAAATGAGAATACTCGGCATCGACCCCGGACTGCAGCTTTGTGGATATGCGGTCATAGAGACACTTCCGGAGAGGGAGAATCTCATCGAAGCGGGAGTCTTCAGGAGCGACAGCAACGCGAGCATTGAAGTCAGGCTCAATGGAATTGCCAAAGACACAAGCTCGTTGCTGGAGAAATTCGGTCCCGCCGTTGTGGCGGTCGAAGAATTGTATTCGCACTATGGCCATCCGAAGACAGCAATATTGATGGGACACGCGCGAGGGGTTATACTGCAAAAATGTGCCGAAGCGGCCGTCGAGGTCAGGAGCTTCAGTGCAACACGGATAAAAAAATCGCTCACCGGCAACGGCAGGGCCTCCAAGGAGCAGGTGCAAAAGACGATTCAGACAATTCTGTCGATGCCTTGTGCTCCGGAGCCGAACGACGTCGCCGACTCAATAGCGGTGGCTCTTTGCTGTGCAAACTCCATGCACCGCGCCGCGACGGTTGGGAAAGAACCGTTATGATAGCGAGCATCGAAGGAAAACTTGTCCGGCTGGACGGTGACAGCGCCCTTGTGCAGGTCGGTGCGATCGGCTACGAGGTGATGCTGCCGGGTTATTGCGTTAGCGCGCTTTCGGACAGGATAGACTCTGAAATTGTGCTCTGTACGATGGAATATTACGAAGGCGCGCCGGGCGGCGGCAATCTCATACCACGGATGGTCGGTTTCCTCAGCGCCGCCGAAAGGGATTTCTTCTCGAGGTTTACAAGCGTCAAAGGCATCGGCATCAGGAAAGGGCTGCGGTCGCTGAGCGTCCCGATAGCCGATATAGCAGGCGCAATAGAAAGCGGTGATGACAAGATGTTGACCGCACTTCCCGGCGTCGGGAAAAGGATGGCCCAGCAGATTATCGCCGAGTTGAAAGGCAAGGTTCACAGTTTTGCAATAGGCGACGAGTCAGCCCGACCCGCGGCGCTGGCCTTTAGAGCTTTCCAGGCCGAGGCGCTTGAGGTGCTTATCGCCTGGGGAGAAAAGCGAAGCGAGGCGATAGAGCTGATCGAACTCGCCTGCAAGAGACATCCGGACATAAGATCGGCTGAAGCTCTCGTGCCCCTGGTCTACAGGCTCAAGCAGGGCATAGAAGTCTGAAAAAACAAAGCGTAATACGGATACAAATAGCCAATAACAAACGACAGATCATAAATGGCCATAGACAGGGTAATAAGCAGCAGGTCACTCAACGAAAAGGAGGAGGAGTTCAACATTTCCCTTCGGCCGAAGTTCTTGGACGAATGTGTCGGGCAGGCCAATGTCAGAGAGAAGCTCTCCATAGCCATTGCCGCGGCCAAGCAGAGGTCCGAACCTTTAGAGCATATCCTCTTTTACGGGCCGCCGGGACTGGGCAAGACAACGCTTGCCAACGTGGTGGCGAATGAGATGAGGGCGAGAATTCGATGCTCGTCGGGCCCGGCCATGGTCAAAGCCGGTGACGTGATGGGGCTTTTGAGCAACGTCAACACGGGCGATGTGCTTTTCATTGACGAGATTCATCGGCTCGGCACCCAGGTCGAAGAGTTCATTTATCCGGCCATGGAGGAGTTCAGGGTGGACTTCACGGTCGACAGCGGTTTGCATGCCAAAACGATAAACTTTCCGCTGAAGCGTTTCACGCTTATCGGCGCAACGACACGGGCGGGCCTGCTGAGCGCTCCGCTTCGCAGCCGATTCGGGATGCTGTATCATCTGGATTTCTACAGCGGCGGCGAACTCTCGGCAATTTTGAGCCGATCGGCCAAGCTTTTGCAGTTGCGCTTCGAGGACGGGACGCTCGAGTTGATTGCAGACAGATCCCGCGGAACACCACGCGTTGCAAATCGGCTCTTAAAACGAGTCCGTGACTACGCCCAGGTCAAAGGCTCCGGCGTCCTCAGCGCCGATATCGTCGAAAACGCTTTGAAGATGGAGCAGATCGACCCCTTGGGCCTGGACGAACCGGACAGGTCTTTCCTGCGAGCGCTTGTAGAGGTTTACGAAGGTGGGCCGGCAGGTATCGACGCAATAGCAGCAACCCTGGGCGAGGAAAGGGATACGCTGGAAGATGTGGTTGAGCCTTACCTTTTGCAGATAGGTTTTCTCCGCCGCACCAGGCGGGGCAGAGAAGTCACCCGCCGGGCCTGCGAGCATTTGGGCCTCAAGTATCATAAGAGGAAAAGGGCTCCCGAGCAGCCGGGACTTTTCGAGGAGGGCGAATAATAAGGTTGGCTTCGGACGACAGACAATCCGCTATCAAAAGCACAGACAAAGGCCTCAGAAAGTACTGCTGAACCGATTGAGTTTGCAGTTACCACAACATCTCCGGCGCACAGCCGAAACAAGCCAAATGTAGTGAAGACTTTTAGCCAGAATCAGGCTTGCCGCTACCAAAAATCCCCATTCAACCTCACACCTGCGCAACTTGGGCTAACTGCGTTCACTGACATTGGACCATGAACAGACTTCCAACGTCAGCAGCCCCGGCGCCGAACGAAACGGACGTTAGCTCGTTTGCCGGCTACCTCTCCGGCCAGACTTCTTCCGCAAGCCAGTTTTCTGCAAGCATCGAATAGTCCTTGACGTCGACCTTCCTGCTACCGGGCTCCTCCTCGTCGTGAATATTTGCAAGCGACTCCAGCGGGCAAACATCACTCGCACCGCCCATAACGCTCACAATCTCGGCCCCCGACAGTGCGTAATTATAGACCCGGAAATCATCCACCCACCCCGTATATCCATAGTAGAAGCCGGGAATCATTAAACCGATCGAAGCTGAGCATATGTCTTCGAACGACTCACGCTTGTCCCACGCTTCGGCAAGCAGGCAGCCGTTACGATATATCTGCTGCAGACCCCGGTCGGCGTCTTTGACAAAGGCGTAATGGTTCCAATCATCCCAGTTATCAGGGCCTTCCAGTTCGAGCTTGTCGCGGTCGCCCGGTCCTGTTTCGAAGTTTACTTTGCCCCCTGATGTCTGTACGTAAATACTCAGAACCTGCAGCGTGTTGCTTGTTTGCGGTATCGGACGCTGGGCCCGAAAGAGCAGCCCCCTCTGGGTCCCAGCATCCTTAGAACCCTTCACCCATGCACAGATCGTAACAGCCGTGTCAATATCACTGAACACGTGCTCTGTGGGAGATGCGTCCGGGTCGACTATCAGCACTCCGTACTCGCCGTTGAGAAAAAGACATTTGTTCTTTTTCCCTGTTTCCCACTTGGGAACCGGTGTGCCTTCCTTCTGAAGCAATTGGCCGTGAAATGAACTGCCTGAAGAGTCCTTCGCCTGGACCCCGTATGTTTCATCGAACTTGTAAAAACCTTTCAGGGCCGCCGGATTTGGCAGTCTTGGCGACACAGTACCCTCGTGCCGGCCCCAGTAGCGAGCCATTATGGCGTGATCGTCAAAGTCAACCTTACAGTCCTCCGTCAAATCCCCCACAATATCTATCTCCGGAATACACGCCGGCACGCAAAGCGAAATATCGTCTATGAAAACAATACCCGAAGCCAGGCTCGTTGTGGAGCCGGTGGGGTCGCCTATCCCGATAACCAGTGTCTTCACAGCCGAAAGATCCACGCCGATAAACTCATCCAGAAAAACACCGCACGGCATCCACGATTCCGTCTTGACTATATCGCTCCCGCCCCCGTACAAGACCGTGGCACTTGTACCGTCGGCATCTTCCAAAGTAAAGTAAACCTGGTCCTCCTTGTTGCTCAGAAAGCCCTTCATGTAAACCTCCAGGACAGAGGCTGCCTTCGAAGCCCAGTCTTGCGGCGGGTCGAATGTACGGCTCGCGTCGGAAAACTTATAGCCGTACCTGTTGTAATACTGAAGTTCCATCGACTTCGAGCCGCCACGCCGTTCGGTGGTTGACAACTCGATCCATGAGCCTCCGCCTATGGTCCACTTTCCCCGCAGAGCATCGCTGCTGCCGTAGGACTCGAAGTTATCCGTGGAATCAACGCACACCTTCGTTGTAAAGCGCCACACGTCACCTTTCCACGGGCTGCCCTCCCTGCCCGGCCAGATCGTATCGACGCGCCAGTAATAGGTCTTTCCCAGTTCCAACGAAGCGGGCTTACGGGTATAAACGGAGCCGATGACACGGGCCACGCCGGGCGGCACGTTCACGTCCGTGGCATTTCTTACGGCTGATTCGTCTGTTCCCAGAAAAATGTCTTGATGTTTTGCCGCCCTTGACCAGCCCGGAGACCACCAAAGCGTGACATCCAACCCGATATCTTTCGCGCCGTCACTGGGCGAGGGAAGGCCCGCTTTCGGTTCCGCTGCCTCAGCCCGCTCAACAGCCCCTGCGAACAATATCGCCCAGGCGAAAACCAGGATGCATGTTACCCTACGCATTTTTTCACTCCTTATTAAAGCTCAAAGCTATTCCAGGATAATCAATTATAAGGCCAAGTTAAATCCGTATTACGCTTCTTCTTTCGCACTGCTTCCACAGAAGCCCCTGTGCCGCCGTCCGGCGCCGAACACCCCTACGGGGTCGCCACATACGCCGCGGCAATGGCGCCCCATAGGGCCTGTACCGGCCCGGCCGGTACAGGCCTATGTAAGCAATCACAAAATCTTTCCAAACCCACCGCTCCAAAAAAGCCGTGAGTTCCAAATCACAACTCTTCTAATTCCAGCGCTGCCTTTTCCATCACTGGAAAAAGCAAATCTTCATATACCACCTTCCCTGCGACCGTATCAGTTGCACGGAACAACGAACGGACTGCCCGCCTGGAGCAGGATCCCGGCCAGGGCCTGAAGGTCTTCAAGGTCGGCCTGGTCGTCACCGGTCAGCTCGGCACACAACGGCGCCGGTGGAATCGGCGCCACAAACGGACTGCCCACGCCAAGTAACACACCGGCCAAAGCCTGCAGGTCTTCCAGGTCTATCTGGTCATCATCGTTGAGGTTGCCCGGACACGCACAGCCGGCGGGCTCGTCGCATGCATCGCCGATACCGTCACAGTCGCTGTCGGCCTGATCGGCGTTCGGGATTAACGGACAGTTGTCCATGCCGTCGTCCACGCCGTCACCATCGGTATCAATCATCTCTCCGCCTTCGGCGAAAATCTCAAAGGCATTCAGAATCGACTTGGAGCCTTCGCGTCCCGGCCTTGCAGGATCGGGATAGGAGTTGTCTCCACAATCCATCAGAACCAGCACGTCGTCGCCGTTCGTCCGGAACCGAATCGTCGACGTTGCAACATCGGCGTCGGTCAGAACACTCGTCACCTTGATGTTGAAGTCTTCCTGCAATACGTCGACGCCGGTGCCGCTGCCGGGCGGGAACTGCCACTTCTGATATCCGGGCAGCCTGTCAACAGGAAGAGGCATAGCCGTAATCAACGGAAGCGGTGGCATCCCGGATTCCTTCGTGAGGCAGTTTCTGCTTCCCTGGCTTTGGGGTTCCCAGTGGTTGTGATAACACTTTAGCGTGTATTCTCCCGGCGGAAGGGCGTTGATACGCATCAGGATGTCGCCCGTCTGTTCTCCGCCCCAGTCGACGTTATGGAGAAAGCCGTTGGCGATGGGCTCACCGGCAGGGCTGCCGGTCACAGGCAGGTCACCTCCCAGCCCGCCTCTGCACATACCATGGACATGGTAGCCGCCATTTCCCACGCCGCCGCATCCGAGGGCAACGTGCACGCCTGTACCGTCAAGGCCATCGGTGTCAGGTGGGTTCCCTTCACCGTTTTCTCCCTTTTCCCATACGGCATCGTGCATGTACATGTCCCACCAGCGAGGCGCCACAAAGGGCGTCCAGCCTTCCTTCAGCGTCCCCGGCCACGGGTCGGTCGTGCTGCCGTTTAACGGCAGAGCCAGATCCACCTTAAGGTCGATGCCGCCTCCGAAGCTCATGGTTGTGAAACTCCAGACATCACCCTTGGCAAGCGAAGCATCACCGACTTCATCCACACGCCAGTAGTAAGTAACGCCCTCTCTGAGCGTATAGAAAGTGCCCGCATCAACGCTGTTGGCGCCCACGTTGACCTGGAACTCGCACGAAGTCTTGGTTGCGTTTGCAACGGCGTCCTCGTCGGTTCCGAAGTATACATCGTGCGACGTCGCCAGCACACCGGGCGTCCAGCTCATCAGAAGCGCAAACGGATCAACACCTCTCTTGGCGTCCGATGGGTCGGGATCTGTGGCCTTTCCGTCCGTGATCGTAAAGTTCCACACGGTCCCCTTTACGGTCCCGGCGCCAACCTCGTCGATTCTCCAGTAATATGTTTGACCAAAGTCAAGAAGGCCCGCATCGAAGTTGTTCACGTCCACCGCGCCTTGGAACTCACCCGAACCTTCATCGGCATTGTCGACAGCCGACTCGTCCGTGCCTAAGTAGACTTTGTGAGAAGCCGCATCCGCTCCCGGCATCCAGCTCAGAGTTACCTCAGGATGGACGTCCTGTTCGGTGTTGGCCGGACTCGGATCCGTCGCATGCGGCATCGCGCCGGCTGCATAAAGAATCCATGCATTCAACCGCGCATAACCCTGGAAAGTAATAGTCACACTGGCGTTATCCTGGTCGGTGGTAAACTCAATGACGCCCGGATGCTGAAGAAGCTCATCATCCGAACTACCGCCATAAACCGACGGCTGCACAATAACGTTGTGACTGGCGGCCCCGGAAACGTTCACGCCCGAGATATTGCCGCCGCCGCAGTGGAATGTCTCGACGGTGTATGTCCCGGCAAGCAGCCCGGCGCCTCTAATCCTCAGAATTATGGGCCCCTCTTCATCGATCCAGTTCTTGTAATAGGTGTTACAGATAGGATCGCCCCCGCCTGAGTAAAGGTTTCCGTGGCCGCCCGGGTCGCCGGCTGTGAACGTAATATTCGTACCCGGGTCGGTGAAAGTCCTGGCGTCGTGCCGGTCGCCATCGCAACCCTGCCCGACTTCAAAGTCGACCCAGTCGCCGCCCTTCTTCGTATTTGCCCGGCCTGGGCAGCTCAGGTCCACCTTCACCAGTTCGACATCTGCAACAGTGATGTCGCCCAGACAGACCAACAAAGCGAAGCAGACAAAACATGCTAACTTTCTCATCATAATACCTCCTTAAATAACGAAAAATTGCCAATTTCCTTGCCCTGGCCCGACGCCGGGGCAACTCTCCCTGGCCAAAAGCACATCGAAGCTTCCGCTGTTCCCAGCAGGCGCCGGATTTCTTATATCGTACACGTGTACGAAAGCCTTCGTTCACCTCGACCGCCTGTCTCAAACAACCGTCAGACCTTCAACCACTCTTGCCCTGCAACTGTTAATCCCTGGCTCTTCACCTCCCTTCTTCCCCCG